>Ga0196887_1001553_pt1 | contig 9861 bp, 9 predicted proteins | sample VirMetDEL_Mar_31_FD_169094 | JGI IMG/M metagenome (GOLD analysis project Ga0196887, IMG submission 169094) | Aqueous microbial communities from the Delaware River and Bay under freshwater to marine salinity gradient to study organic matter... | ecosystem: Environmental > Aquatic > Marine > Coastal... | reverse complement strand
TCCTAGAAGGCTGGTTAGATTAAGAGGAAAATATTATGGGAAAATTAAGAAAGATTGGAAAGAAAATAGGTAGAGGAATTAAAAGCGTAGGTAAAAAACTTAAAAAAGGTTTAGGTAAGATTGCTAAAGCTTTTGGTAAATTAGGTCCTATCGGTTCTATTGCTTTATCTTTTATGTTGCCGTTTGCTGGTGGGTGGATTTCTAACGTAGCTCAAGGCAGTAGCTTTCTTGCTCCTATTGCTAAAGGATTAGTCAACGCTGGTAATTTTATAAAAGATGGGGTAGGTACAGTTTTTAATAGAGTAACTGATGCTATCGAATACAGCATGAACAAAGTAAGTTCTTTAATTCCCGGCAGTGAAGGTATGACAGGTAGTAACTTTAGAAATTGGGTAAGCGAAACAACAGGTGGTTTTATTGAACCTTCAACAGAAGGCATTAAAGATATGTCAACTCAAGCAAGTACAAAAGTATTACAGACCCCGGGTGGTAAAGAAATGACATTTGAAGTTCCTGAAAGTACTATAAGTGCAGAAGCTCAAGTAGGTATTGGTGGACCTAAAATGCCTAAACCACCTAAAGGTATGAAAGACCCTGTGTTTGTCGATGGTATAGATACTGATTTAAAAGCAGGATTTTATGAACAAGCTGATTTAAATGAGTTTTATAAAGGAGTTGATACTCCTGTAGATATTGACAGCACTAGTTTTAAATCTCCATATAACGTTAAAGCTGGAGACAGTGCTGCAGTAACAATGCAAGATGGTACAGTTATAGACCCTCTAGATCGAAAAACAATTAAAACAACTGAAGGCTTAACACCTCCAAAACCCGGTGGTACTTATTTTCAAAGAGCAAAAAATACTTATAAAGTAGTTGGTCCTGTTACTGCTGCTGGAGCATCAATTCAAGCTGGAGAAGATGCAGAAAAATTTGCAGCAGAACAACTAAGAAAACAACAGGCTGAATATTTTGCAGATACTGCAAACTCTGTACTAATGAGAAGACCAGACCCTACAACTAACTATATAGATTTTAATAATCCAAACCCAAGCACTACAGATATATATAATCTAACAAATGCTTATGGTGGGATTTTAGGAGCTTAAAGGAATAACTATGGCAACACGACCAACACCAAAAAATTTAAAAGACGTATTGTTTGAAACACCTATTGCAGGACAATCTTTAACTAATCCTCCTGATCAAGCTTATCCTTGGGAACAACCACCTGAAATGACTTCTGTTAAAGAAGCAAGAGAAAAAATATTTTTAGACTTACTAGAACCTCAAAGACTAAAAGGCGTTCAAGATTTAATGTTAAACGATATCTCTGTAAACACAATAGCAGAAGTAGTTTTAACAGAAGGATTTAGAAAAGGTAAGTTTAATCCTGATATGATGTTAAACTTATTAGAGCCTACTATGTTTATGCTTATGGCTATAGCAGAAAAGTCAGGCATAGAACCTATCGTGGATAGTGATGGTGAAGGCTTTGAAGATGAAGATGAAGACGTTGTACAAGATGCTGTCAACGCAAGAAACCAAGATATGCAAAATAAAAAAGGGTTTCGAGATGTTAGAGTTAAAACTATTCAACCAACTGCTGTTGGCAAAGATATCCAAGACAGGTTAGAAAAACTAGATACTGCTAAAATACGAGCAAGTTTATTACAGAAACCTGCACCAGACACAAGGAAAAATTTATTAGGACCATCGGAGTAACACATGGCAGAAGATTTAAATAACATATTTCAAGATTTTGAAAACAAAAGTGTAGAAGAACTTGGTTCATCTTTACTAAGTAGACAAGCTGAGATAAATAAAAAACAAGCTAAAGAAGCTAAGAAGGCTAAAAGAATAGGACAGACATTAGCTTTGATTGGTGTTGGTCAAAAGATATTTAAAAATTCTTACAATAAAAGAATGAAAGAATTAGACAAACATGAAATGTTTTTGTTATCTAATAATGACAGCCAAGCTAAAGAGGTTGCACAGCTTGGAAGAATTATGCAGTACATGCCTGATGCTGATTGGTCTGAAAAAAATAAAGCTTTAGATATTAATTCTAAAGTAAAGTTGTATTTAGATGAGTATGATGGTGATGGTCTTGCTGTCAAGTTTAAACCTGTTATTGATGGTTTAATTGAACAAGAAGTAGGTAAAGACCAGTTTAATGCTTTTAAAGCTAACACCGATACGTATGAAACAGCCTATGATGGTGCTTTACATGAAGTTTTAAAAAATTATTTAGATACAAACCCAGATACAGGTAAAGCAAATTATTTAACTTTTGAAGATGAACTAAGAGATGTTTTACAAAAAAAAGATATGGATCGTTTAGATTTATTTAGACGAGCTAGATCAATATCTGCTTATGATTTAACTCAAGCTGAAAAAAGAATTATTGCTGAACGTAAATTACAATATAGAAATAGAGGAATATTTAACACTATTAAAGACGGTCTAGCTCAAGTTGGTTTAAGAAACCAAAAAAAAGGTGGATTAAATCTTTTTAAAAATATTGAAGAAACTCAATTAGCCGGTGGTAATTTAAATGATGTATTAAATAATTTAGACTTAGGAGGTCTTATTATTGGTGCAGTTGATAAAAGTATGGGTGAATATAGAAATACATTTGAATCTATGACAGACCTTGCTAGAGGAGATGCTAAATTATATGAACGAGCATCTGCAAATTTAAATATATTTGATACTAATATTCGTAAAAAAAGAATTTATAATTCAGATAATAAATATAAAATGACTATAGGTAGAAATAGTTGGTATAAGTTTGCTGATGATATTATGAAAGACGAAACCATGAAGAACGAGTGGGTAAGTGATATTGCTGGTATGTCATTAGCATTTAAAAATGATGTTGATTTTGCAGAAAGAGTATACATAGGTGGTTTAGAAAAAAGCGGTATTGATTATAGCGAAGAAGATATAAAAAAATTTAGAAAAAAAATAAGTTCTAGTGAAAGATATAGATTTGATATTGCAACAGCTATTACTGCTCAAAGAGGTTTTAGACCCGGTAGAGTAACAACAACTTTAGGAGTCATTCCGTGGAATGCAGCAGAATATTATGATCCTAGTACAGATGAAAAAATTTATGAAAGATATGAATATAATAGATACAATGGAGATATTCCTGCTGTATTAGGTGAAGGCATTACTTTTAAAAATGATAAATATGTTACTGATGAAAGTTGGAATTCTATGAATACACAAGCAAAACAAACAGCTTTTGACTTAAAGTTTAAACAAATAGCTGTGTCTCCTGATCTATCTGGTAGAGAAAAACTTATAATGTTTGAACAATTATTTAATAATGTACCTAATCCATACGATGCAACTTATGAAGAGTATGTAGAAAATATAGCACCTCGAGTAGTTCAAAAAATTATAGGTTACAAAAGCAGAAGATTCCAAGGATAAACTTTTATATGAGCATTCCTTTAACTAGAAAATATCAAAATATTTACGATAAACTTGTAAATCCACAAACGGAAGAAGAACAAGAAGCTAAAGAAAACGAAGAGTTAGCTTCTATTTATGCTCGTTTACATGGTGGAGCTACTTCTAAACAAGAAGAACCGTTAGGTTATGAAACTAATATAGGTCAAATTTATAATAAAATAGATCAAGGTGTAGGTGTACCATCCATTAGGACTGGTAAAAAAAGTTTAACAGACCTAGCAAATGATGATGAGTTTTCTAAAACTTCGCAAAGATTTTTAGAAAGTATTGGTTCAAACGATAATATATTTGAATACTTAAGAGATGCTGAATACAGTTTAAGCTCTGCGATTGTTAGGGCTAAACAAGCAAATGACTGGACAGAACAGCAACAACAAGACTATAGTTACTTAACACAGCAATTTCAAAATGCAGACTTAAAAGGTTTTAAAGAACATTTTGGTTTAATAAAAGATTTAGGTATTGATATAGTTTTTGATCCTTTAAATGCTTTAGCTTTATTATTTTCAGTACAAACTGGTGGTGCAACTTTAGCAGGTAAAGCTGCTTTAACTGAAGCTGCTAGGCAAGGAACTAAACAATTAATTAAACAATCTGTTAAGAGTACTAAACCATTAGCTGCAATAACAGCAGGAGAAGGAGCTACTTGGACAGGTCTACATGATTATTTTTTACAAGATATCGAAGTAGATACAGACATGATTGATAACATAGATTTAAATCAAACTGCATTCTCAGGTTTGTTAGGTGGTTTAACTGGTGGAGTTTTAGGTGGTGGTATTGGTGCTACAATGGCTGCCCGTCAAGGTTCAAAGTATGCTAAGTTTGTTGAAAAAGAATTTAAATATGCTAATAACTCTGATATAGATTTTGTAGGTCCTAGAACTCGAGAAGAAGTAGAAACAGATTGGAAAATTGATCAAGAATTAAATGTTGAATCAACTTTAGGTCCTGAAGGAGAAGTTACAGAAGAAACAATTGCACGGATAGATAAGTCAAAACTAAGCGTACGTACCGGTTTAAATTTTTTATTTGGTAAATCTACATCTGAAATGGTAAAGTTTGTAGAAGACGAACCTTTAATAGGAAACTTTTTAAGAAAGTTAAGATATGATTGGGATGCTGGTATTCTAAAAGAAGGTACTGAAGGAGCTACTAAAGCTAAACTAGCAGATGGTACTGAATCAGTTCAAACTTTTGGAGAATTTTATGGAAGACTTCACGGTAAATATATTCCAGCATTATCTAAAATTTTTGATCCTATTGGATACAGTGGTTTTTTTGGTAAACTAGAATCTAAAGCTAACAAAGCTTTAAATATTTTATTAAGTGATAAAAACTTAACAGTTAATAATATAGATAATAACATTGTTAATGGTCAGTTTTCATATAAACAAATAAATAGGGTTGACGGTAAAAACGTTACAGAAAATTTAAGTATGGATGTTAGTCCTGATATAGTTGAAGCTTATAAAGGATTAAGAAATTTACTAGATGAAGGCTATGTTGATGCAAATAATGTTGGCTTATTTAAAATGGGAACCATTAGAAAAGCTGGTTTCTTTCCTAGATTATATAAGTATGATCAACTCGACCAAAACAAAGAAGAGTTTGCAGATATATTAATTGCTAAAGGACATGCAAACCCTGTTAATGAAAAAGATTTAATAGACGTTGAAGTTACTAATCCTGATGGAACTATTTCAATCGTTAGAGGTAGTGAAAAAGGTCAAGTTGGTTTAGATGAAACTGTTTTTGGAAGAGACTTTTTAGACGAAGCTAATCAAGACGAAGCTGTAGCTAAACAATTAAAAGCTTTTCAAATTATAGATGATATGTTAGCAGAAAGATATACTCCATTTGAATTAAGATCAAAAGGAAAAAGTAACGCAAACGGTTATTTACAACCTAGAAGGTTTGTAGATATCGAAGACTGGGAAATTTCTAAATTTTTAGAAGACGATACAGAAGTTATTTTAAATAATTATTTTACAAATTTAGCTCAAACTGTAGCAAGAAAAAAATATTTTGGTGCAAGTACTTTTGAATTTCAAAAAAATGAACTAGGTCCTATTATAAATAAAATGAGAGTTGCTGAAAATGCAGATGGCTCAAGAAAATATAGTGAAGCAGAAATTAAACAAGTTCAAGCAGGAATGGAAAGAATTTATAAAAGAGCTACTGGATACGAAACATTTAGTAATTTTGCATTAAATAAAAATAAATACTTAAGAAAAATTAAAGATGGTATTATTTTAAGTCAACAAGCATCTTTACTTCCATTTGCTACTTTGTCTAGTGTTACTGAGCCTTTAATTTTATTATCAAGAGCTGGTGCTGATGATGGTCTTAATGTTGTAGCAGATATTGGATCAGCTATGAAAACTCAAACTGGTGCAAGTTTTGATAGGCTATTTAAAGCTATTGAAAGATCAACTGGAAAAACTACAAAAGGATTTAAAGATGTAACCGATGAAGCATGGGATGAAATACATCAAACTGGTTTAGCTTTTGAACAAGCTGTTATGGAAAGAATTGAAGGTTTAGCAGGTGAAGCAGTAGAAAGCCCTACTATGAGAAAAATGCAAGAATTCTTTTTTAATAGTAATATTTTAGCTCCTTGGACTAAAGCAGTACAACTAGCATCATTTACTACTGGTAAAAGAATTATTAAACAACATGCAGAAAAACTAGCTACTGGTAAAACTGCATACGGTAACTTAACTCCGGGTAAAAGAAAACAAGTTATAAAAGAGTTACGACAGCTAGGTATTGATGAAAACGAAGCAGTTACTTGGTATAAAAAATCATTAGACCAAAATGGTTTATATGATGATAGCTTGGCAAAAGGTATAAATGGTAACGGTAACGAAACTTTTTATTCTGAAAGTATGTTAGGTGGTGCAAATAGATTTACTAAAGAAATTATTTTAAATCCTAGAGCAGCAGAAGCAAATAGACCTGATTGGTTTGGTAGACCTGATGCTCAATTTTTAATTCAGTTTGCTGGTTACCCTACAGTCTTTAACAATACTATATTAAAAAGATTTATTAATGAACTTTCACCAGTAGCTAGAGATAAAAATAAAAAGTATGGTTTAAAATACAATGAAGGCTTAATACACACAGCACCTAAAATTGCAATGACAACAATACTTATGACTTATGTAGCTCATGTTGGTAATGAAATACGAAGCAACGGTAAAGCTACTATAGATTACGAGACTGGAAAACAAAAGCCTACTGAAGACGTGTTAGGAAATGCTGTTAGACGTTGGGGTGGTTTTGGTCCGTTTGATTATGCGTATAGATACAGAGAAGAAGACGAAAGAAATGTAGGTCCAATTACTTCAGTTATGAAAGCTGTGGGTGGTCCTTTCCCTCAAGATATTTTAGATTCAGTTTTATATCGAAAAGGTTTTGGAGAATTTTTAGTTCCAAACGCACCTTACTATGGAGCTTATGATAATATATTTGGTGAAGGTACTAAAAAGAAATTAAGAGCTATGGCTAGAGGAACGTATAAAAAAGAAGAGCCAAGTAACGAGCCTTTATTTAAATACTCTAAAGGTGGTATAGTTAAGAACGTACCTAATGTAACTGATGAGCCTGATGAAATGCAAAGCAGAGTAACAGGTGTACCTTTTAATAGCACTGCAGAGTTTGTACAAGACGAAGAAGATCGTGCATTAAAAGCTCAAATGGAAGGACTAGGACTATGACAATTAAAAATGATATGGACAGGCTACAGTATCGTAAAGGTGGTTTACTTAAATTACTTTTAAAAAGAGGAGATACTTTATTTTCTATTGCTAGAGATAATGAATTAAGTATAGCTGATTTATTAGAAGTAAACCCACAAATTAAAAACCCTGATGAAATTTATGCAGGAGATAATCTTTTTATACCTAGTAAAGGTAAAGCACCTGTAGCAAAAGAGCCTTCAAAACAAGAAAGTTTTTTAAGTGTATTCAGAAAAAAAGCTAAAGAAGTTGCACGTAAGTTTAAACGAGATGATATCAAACTTCCAGAAACTGCAGAGCCTGAATTAAGGAAACGAATATTACCAATTAACATGAGACAATTTGCTTATGATGTTTTTGGTGGTGATGATGATTTAACTGAAAAGGATTTAAGCCCTGAAGAATTTGCTGCTGCAAGAGAAGTAACTATTAATGCATTAAAAAGAATTGAAGAACAAAAATTATATCGAGAAAAAAATAAAGATAAAATACCACCTTTTAATTTATCTCCTCTTCCAAACGCTATTGGCTATCCAGATTATCAAACTAGTGAAGGTAGTTATGACGATGTAGGTGGAAGTGTTAAAGGTTCTCAAGGAGTAATTAGAAAATCTTTTGAGGACCCAAGGTATGCTTTAAAAACTACCATAGGACAAGCAAGTATAACTACCAATGACAAAGGAGAAACTATTTTAGTAGACCAATATGACTTTAATGAAAAAAATTGGAAAGATAGAAGTTTTAGTATTGAAGGAATAAAAACATTTATAGGTGATATGAAAAATGCTTATAATCAACCTGAGTATGGTATTCCACGTACTATTGGATCGTATCTTGGAAGTGCTCCGGGTGAAGGAAGTAACGTAATAATTAATTTAGGAAAACTAAAGTACTAAAATGAATATAGACCTATGCAAAGCAGAAATTAAACGACACGAGGGCGAAGTCCTAGAGATTTATAACGACAGTTTAGGTTACAAGACTCTAGGAGTTGGTCACCTATGTCAACCACAAGACCCTGAATACAACTGGGATATTGGTACACCTGTACCACAATCAGTAGTAGATGCTTATTACGAAAAAGATTTTTATAATCATTATCGTGAAGCTGTACATGTCTTTGGAGACGAACAAGCTTTTAATAATTTACCTGATGATATACAACGTGTATTAGTTAATATGTGTTTTAACTTAGGTGGTTCAAGACTTTCAAAGTTTCGTAACATGCTACAGGCTTGTCGTCAAAATGACTGGCAAGAAATGGCTAGGCAAATGCAAGATAGTAGATGGTTTTATCAGGTCGGCAGACGTAGCTTAGAGCTACAGCAGGTTGTCCTTGCCCAATAATGTTACTTTATACAGAAAAGCAATTAGACGTTGCATATCGAATAGACTGTAAAGCTCGTACAAAATGTCATGAGCCTTGGGTTCAACGTGAAGATTTTAGACCTTTATACGAAGACCTATTAGAATCTTATATGATTGCTTACAGTGAAGATGATATATTAGGTATAGACATACCTGAATATCTTATAGACTCTGTAAACGAATTACTTGAATCAACTTTAACACTAGATTAATATGTTTCCATTTGAAATTATAACAATGCTCGGCTCTACTTTAATTAGTAGTTTATTAAGTCTATGGTCACAAAGATTAAAGGCTAAACAAGATGAGCAAAAGATGTTGATTACTCGTGGTGAGTTTCAACTCAAAGCAGTAGATGCTGCACGGAATGTAGAAAATGTAGGATTTCAATGGACAAGACGTATCATTGCACTCTCATCAATCTTTGCAATCGTTATACTACCTAAACTGGTAGCAGTATATTATCCTGATGTAGATGTAACCGTAGGGTATACATTGTTTCATCCGGGATTTCTGTTCTTTACAGACGGTAGAGAAGTATTTGAATGGGTAACTTTTCAAGGCTTGGTAATAACACAACTAGATACAAACCTTGTATCAGCAATCATAGGTATGTACTTCGGTGGCAGCTTAGTTAAAAAATAAAAAGGAGATAGTGTGAACAACAACATGGGAATGGGTAGCTTTAGTGGAGACATGGACAGGAACGAAGTCGAAATCGATCTCCAAAAATTTATGGCTTTGCTTCAAGAGAAGTCAGAGTTAAAAGAAAGAATTAGAGAACTTGAAGATATTAAAAATGATAACCCTTATCAAAAATTAATATTTGTAGCACAGGCTGTAGATAGTTGGAGAATAATACCTAGAGCTTTTCTAAGTGTGTATATGTTTTTATTATATTATACCACATTTTGGTTCATGGAATTAGGTAATCCTACTATGGAACAATCAGGATTCATATCAGTAGTAGTCGGAGCAGGTGCTGCATGGTTTGGATTATACACATCAACATCAAAAACTAAATAGGAGATAACGTGTCAAGAGGAGATATAAATTTGGGGTTTATTGGACCATTATTTATACTGGGTCTGTTAGCAGTTTCGTTTGGTGCACAAGCAGACCAAACAGGAGACTGTACTTCAGGTACTCAGTATTGTGAAGACAATGGTTTGACTACTATTAATACTACGGTGACTACAAATACTAACACCAACAATAATACTAATAATAATACCAACACCAATACTAATACAAATAGTAATAC
>Ga0196887_1001551_pt1 | contig 9862 bp, 10 predicted proteins | sample VirMetDEL_Mar_31_FD_169094 | JGI IMG/M metagenome (GOLD analysis project Ga0196887, IMG submission 169094) | Aqueous microbial communities from the Delaware River and Bay under freshwater to marine salinity gradient to study organic matter... | ecosystem: Environmental > Aquatic > Marine >... | reverse complement strand
GTACAACACAGTATTAAAGTGGTCTTGTGGGCTGTTGTTTACAGCAGGGTTAAACGCCGCCGCTGGATCAGGGAGGTTAGCTGAACACAGGGCTAGGTAGCCTGCTGGTGGTGCGTAGTAGAAATCACCAATGCCGTTGGCGTCTGTGTTGCCTTGTGCTGTAACTTGGCCTGCAAAGCTAGAGTCTTGACCAAAGTTAGCCGTGACTGTTCTGTGAAGAGAGCTAGTGCTACTGCGAACCTGAACCTGACCTATCCTGTCTATGCTACCAAAAGTTGTTGCCGGATTTGCACCAGTAGCTGGGTTTGGTGTTCCACCCCCGCTGATTGTGTACCAAGTACCGTTTTTACCAAACCACCCTTTACCGTTATCTTGGTCAACAGCAAACATAAAAATATCGCCATTAGAAAAAGAAGAAGGCGAAAGAGTTGTTGTACCAGTATTTGTAACAATTACTGCGGATGGAGTATAAAACTCTCCAAGGTAGTAACCAGCAATATTAAATTGCTCATACCCCACGCCACCGTTTCCGTGGTTTTCGTCTAGCCTCATCTCGTAGTACCACTTACCAGTATCCCCGTTGTTAAAAACAGTGGCTTCGGTATCGTCAAAGTAGCTATTGGATGTTGAAGTAATCGTTAAATTACCTTGTGTTTGCGCTCCAGAGCCGAAGTTTGCTCCATTTCTTCTAGGTCCAATAGGATTCAACGTAGCAAAGTTATTCGTCGGGCTGTCTAGCATCCAATCAGTAGCGACTACGTTTGTGTCAGTCCAGTTGTTTCCTTCACCAGAAGCATCAATAGGATCAGTAGCCCTAGTAGCAAAGTCTAGGTAGTAACCATTAGTGCCGTAGCTACCTGTGTACTTCTTAGGAATCCATGTGTCTGCCTTGGTTTCGCCAAAACTAGAAGCACCTAATGCAGAGCCGTCTATAAAGTTAATTTCTGCAAGATAACCGCTGTAGTATTGATGATATCCAGATTGAGCGAATCTTCCAATTTCCGTAGCAAGGGCTTGATTTAAAGTGCCTTCACTGTCTTGGGCTGGATAAGTTGATGCCGAAAAAGCTGTTTGTTGTGTGCCATTAACATAAATTTTTACTCTGTCGGAGCTAGTAGACTGAGTAGTGTCAACTGCAACTACAATGTGGTACCAAGCAGAAGGATCTCTAAATAAAGCACTTGTTGTTACGTCTATTGACGCAAAGCCACCACCTGACGAGCTAACATTAAAGCCATCACCAGAAGTAAAATTCAAAGTGGTTTGGCTTGTACCTACATTAACAGCTCCAAACAAGGTTTGTGCTGAGCCTAGCTTGCCGCGCTTAACCCAAGCACTCCATGTCCAAGTCTTACGATTGCTAGCAGAAGACGGAGTTCTTGAGTAATGAGCATTAGCATCTAAACGCGCAGAGTTACCTATTTCATGCGGATAAAAGCCCGATGAGTACATCCACTGCTGTGAACCAAATGGCCCTGACATAGCTTATCCTCAGCTAAACGCGAGTTGTGGAGCGCCAAGCAAGATGCGGCCTGATGCGGCAACAACGTAAGGCACAATGTCTGTAGTGCTTGCAGCAGAAGACAGGGTAAGCCCTGCTCCGCTGGCTGTCTCGTAGTCAGTACCAAGAGACACCGTTCGTCCACCAGTACCGTCTTGGATAAACACGATAAACCCAGACTGGCCTAAAATCTCCGTGCTTGGGTTAGCCAAGGTCACATTGCCTGTTAGCGTCAGTACAAAGTTTTGGTCAGCACTAAAGTCAAGCGTTACTGATCCAGTGTTGCTGGTATCCGTTTCCGTACTGGCAACTGCCGTAGTAAACACACCTGTTGACGCAGTAGAAGCTCCAATGGTAGTGCCGTTAATTGTACCGCCTGTGATTTGTACACTAGACTCGTCAATTCCATCTGGCAAATAACTTGATAGATTAGCCATTAGTTAGCTCCCTTAAATAGCCGCAATAATAAAAGCAAGTAGCTCTGAGTAACGTATACCCATGCGGTCACGCTCTTCGCCAGTTTCTTCGTCTGTCCAAGTAGTGTGGATAAACATTCCATAGCGCCCAGCGTCTAAGCCTTCAGCTTCAAATGCGGCTTTTAAGTCTTGCGCGATAATTCCAAAGTGAATACGAGCTGTTTCGTCGCTTCGTGTATTGTCATCTTTTGCCTGCACCATGTCTTTCCATCGGTACTTACGCAGAAGTGATTTAGCGGCTACAGCTACGCGAGTTTCCACTTCTGTTAGCTCTTCAATGTCCTGCTTTTCTCGCTCATCTGAAGTGTTGATACTGCCCGTACCAGCGTAAACCGTGTTAAATCTGTTCCCTGATGTCCCAAGGTCAATGGCGTTGTCCCTTACCACTCCATTTTCTTTACAGGGCATGACAGTGTTCACGCCATCAACAAAACGCAAGCCAGCATCACCTTGATTAATATATATGCTGTCGGCGTCTTTATCTCCAATAGCTCCGACAGTAGTGCTATCTTTTATGAAAACAATGTGATCGCCGCTGGTAGATTTCCTAACGAGAACAAGCGGCCTGTTTTCATGGGCTACAAAGGACGCATCGCCTGTATTATTAAGGCGACAACCAACGGTGGTATTGTCTACTACCGCTTTTCCAACTACCACGCTACCGCCTGCGGGGTTAAGGGCTATAGTTTGAGCGCCTGCTGAAAGATTTCGTGATTGAATAAAACCAATGGCGGTTGCGCCACTGTTGTCCATACCAAACTCAAATTGATTGTTTGCGTTGCCGCCTTGTATTGAAAACTGTGGTGCCTGCGAACCAAGCGCCCCGTCAGCATCTGCTGTTGCCCCAGCGACCTGTAGCTTATAAAGGGGATCGTCTACACCAATGCCTACGTCACCAGCGCCGTCAAGAGTCAGCCTATTTGCGCTATCTGTAAAATCATATAAATGAAATTTATCAGCGGAAGAATCAACATACCAAGCATAAGAGCCTTGATTATTTGTTGCTTTGAAGCCAGCGACATTTGTTGTGCTTTCTACTTCTACTCTTGAAGTACCTGTTGTGTAAACGTGTAGCTGCTCTTGAGGGCTTGTAGTGCCAATACCTACGTCACCATCTGCCTCAATCGTAACTGCGGTAGACGTAGCATTATCATCAATGCCCAGACTAGGAGAAGTTCCTGTTTGTGGGTACAACTGCCACGTTGAGCCGTCATAAACCATAGTGACAGAGATACCGCTTACGTCCATTACTAGGTCAGCGGCTACACCTTCAATGGTAGAACTATTACGCCCTACAGTTAAGTTTGTAGTAGCCCAAGCGTTGCCGTCTGCAATAATGACTTGATCGCCCGTAGATGGACTTGCAGGCAACGTAATCGTAAACGTGCCTCCAGCAGTGTTTGCAATAACACCCTCACCCGCAGACATAGTGTAGTTAGCAGTCTTAGTTACATAAGTAATACCACCGCCACCAGACACATCACCAAAAGACAATGTACCGCTTCCGTTGGTAATAATAGCTTGACCGTTTGATCCGTCACTAGTGGGGTATGTAAGGGAATTTGCTACCAAAGCACTAAACGTACCTGCGGCTGGGGTAGAACCACCAATAACGGTGTTGTTTACTGTACCGCCAGAGATCGTCAAGTCGTTAGCAACATAGGCGTCAGCTACAGCAGTACCTTGCCAAACACCAGTGCCAATAGTACCTACCGCAGTTATTTGAGTTTGTGACGCATCGACATTTAAAGTGTTTGTACTAAGGGTAATACCTGTACCAGCAACTAGAGCAGTCTTAGATACGTCAATAGCCGCATCTGATTTAACATCTGCGTTGATAATAACACCAGAACTAATAGCCGCTACACCAGTATCAGCAATAGTAATGTCACCAGATACTGCGTTGTCAATCCATTTGGATGTGCTTGTGTCATAAAATAACAAAGAGGCGTCTGCGGGACTTGTAATATTTGTATCTGTAAGTTCTGCAAGCGTATCAGAAGAAGCTACTTGAGAATCTACATACGCTTTAACTGATTGTTGGCTAGGAATAGATGTAGCAGAATCACTAGCCATATTGTCTTCATCAACAAAAGCTGTAACACCGTCGAGAACATTCAGTTCTGTAGCAGTAGAAGTGACACCATCTAGGATATTCAGTTCAGCCGTGGTGCTTGTTACGCCGTCCAAGATGTTAAGTTCTGCTGTACTAGAGGTTACCCCGTCTAGGATATTTAGCTCTGCCGTAGTAGAGGTAACCCCATCCAAGATGTTAAGTTCTGCTGTTGTAGACGTTACGCCATCCAAGATATTTAACTCGGCGGCTGTGCTGGTTACTCCGTCAAGGATATTTAACTCAGCAGTGGTAGATGTTACTCCATCCAGAATATTCAATTCCGCAGTCGTAGAAGTAACACCATCAAGAATATTTAGTTCTGCAGCGGTTGAAGTCACGCCATCCAAAATGTTTAACTCAGCAGCCGTAGACGTTACGCCGTCCAATATGTTTAATTCTGCTGCTGTTGAGGTTACTGCAGTTCCTGCAATCGAAAGACTACTAGGGTTTGATCCTACTTCAATAATAGCGCCACTTGCGTTTTCTGTGTACAGACGCTTGTTAGTCAGATCAATCGCTGGTTCGCCTTGGACTAAATCACTAGTTGCGGGCGCACCTGATCCGTTTTTAAGTTTAATAGTGGTAGCCATGAACTACTCCAAGAAAAACAAGAGAAAAGAAAAAGGGGCCGTTGCCGACCCCAGTAGAACGATTACTCGTCAGCGACAGACAGGATAAAGCCTGCTTCGGGACGGTAAGTTTGGATGCCGTACAGAGTATCTGCAGTGTACAGAGTAGAGAGGTACTCTTGCTTGTACTGAGTCTGCGAACGTACAGCCATTTGCTCTGCCATTACGAGAGCGTCTTTGTGGAAGAACAAGCAACCACGGGTATCAAGAGATGAAGCCCCGTTCTCGCCACCTGTCTCAATTACGGGACAGTTGCTAGAAACGTATACGTCAACACCGTACAAGTTACCGATGAGTCCTGACTCAACACCACGACCACCAACAAAGTCGGAAGAAACGTAGCGATCAATTCCCATGATTGACTTACGTGACGCAGGAGGAATAACGAGAACTCGTCCATCCATAGGTACGTCAGCATCGTCCATCAGCTTGATAGCTTCGCGGAATCCGAGGTCAGTGAAGTTGTCACCTGTAGCTACAGTATCAACAGCGTATGCAGACAAGCCAGTAGCGGCATTGAAGTAGTAGCTGTTGGTGTTTACCCAGTTTGCGCCAGTAGCAGCGGGAGACTGAGTGCGGGTTCCGTTACCGAAACCAGTAGCAGCGTTGATAAGGTCAGTGTCAACCTTCAGAGCCAGTTGGTAACCAGCATCTTCAGTGTAGAACTGTCGCAGAGAGGACAGAGCCTGTACTTCTACGATGTCTTCGATCAGACGCGAGTACTCAAAGTGACGATCTACAGTGATCTGCAGTTCAGTCTCAAGGTTGGCCTGAATCGTAACTGCAGTAGCTTCTGCCTTAGCAGATGCAGAGCCACGAATAGGCTTAGGTACGTGAATAACGTCACCCTTCTTACCAGACATCGTAAGACGCTTGACAAGGGGAGCCATTTTCAGGTTCTTTTGATACGCGGCGATAATCTCATCCGACCAAATTTCGGGGATGAAAGTACCTGCCGCTGTCTTATCTACTACAGCATTAGCTGTAAAATAAGTTCCAGAGGTTTCATTAGCCATGATAATTCTCCTTTAGGCTATTTGACCCTCTTCTCTGCATAAGCTGCCATAATTTCAGGCTGTAGTGCCATGTAGCGATCGGGGTCTGTTTTCATAAGATTTATAAGGTCAGCACGACGATACGTTTTCTTACGAGATACCTCTGCTGCTCCGCGAGCGTTGCCTGTGCTTGCTGACTTAACTGAACTTTTACGGGCTTGCCTTTCAGCTTGCGCTGTTTGTTGAACTGCTTGGTTACGCTCTTTCCAGAGATTAAACAGTTCGTGGGCAGCATCGTAATCGTACATCTGGTCAGCCTGAACAAACAACTGTGTTCGGACTTTTGATCCTTTGATCCACTCAGCAAACTTAGGATCTTGAAGCACTGCTTCCATATCCGGGTGTTGCTGCTGAAGTTGTGCCAGCGTTGCCTGCTTTTTGTACTGCTCAGTGTACGCTTGCGCTTCTCTAATCTTTGGATGGTTGTCTATAGCCCTGTTTACAGCAGAAGTTGGATCTACAAAGAAATCAACGTCTTCATCTTGTTCTTGCTGTTGTTGAGGTGCTTGCTGTGAGAGTTGTGCTGTTTGAATATAATCGTCTACAACCTTGCGTAGCTCACCAACTTCCGTACTCTGCTTGCCTGAAAACTTCTCAAGCTCTTGGTGCATCTGTACAAGTTCCTCTACAGATTTACCGTGGTACTTTTCTGGAAGTGCTGATTCAGGTTCTTGCTCTTGAGGCGGCTCCTCTTCAATAGGAGTCTCAATAGTATCCTGAGTGTCTAGCTCGTCGGTTTCTGCGATATCTTCTGGGCGCTCATCAATTAGTGTCGCTCGTGACATTATAAACTTACCCCGCCTTTATAGGTTATGGAGAAATAACATGGGAGTTGCCCCTTTAGGATTCCCGAGTGGTTTTCCCAGCGTTCTCGTGTTCACGTACCCACTTCATGTGCCTGCCGGGGAAATCCCCTGAAGCACCGTCAAGGATATGCTGAGTTGCTGAGACTATCTTTGTAGCGTTGGCTCCACAACCGCACCTAATGGTTGTTACGTTGCCTTCTACAAATTCTTCAAATATATGTCCGTTAGTACAACGAAAGTCGAATACTTTAATCATCTTCTTCAGAAGCCTTGTTTGCTTCCTCGTAGTTAGTACTGACTATGTTTTCCATGTTCAGTAAGTGGGCTAATACGTTTAGTTGTCCCTTACGAAAATACATATCGTTAGCATCTTTAGCCGCTTCAATACTATTAATCTGTACCGCGTTGTTATTGAAGTCCTGCATAAGCTGTTTCCAACCGCCTGTCAGAAAAAGACTAAAGTAATTGTCGTAGTACTCTTGAGTTTCTTGATCCACTTGAGGCCCCTTGGGTTGTCTCTGTTAATAAAATGTACCTTAGTACACTATATATTATATCATACTTTTTTGCGTTTGTCAAGTACTATTTTCGTTTTTTGGCAGTTTTTGCTGCTTTTTTAAAGGCAGAGGCCTTGGGAGCGCCCTTAGACCCCGGTTTACGCATTGTTTCGCCTGATCCAGCGGCAATACGCTTACGTTTAGCATTAATGTTACTATATAGACCTCGTTTAGCCATATTAGTATCCTTTAGCTTTTTTTACCTTTTTACCTGTTCGCTTTGCAGACGCCTTAGCCTTTGCTTTGCCTTTAGCTGTATAAGGGAACTTTTTCTTTCCGACCATTGGCATAACTATCTCCTTACCAGTTTTTGCAAGACCAGTATCTTGCGGTGAGTTTACTAGGTTTGTTAGTGTCGCACTTGTGTCTAGCTCTAAACGACTTACGTCTAGCTGGTTGATCTTTCTTAATCTTCATCTTGGCATCACCAAACCGAATAGTCTTAGTTTTGTCGCCTTCTTTGGCAACTACAACAAACTTCTTAGTCGGGTGACTAGGCGTTCGCTTCGGCTTGTTGTACCCGCTTACTCCTGCTCGCTTTAGCTTTGGGTCTTTCTCCTTTGGCATCAGATGACTCCTTCTGTTGCAGGCCCGACATTTGGCCCTCTAGGGCCGCGAGCTTGCTCTCCAGCAGGTCCAATTTGTCGAATTGGCTCTTGAACACGCTGTTGATCTGCTCTAGGAGTTGGTTCATTTCGGTTTGTGTCATTAGCATTTTTACGTTTTCCTTCTATTTCACTTTCTTTTAAAAGGGCGTTTGCAACCTTGAGTCTACGCTCAAATTCTTTATCGTCTTCGTCTCCTGCTTGGAGGTTACGGGTAATAGCGTTAATCTTATCGACTTGTAGTTCTTCAGGAGCAAGTTGTGTTTCAACCGCGTACTTACCTGCTCTTGCTTGCGACTCAGCAGCTTGTGCGTTAAGCGCGGCTGTCTGACTCTGCTGGAAGGCCATTTGAGCCTGCTGTGCCTGCTGTGCCATCTGCTGTTGTTGCGGATCAGGCTGATTTGCTTGCTGCATAGCACCGATAAGCTCTTCACGGTTAGACAAGTTCATGTTGTCAATAATGCTTTGGATCAACACAGGATACAGGGGGCTATCCTGCTTCATGGTCTGCAGAAGCTGAACAAGCTGAGTAACCTCGTATTCCCTAGCAATAATACCCAGAGTAGACGTAGCGTTAAACTTGTAGTCAGCTACGGGATAAGACTCAGGATCAAACTGCATGTACCTGTGAGCCGCCTTGGTTACAAACGGAAGCAGGAACGACTGCTGGAAGTTTATAAGAGTGCGCTTATGGCGTTTGATAATAGCACCAAGAGACATACTGATCCCAGCAGCAGTAGCCTCGCCATTGACCTGTCCAGCGATCCCTGCGGAGTCCACAGCGCCTGTCGCTTGTTGCACCATCTGTTGAAGCGCCTGCGCTTGAGCGAAAGTAATCTGGCCCACTTGCCCAAAGTTGAACGGTTGAAGTACTTCACGCGGATCTCCGTTAGTAAGAATCATTTTACCCGGACGAACTTCAGGTTTAGCTCCTCTAGGAAGCCGTGTAGCGTCGATAGCGAGCATTGGGTGGATTGTTAGTGCTAGTGCATCAATACGTGCGCGTAGCTCCGTGTCGAGGGCTTTCTGGCTGTTGTACCCTTTCTCGCAGACTCCACGGCCCCAGAAACGACCCGGAACAACGTCCCAAGGAAAAGCTACTACAGGGCGGTCTTCCATCATGTAGGGATTAGCTTCAGCCTTGAGCAGTGTGCCGCCGTTGGCGATAACCACGATAGCCTCAACGTACATGGAGTCAGACTCAACTTCTACGCCTTCGGCCTCAAGGAGTTCACGAGGCACAAGTCCGTAGTACTTAGTCAGCCTAACTTTGTCATCGCCGTAGATCGTAAGGTCTTGGTCTGGCTCTAGGTCTGTGTCAGGAGCCGCTGATTCAATGTACGCTTCGTTGTAAACTCCCTGTTCCTGCAGGAGTTCTACGGAGTGCTTTGACACAAACTCGTCAATAGCCACACCCATAGCGTCTTCTACAGACGTAGCTACAGGGTCAATCAGGAAGTTCTGGGGTAGTACAGGACGCAGTTTGACTACGATCCTGTCAGTAATGTTGACACCTACAGCAGTTAGCTCACCGCCCATAACAGGCTGGGTAGCTGGAGCCATCTCCTTGATCTCCTCAAGGACAATCTCTCCTACACCCGTACCAAAGACAGCAGAGTTAATCAAGCACTCAGCGACAGCCTTACGTACCTTGGTGTTATCAAAGTCTTCGGTTAGCTTCTTGCGGAGATACTGAATGTCTTGGTTGTCTTGGTCATTAACATCGTCACTTATGTCAAACCACTTTCCACGACCAAATGTAGCTTCCTCTAGTTCTGCTACGTTAGACTCTACAGCCTGCTGAAGCGCAGGAGAGATAATGCGAGAACGCTCTGATGCTCTTTCCGAGTCAGCAGGGTCCCATTGACCTCTCCATAGCCTATAGTATTCCTCGAACTTTGCTTCGTAGTTCGACTCATAATGATCTCTCCAGTTTTCACACTTAGTTATAACCCACTCTTCAATAGATTCCTCCATCATCAGCGGGTCGGGACTTAAGATTTCTGCGTCTGCCATAGTACTTTCCTTAAATTAAAGCTATGCTGTAGCCCATAGTAAAAATTACTACGGCAGATATAGCGTAAATTCCGTATGTATTTAATTTTCTAAAAACACGC
>Ga0196887_1001548_pt1 | contig 9880 bp, 11 predicted proteins | sample VirMetDEL_Mar_31_FD_169094 | JGI IMG/M metagenome (GOLD analysis project Ga0196887, IMG submission 169094) | Aqueous microbial communities from the Delaware River and Bay under freshwater to marine salinity gradient to study organic matter... | ecosystem: Environmental > Aquatic > Marine >... | reverse complement strand
AGCCGTCGAACTTACCTTTAACAACTGTTAACGCACCCGTTAAAGTACCGCCGCCTTCTTCGCCGCCACTTTCTTCGCCGCCCTCGCCACTTGACTCGCCACTTTCGCCGCTTGACTCTGAACCGCTACCGCCACCGAAACCAATAACCGCACCTATCCCACCTAAAGCCGACTTTGCTTTGTCTGCTGCGTTACTTACCGCCTCGCCAAAACTTCCGAACTCGTTTTTATAGGTTTTAGTTTCAACTTTTAACTTTTCTAAACCGTCGACCATTTCGTCAAACGGGTTTGTTATTTTTTCTCTACCGAAGAAATCTAAAATTTCGTTAAAGCCGTCTAGTAATAAACTCAAAGGGTTAAATTGAATAAACCATTGCAACATTTGAATTATAGCATTTTGCCACCAACCAATATCGCTAAACCTTTCTTTAAAGGCTTCTAAATTATCGACTACATAAACAAACCCAGCGGCTAAAGTTGCAATAGCTATTACAGCCAAACCAATAGGGGACGCAATTGCGCCAAGTAAAGCAATAAGCGGCCCGAGTGTAGCGGCTAGGGTTGCAAAGGTTAAAATTGCAATTTTGATACCGCCGTCTAAATTAGTCCACGCAGTAACTAAACCAATTACAAAGTTTGCTAGTTTTTCAATAACCGGCAAAATTAATTCCCCGAATGAAATAGCTAGCCCCTCGGTTGCGCTTTTTAGCCTTGTCATTGTACCGGCTAAACCTTTCATTTGTTGGTCTGCGACTTTCTTAGCTGTCCCGCCGCTATTTTCTAACGTACCGGTTAAGTCAGACAAACCACTAGATCCCTCTTTCATTAAAGCCAATAAACCCGGGCCGGCTATTTTTCCAAACTTGCCCATTATATCGGAAGTTGACAAACCTTTACTTTCTAGTTGTGCAAGTTGGTCGCTTAACGGTATCATATTCCCGGCTGCGTCGTATATTGACAAACCTAAACTTTCGCTTTGTTCGTCTAACTGTACTAAAATATTTTTTAAAGATGTCCCGGCGGCGCCCCCTTGTATACCGGCGTTAGATAGCAAGCCAATTGCCGCGGTTGTTTCTTCTATTGAAACCCCGAACCCGGAAGCCACCGGCGCCGCGTTTGCCATTGCTTCGCCAAGCTGGTTTAGGTCTGTGTTGCTATTGGTAAACCCGGCCGCGAGTACGTCAACAAATTGACCTAAGTCTTTAGCTTCGGCACCGAAACCGCTCATTACATTAGAGGCAATATCTGCCGCCGTTGCTAGTTCTAAATTACCGGCCGCCGCTAGGTTTAAAGTTGCCGGCATCGCGTCCATAATTTCTTTAGCGTCAAGTCCGGCCATACCTAGGAAACTCATAGCGTCCGCGGCTTGACTTGCCGAAAATTGCGTTGTACGTCCTAACTCTTTGGCTTGGGTGTCCATTGCTTTAAAGTCCGCCGTCGTTCCTTTTGTAACGGCTTTAACTTTATTCATTGACTTTTCGAAATTAGCCGCAGCCATAACCGCACCCGTACCAATAGCCAACAAAGGCGCGCTAAGTCCAACGCTTAAAGACTTGCCCACGCTTCTAAGTTTTGCGCCTGTTTGGTTGAAAGTCTTAGCCGCTAACTTCATTTTCGACGTGAAGTCTGTAATGTCTGCGCCTAGTTTTACGTTTACGTTTTTCTTGCTCATTTCTTAAAGTGTTTAGCTCGTTCGCTTAAATACTGTAAACGCTCGGCGCTCATTTTCTCGGTTTTTGTTTTTTTCTTTTCCCACTCAAACGGCCAAAGTTTTTCCGGCTTTATACCTTTACCGTTTTTAGTGCTTGGCATTAATAACGTACTTGCCAAAAGTCTAAACCTATACCACTCGTTACGGTCGCGCTGTTCTTCTAAGTTTTCAAAACCTCGAAGCGTGTTTTCAAATTCACGCGGCGTTAGTTCGTCGAGCTGGTTTGGAGTAAGGTTAAGCCAGCCAAACGCGATAGTTTCTAAGTCGTCAAAAGTAGAAGCGTCTTTTCGCGGCTTGCTTACCTTACTATTTTCTAAACCTTTTTTTTTGTGCCTTTACTTGCACCGGCTAAAGACTCAGTAAATACCGCAAGTACTTTGTCCATTGCTTTGCCGTCTTCGTCTAGTAAGTCGGCCACGTCGTCAATAGTTAAATCGAAATTTGTCTTCGTTACCCTTGCACCGTCTTTTAAGCCAGCCCAAACAAGCGCAAGCGCTTGCGTTATGTTCATACTTTCGCCTAGTGTACCAAGTTGCCCAAGTGTTACGCCGGTCGCGTCTGTAAAAGCCCGTAAGGCTGCAAAGCCATATTTTACGGGATAGTCTTTTTTGTTTATAATAACTAGTTTAGCTTTCATCTATATAAAGTCAGTTTGTGCAAGTACACCGGTTCCAGCTAACGAAATTGAAAAACTAGATTGGTCTTCTGTACCGCCTGTTAAACTTAAAGAACTTACAAAAGCCGAACCGCTATAATAAACGTTACTATCAGCGGCCGAACCGCCGTTAATTGTAAATTCTAACGTTACCGCTGTCCGTCCTAGTGTCGCGTCGCCTATGTGGTTCCAAAAGTCTTGAAAAGTTTTTGTAGAGGCTTCCGTTTCATTTCTGTATAGTGCATCGCAAGAAACCGACCAGCTACGTAGGCCGCCAATGATAGCTTTCCAACCGCCCGACTCTTTATTTGTTTGGTCGATTTCTTCCATTGAAATGTCAAGCGAGCAAGTCGTTGCGCTTCCAACAATTACTTCATTTACTCCGGGTGTACCTACTTTTAAAATTAAGTCTGTACCGTTTAATAATCCTGTTGCCATTTTATTTTTGTGTTTAGGTTAATTAATATAAAAAATTATTTTAATACTCGAGCTTGAAAACTCAAAGTATTTAAGTAGTATTTTCGTTCCTTGTTATAGTCTTCGCTTGAACTTTGTAAACTTATACCGTCAATTTTTAAACTGTTGTAAGTTCCATTTGCGGCGGTGTCTAGTGCGTCGCTTACCGCTTGCGCTAAACCTACGTTCTGAAAATAGATCCGATTAACGCAATAAATAGAAAAGTCAACGACGTACAAAGGTGCGCTGTTTAGTGTTCTGTTTCTTTTTGTATATACCGGGTTAACGCTATCTATTTCATATATAACGCACACTTCCGGGTTAGTTTGTTTTAACAACGGCGCGGGTTGTATTTTATTAACGCTCATACCGTTAATTTGTAATAAAGCATAATTATTTTTGAGTATATCAAAAATTGCTTTTCCCATAGATAAACCAACACTTAAAGCCATTATTTTAATTTATTTAGTTTCTTATTTAACATTTTAATTAAATGCTGGTTTACTTCATTTAAAGCTTTAGTTTTGTTTTTTTCAAAAGCCCTTTTAATATTGTGTTGCTCGTCAAAACTAACGTCGTAATTTTGTTTTCCAACTTCAACTAAATGCGCGTGGTATCCGTTAAAGTTTCCATAGTAACGCGGCCCGACTAAAATAAACGGCCGACCTTTACGGCTTTTAATTTTTTTAATTATGCCTATTGACTTGCCAAGGTTTCCGGTTACATTATTTATATTTTTACGTATGTCGTTAATTAAAGGCTTCGCCACTTTTTTAAGCGCTCGTTTAATTTCGCTGTCTTTTATTGCGTCCCTACCTAAACCCCTTAATATAGTGTCTAGTTCTTTGTCGCCTGTTATGGAAAACTTTGGTATCAATTTAACGCCGTATGTGCTTTGATTAATATTGTTTGCTGGTTGCCTTGTCCTAGCATATTAATAGAACTAATATAATAAGTTTCTGTTTGATAAGTAATAGTATTATTTTTTGCTAGTTGTGAAATAAAAATTTCATATCTATATGTAAACTCTACATTTTTTATAAGGTTGCTAACTTCGTCGTTTATTTCGTCTTTTCCTGTTAGCCATTTAACCGAAGCAAATCTAACATAAGGCGTGCTTGCTGTTTCAACTATTTCGCCGAAGTCGGTTTGTTGTGTCGTTGACTTTATATTTATTTGTGTCTTATGTCGAAATTGTCCCGGCTGCATTTACCAAATATAATTTTTATAATTATTTATAATTGACCTATACCCAAAAGGTAACTCATCAACTTTTAAAAACGTTACAGGGCTGCGGTTGTCGTAATAGTGTTGTATAAGCATATACATAGCCATTTTTAAAGGAAGTATATTTTCTTCGTCGTACGGCTCAACTGAATAATTTATTTGTATAGCATTAATTCTATCGTATAAATTAGGCGCGTTAACTATTTGTATTCTATTTAACCCGTTATGTTCAGCAATAAAAAAATCAATGTCTTGCGTTAAATATGCAAAAGTATTTGAACTGTCGTAATATCTCAAAGTAAAAGTACCGGTTAAACTACCCGGGTATTTTAAATATATTATATTGTCTTGCGGCCACTTGTCGCGAAATTCTACAATATCAGTTTCAACGCATACTTGGTTTGTATCGTTTAAAACTTGAACTTTTGCAATTTTAATAAGTTCAGTAATATAGTCGTTGTCTTCTGTAAAATCAACACGCAAATAATTTTTAGCTTCGTCTAAACTTATAAGCTGGTTTGTCGTTGCGTCAACTTGTGCTTGTGCGGCCATACTTTAAAATTTAAAAAAAAGGGCAAGCGGTTAAACTCGCCCTTTTATAAATTAATTAATTACGCTATTTCGGCTTTAACTAATGAAGTTGTGTTAGCTGTTACGTGCGCAGCTTTACCGTCGTTTAATGAAACAACAACAAGCCTCGAGATACCTTTGTGAGCGTCTGTATATCTATCAGAGATAATATCCAAACCGCCAAACGTTGCAAGGTGTACGTCGCTCATGTCGCCGAACATTGCCGCCTGTGTTTGTGCTGTACCAACGTTAGAACTAACATAGTAGTTATATCCGTTAATTTGCTTATTAGCCCAATCAATAAAAGCGCCATTGGTATAATCAAGTCCAGCTTCGGCCTTTAATTTTGCAATTACTGCCGGGTTAAATAGGTAAGAAAAACGACCGCTTGCCGGGTTGTAGTTTCTTGTCAATATCATTGACTCCATATTAATAAGATCGTCAGTAGCTACGTTAGAACCTACGGCCGGTGAAACTGCGTCAGCCGTTGCATAAATAGAAGCCGGGGCGTTTGCGTTTAAATCTGCCGAGCCTAAAAGAGCTTTTTCCCAAGTTGCCGAAATTGAACGCGCCATATTGCGTTGAAGTGCCGCTTCTGCGCTTGCGTTTTGCGTCATCATTTCAGCGCTCATTGAAACAACTGAAATAAGTTTTTTAGGGCTTAGAGTGATGTTTGTTAAAGCACCTGCAGCCGCTTGACCGCTTCCGCCGTCCTCAGCTAAATAACCGCTATTAATATCAGCTATAATTGGAAACTTACGGTCTGCGCTAATTCCGGAATAGAAGTTTGCACCCGCTTGAACTAAAACAGAGTTTGCTTGTAATTGGTCAATAAACGAACCAACGTCTGTCGGGTTAACTTGCGCCGCTGCCGCTGGTAAATCTGCTCTTGACTCTAAAACTATTGACGGAATACCTACGCCACGGAATAAACGACTTTTGTTTTCGTTTCTTGCTTCTTGGTGTAGTTCTCTTACAAGACCGTCCATTTGCCCGTTGTATGCCGCCGTTGCCGCAGCTGTAAAGCTAAAACGTTTTAAATCTTTGTCAGTTTTACCAACGTTTTGAGTTTCAAACGTTACCGGTACAATAGGCGTCTTTGAAAGTTGCATTGAGCGTTCAAGTCTTGAAACTCTTTGAGTCATGTCGTCCGCAGTTTTTTCGTTTTCGTCAAACGTTGCTTGCTCGTCAAGGTTCAAATTTCTGTCTTCGCTTTCAGCGTTTTCAATTAAATTTTGCATAACAGACAAAGCCGCTTGGCGCTCGTCTTTTAATTGCTTTAAAGTCTTTTTCATTTTAGAAAAGTTTTAAATCTTAATTTATTTTTAATTAGTCCCAAATCTTTAGTTTTAGCATTCTTGTAAATATCCAAAGACCGAACCGCTGCGCTTGTTTGTGGATAAGCCGGCCTAGTAACTAAACTTACGTCGATAAGCCTTTTTACTTCCTTTACTTCTCTTACAAAACCGCGTTCGCTTTCTTGCCATTTGTCTGCGTCTACAATAAACCCAAAACTCATTTTTGAGATGTCGCCGCGCTTCATAAGTTCGACGGTATCCTTTGCCGCTTGGGTGTTCGGCATTTTTATCTCTGAAATTAAACCGCGTTCGTCTGTGCTTAGTTTCAACGTTCCCGAGCTGGTACGCCCAAAAACAATATTATTATCGTGGTTCAATAATGCAACAACGTCGTTTGTTAATACGCCGTTAAATGCATTTCTGTTAATAGTTTCTTTAAAGCCGCCTAAATCTTCGCTCAAACTATCAAAAACAGCCGCGTAACCTCTTACAATAACGCCGTCGCTTGTTTCTTCGGCTCTTAGTTCTGCGCAATCGAATTGCCGAACTTCTAATTTATTTTTTTGGTTCTTCATTTTCTATCGGTGTTTTTGGTGCTGGCTTTTCGACTTTAACCTTGTCTTTAGTGTTTAACATATTCATAGGCACGTAATAACTATCTCCGTTCGCCTCGTCGTTCATATTTTCCTTGCGTCTTATTTCGTTTGGACTTATTGCGCCAACTTGGAATAATTTACTATAATATTCCGCACGGCTTTTAGAGTCCCCTCTCAATAAAGCGCTAACGTTATGCTCGAAATATGTTTTTCCTTTGTTATTTTCAAAGATTAATTTTTTGTTAAACTCTTGTTCTATTTTATTTGCAATTGGGTTAATTGTATGCGTAATAAATTCAGTAGCTTGGTGTTCGATATTTGAGAAAGTCGCGCGCTCTAAATCGCCTAATAAATGCGGCGGAACTCTAAAAATTCGGCTAATTTCTAAAATACTAAACTTTCTAGTGGTTAAAAATTGGCTGTCTTGCGGGCTTAGTTGGATAGGTTTGTAGTCCATTCCCTCCTCGAGAACCGCCGTTTTAAAGCCGCCAGCATACCCACTATGGTAAGTTCGTTGCCATTGTTGACTAAGTGTTTGCATTGCGTCAGCGCCTAAGTTTCCCGGGTGCTTTAAAACTCCGCTAATTTTAGCCCCGGACTCGAAAAAGTTTTTACCGTAAGTTTGGGCCGCAATACCTAAAGCAATGTTATCGCGTGCCGCTGTCAAACGGCTTCGCCCTATATATCCGTCGCTAGGCATATCGGGTATGTGTATAATGTCTGAACTATCAAACTGTCCCTTTTCCCTAAGTTCGTATATTAAACGACCGTTTATAAATTTTGGCGTTACTTGGTCGGGGTGTATTAATTGTAAAGAAATAGGCAAGCCCCTAGCGTCGCGTTCTATATGTGCGTAAGCGTTACCGTATAAAATTAATGTATTTATGAAACACTCAAAAAATATAAATTTAGTTTGGAAAACGTTTGGCTCATTATTAACTAAAAATTGTAAAGGGCTGTCATTATAAATTTCGCGGCCTTTATCTGTTTTTTTATAGTAGTTAAAGGGCAATTGGCTAATCGTTTCAGAAATAACCCTTACAGCCGCATAAACTGCCGAAAAGGCTAGGGCGGTGTCCGGTGTTACAAGTACGTTTTTCGGATCTAAATTTAAGCCAAGCGCATAGTCTAAATAGTTGCGCTTTTCTTCTTTTTTAGTTTTAAAAAAATCAAATATTGCCATTCAAGAACATTTTTTTGCAATTTACGAAAAATTAGTTTATATTGCAAGCGTTTTTTTAGTTTTAATAGCCTACTAGATTGAGCCGTTTTGCGGCTCTTTCTTTTTTTTATATAGTAAAGAAACCGCCTTTGTCCCTTTTGTATTTGCTTTCTATTTCTTTTTCGCTAAACATTTCTTCTCCTACGGCCATACAAAGCGCCGCAATAGTGTCTATTTTGTCGGTTGACTTGTCTTTTGCGGGCTTAATATTTCCGGCTGGATCTGTCATTAATTGCACGTTCCCAAATTGCCAACGCATAACCGGACAGTTAAAATATATAAAATCTTTAGTTAAAATTTTGCTTTCTATTTCTTTAGTAGGTGGACTTAATGACTTGTAGCCCATACCAAAAGCGCTCATTTTTAAGCCCTCCTCAATACATTCAATTACAAGTTGCGAACTATTCCAACGGTCAAAAGCAATACTTTGAACGTTGTATTTTTCGCAAATTTCGAATATTTTAGCTTTTACAAAATTGTAGTCGGTAACGTTTCCGGGTGTAACCTCTAAATACTCAGCCCAATCTTTATAATTTACGCCGTCTTTTCCGCCTGTGCGCCCCTCAAATTTGTCTTCGGGTAAAAAAGTCCAATGCTTACAAATAATTTTTTCGCCTATTCTCCAAGCTAAAACAAAGCTTGTCAAATCGCGAACGCTTGCCAAATCTAAACCGCCGTAAGCGGGTGCGCTTAAAAGTAAATCGTCCGGGACTGTTTCGTTACAGGCAACAATATCTTTATCATTAAGCCAACGAGTTTCTGCGGTTGTGAATTGGTTTAAATGTAAACGACGAAATATATTTTCATAGCTTGGTATTGTGTCGGCTTTGGCGGCTTCTCTTTTCATATATTCAGCCTTTAATGAAACGCCTAAACCGGGGTTTGCCTTTGCCCACGTTTTTGGGTCTTGTATGTCGTCGTCTTCGTCGGCTTCAAATATTACGGGTAAAAATTGGTCATCTTCAATAACCCCGTCGCGAACTTTACAAGCATAATTATACATCTTATAACAAGCGCTAAACTTATCAAATCCAGCTGTGGTAATTGCGATTGAAATCGGCGATTTCCGCGCACCGGTCGAAGTTTCTAAGACTTGCCAAAGGTTCTCGGTGCCGTCGTCCCTCATAGCGTGTAACTCATCGTAAATAAATGCGGACGTGTTAAACCCGTGTTTAGTTGAACTTTCGCGGCTTATAGCTTTGTAATATGTTCCTTTAGAATTATAGACAATTGAACTTTTAAAAATTTCAACAAATTGGCTCAATTTTGGGTTATTCTCAATCATTACTTTTGCGCAATCAAATACAAGTTTAGCCTGTTCTTTGTCGTTGGCTGCGCTATAGTATTCGTTTCCAAAACCCTCGTCTAAATACATAAGCGTTAAAATTATCGCAGCCGCTAGGGTACTTTTACCGTTTTTACGTGGCAAGAAAATAAAAGCGGTTCTGTATTTTCGGCTTCCGTCTTTACGTTTCCAACCGAACAAAGGTTTAATTATTTGCTCTTTTTGGTATTCTTGCAATATAAACGGCGTTTTAGCTAGTTCGCCTTTAGTGTGCGTTAAATATGTTTCAATAAAACGAACGCTTTTTTCGGCTGTTTCTTCGTCAAAATAAAAGTCATCTTTCATAAAATAAATGTATTTTCTTTTATTTCAGGGGCGTTTATTCTAGTGCGTGCGCTAGGCGTCAAGCCAAATTGAGCGGCAATTTTTAAAGCTTTAGCTAAAGAGTCGTTTGCAATTTTTTGCTCGGGCTTCGCTTGTCTTCTTACAAGCAAATTGTCGTCGTTATAAAATTCATCTATACGGCCGGTGGTTTTCAATAAATTTTCCATTTCAATATAAATGCTTATTTCGTTAGCGTAGGAAGTAATTAAAACCAAGTCAACTAAATGAAGCATTTTTTTACTTAAAAGCTCGGCGCAAATAATATAGTATTCCTTTTTGGCTGTGTCGTTTAGTTCAAAAGGTGGTTCAGGTATTGCCGCCAATTGTGAAACTTGCATTTCATTTTCGTTAACTCTACAAGGCTGATCTGTGCCGGCCATTCGCTTTAAAATCGTTGGTTTTGGTGGTCTTCCTTTCATATTTTTTTTGTTTTTTTTAGTTTACTTACCCCCTACCCCCTACCAAGGCTCTATTTT
>Ga0196887_1001536_pt1 | contig 9945 bp, 18 predicted proteins | sample VirMetDEL_Mar_31_FD_169094 | JGI IMG/M metagenome (GOLD analysis project Ga0196887, IMG submission 169094) | Aqueous microbial communities from the Delaware River and Bay under freshwater to marine salinity gradient to study organic matter... | ecosystem: Environmental > Aquatic > Marine >... | reverse complement strand
CTAGTGTTCCTCCTACAGTTACATTACTCTTTAATGCTGCTGCACCTACGACTGTGACTGTACTTGCAAAGTTAGAAGCTCCTGCTACACTAAGTGAGGATGCTAAACTAACTGCACCACCTATTGTAACTGTTCCACCAATATTTGTATTACCACTAACTGAGACATTATCTTTAAATGTAGCTGCTCCTACAACATTAAGAGTACCACTAACTGATACAAAGTCACCTACATTAATATAACCTGAGACTGAGATGTTTGTTGTAATACCTAACTCAGCTTCTACGTTAGATAGGTTACGTCCATCACCGTAAAAGAATACTGCTGTTACATTACCATTTACATTTACATTACCACTAACTGATACATTATCATTGAATACTGCTGTACCACCTACTGACACATTAGTAGCTACATCTAAGTCTCCACTGACTGATACATCATTCTTAAACTCAGTCTTAGCTGTGAAGGTTCCTGCTCCTGTTACTGCAAGAGTACCACCTAGAGAAGTATTACCTTCTACTGATACATTACCCTTAACTCCTAGAACACCACTAACTGATACGTCATCTTTAAAGGTTCCTTTACCTACGACTGTAACTGTTGAGCTAAACGTACCTGCCCCAGTATTAACCAGTGTGCCACCTATAGAGGTATTACCTGCTACAGCCAAGGCTCCACTTACAGAGACATCATCCTTAAATACTGCTGTACCTGTTACTGTGACTGTCCCATCTATAAGAGCATTACCTACTGAGATACTACCACCAATAGAAGCTGTTAGTCCTGTTAATTCTGAACCATCTCCAAAGTATTTAGCAGCACATACTGTACCTGCTACATGCATTCCTGAAGCTAGACTAGCTGCTCCTGATACTCCAAAGGTTCCATTAACATGTACAGAGTTGGTTGCTATTCTTAATGCAGTCTGAGTACCATCTGCTGTCTGTACGTTTGTTAGAGAGGTTGTAACACCTGTCCCTGTTGTACTTGCATTAACTGTAAGTAATGACTTGTACGTATTAGATATAAGTTTACCATTAAAATCTGTCATATTGCATTCCATGTTCTATTTGCAAGTTGCCACGTTGTATTACCTTCAACAACAACTAAAAGTTCATTAGTTTCTTGAGGAGAAGTAGGACCATTTACCATTGTAATCCACTGTGCATATTGATCCCATGTTATTCCCCTACCACCTGTATCAGGTCTAGGATCTTGTACCATAGGATTGTCTCTAACATCTGGCACTTGATTTAATGGACTATTCTTTAAGTCATACTGTCCCTCAAAGTCTTCAGGACACACAAGTAATCCATAACTGTTTAATCTCATTACACTACGTTGATACACAAATCCACATGTATCACACATAGCTAATACGTTTGTTGTCTTACCTCTTGACATTAAGTATAAAATGTCAGTCTAGGTAACAAGTAGAGAGAAGCACGTTCACGATCTTCTTCCATTGCTCTAGCTAACATTTCCTCATAGTTTGTTTTTAACATTGCTATTCTAGTGTCTGGTACAAGAGGACGCTTCATAGACATATAGTAAGCTAGTCCCATTGTCAAACACGGTAAAAATCTTTTAGGTAGATCTGCATTCTGATCAGCAGACCTATCTACATCAGTCATATCACTTACTGTTTCTATCTTAAGTACATCTGTAGCATTCTCTGGTATAGGCCACACTGATAGTGTAGGGTTATCTCTACCTCTACGTATGCTATACTGAGATGGTCTACCTGTTTGAGTTGGTGCAGGTATGATTAAGTATTCTTCTGGAGTAATCCTTGTAAGCTGTATGTCTGTATTATCTCTGCTGAGTACAACCTCAAGAGCATTAATAGTATTGCTACTTAGTTCATATGATGTCACACTGGTTGCTAGAGTTACAGCCGTTGTTCCTGTAGTCCATAGAAGTATACCTCTGTTCTGCCAATCCTTAAGCATAAGGTTAATAGAACGTCTTGCAGAAGCAGGTTCATGACCAAGGGTATCTTCTCCCCCTATCATCTCACTAGCCTCTTGTATAACTTCATCTATGTCTAGATTAAAGTTGTATGTTCCTGATACTGCCATTATGCTGTCCTAAATTTTCTTGTTTTCTTTGCTATCTTCTTAGGTTGTTTAACGAACTGCTTTCCTGCAGCAGTCCCTTTCCTCTTTGCTTTCGTGGTTGCTGCATACTCCTTTGATGACAGGCTTTTGATTGCCTTCGCTGGAAGATATCTTTCTCCTGTCTTGCTTGACGGTTTCCCTGACTTGGTTCTCCATTTTTGCTTGCTCCACTTACTTAGTTTATTACTAGACTTTTTCTTTGGTCCTGAGTATGTTCCACCTGAACTTTTATAATACTTAACTGCTAGTTGCATTGCCCTTGCTGAATGCTTACCACCCATCTTAGCTTTTGCTCTAGCTTTAGCAGCAGCCCATTTCTTAGGATCACGTTTAGTAGCTGTACCACTAGACTTTTTTTTTCTTACTGCCATTACTTTTTATGTACCTTCTGAACTTCAAAGCTTGCTTTCTTAGAAGCACCTCTATGTGCTTTATAACCAGCAGAAGGGTTTTTCATAAGCTTAAAACCTTTACCAGCTTTCATCCAGTGGTATCCTTTAGGAGCATCTACAGCTTTTCTCATTAACATCTCCATCTTTTTCTAGCTTGTCTAAGTCTGCTATTTGGATTCTTAGCAGCCTTTGGAAATTTCTTCATCTGTCCTGCTGATCTAGCACAGTAGCTTTTACGCCTTGATGCTCTCTTACCAGTAGGTTTCTTTTCAGTTACGGCAGTCTTTAGTTTAGAACCGGGATTCTGTCTTCTATATTTAGCAACACCTTTGGCAGTCATACCAGCACCAGACTTAGTAGGACGTTTCTGTCCTCCTCCTATGGTCATGCCCTTCATATTACTAGGCTTTCTTTTTTTCTTAGTCTTCGCCATAAGTGTTCCTGTATTTCTGTACTAGATAATCACAGTAATCTTGAAACCATACATGCCAATCTTTGTAATCTTTTCTATCTGGCTTATGTATAGTAAAGTCTATTTTATCAGTATTACCATAATCCATTAGTACATCTTATTAGAATAGGTAGCTTTACCAAATCCTCGTAAGGCTTTGCCACCACCTCTACGAAAGACTACTTTCTTTCTAGGTTTAGCTGGTCCACCCATGTTACGTTTAATCATACCACCTTTTTTCTTACTTACTTTACCGCCAACTTTACGATCTTCTCTATCTTCTATAGGTGTGCTATCTAATTCAATAGTACCACCGAAAGGTGTTTTCATTTTTCTTACACCAGTTGGCCCTAAAAATATTCCTTTTGGCCCTGATATTTTTTCAAACCCTAAGAAACTTTCTTTTTTAGGTGCAGCTTTCTTTGTTTCTTTAGTTCTGTTCATTGATTCTTTATTACCTCTAGGTGTATACCCCGGAGTTTTTCCAGTAAACTTACCAGCACCTGCATCCTTTTCGTCTTGAGTTCTTTTACTAGTTATTTTTGCAGGTTGATTAGGTTTTGGTCCTCTAGGTTTTATCTTGTTTAGTTTTTCTAATTCATTAGCATTTAATTTCTTCTTACCTGTAGATGTAACTTTCTTTTTTACTACAGGAGCTTTAGCTCTAATACTAGGATGCCCCGGAGACTTCCTTTTATCTGAAGGTGTTAAAGCTACACGTAATTGTTCTACTTGTTTTTTACTATAAGTTTCATCTTTAGGTAAATTCTTTTTAATTTTTGTAGATGTTATACGTTCTTTAGGACCAATCATTTTTTTAAGTTTAGATAAGATACTACTAAATTGTTTCTTTCCTTCAGGAGTAAGAAAATTTAATGAAGGACTTGTAGTAGTTTTAGGTTTATTATTTACTTTCTTTTTCTTTCCAAAACCATCATCAGAATTTTCAGCAGGTTTTTTAGACATAGTTTTTCCAGTACCTTGGTTATAAGTACTAGCTAAGTTTTGTTCTCTTTTTTCTTGTAATTCTTTTTTCTTTTTTCTCATTGCAGGAACAACATTCTTCATAGTTTTTCTTCGTTTTTCTTCAGTAGAACTTACTGTTGTGCTGTTCTTTTTATTATTAATTTTTTTAGTAGAAGGTTTTCCAAAATTACCTTCAGAATATTCATTTGTAATAGGAGTTACTTTTGGTTTTTTAGGAATTTCTCTACGTTTAATATTTTTAAATTGTTGTAACTGTAATATTCTTTTTCTTTGACTAAGAACTGGAGAATTAATATTTTTTAATTGTTTTAATTCTTTTGCTTCTTCTGCTGTTAAAGCCATAACTACTCTCCTATTGAAACTTTGAAAGACTTACCCTGAGAGTAATCTTCTTCTACAACTACGTCACTCTCTTTACCTGTAACGCTTGGGCCTTTACGAGCAGCACCATATCCCTGTCCAGTTGGTCTGCCTAATACTTCATCCAAATCTACTGGAGTTGGTATCTGTGATATGGGTCCACCCATTTAACTTCTCCTTTTCTTTCTTTGCTTCTTATTTAATTTACTTAGTTTTTTCTTTTTCTTTCCGGGCTTCATAATCTGCTGTCTAACAGATCCACGACTAATCATCGTATCCTGCACCAGCTACTTTACCACCACTCATACGATAGGTAATCTTACCACCATACTTTTTAGGCATCATTTTAAAATCTTGTCCAGTGATCATACCATCTTTATTCATATCAAGTTTAGCTTGTCCTCCTACTAAACCACCCATATCTTTATAGATCATACCACCACCTTTTCTACCAACAGCTTTCTTAGCTTTTTTAGCTGCTTTTTCAGCCGCTTTCTTATTCTGCTCTTCAACCTTTTTAGAGAAATCAGAATCAGTTCCTTTAGTTCTTTCGTTCATTAACTTGCTCCCTGTGCTATGGTATCTGGACCACCAGCAGGAGATGCAGCAACTGCCATGTCATCTTGTCTGGTACGTCTTGCTTGATTTCGTAGTGCTAATATAGCATTGTCATACTGTGCTTGCCATACTGGTAGTGTATTCCAATCTTTCATGTACATAGTTGCTTCTATCATACAACCTGCAAAGAGAGCATTATAACAATACTCACTAAAATAATTCTGTGTTGTTACGCTTGTTCCTGTAGCTGATGCTAGAGGTAGTGGTTGTGATTGTGTTTGTATCTCAACTGTTATTGCTGAAACAGGAGTAGGCACAATCTTTATATTAGAGTTATCTCTTCTTGTGTAATATCTAGGACTACCTGTAGATGCACTAACAGGCCAATAGTCATTAACATACTCTGATGTTCTTTGTAATAGATTAGTTATAGTTGTACCTGTACTTACAATGTAGTTTACATTACGTACAATACGTACTCTATCATTTAGTGGTACAGCACCTGCATTACCAGAGGATACTGACACACTTGTATATTCAGTCATACCTTGATCATCTAGATCTTTGACTAAACGAAACTCTGTCTTCTTAACAAACGAAGACACTTGAGTAGAGAACTCAGTAGAGTCATTCTCAGTTGTGTTAATCAAATCTGTTTTTAGATATGAGAATGTAGTCATATCTTAGCCTAAGTATAAAGTAATTGTAGGAAGCATTGTTCCTGTTCCTGATGTTGCAACACTTACAATACCATTAACACCAACTCCCATATCTCCTATATACTGATCATTAGAATCTAACGCACCTACACGATACCTAATAGCTGTTCCTTTAGCTGTCTTGTTGGTAATCTGTTTGCTACCTGTAATAACAACCTCACCTGCAAGAGTAGAATATGTATGTATTGCTAAAACTCTTGTTGTTGTTGGTGAATTTTGTCCTATGCCTTCTTCGCCTACAGTTAGGTTACTATCAATATAACGAAATCCTGTTATGATTGCACCATCACTACTTACGTTTTGTGCTACTTTAACATTTGTACTCATATCATCTCCTTATAATAATGAGGAAGAGGTTTCCCCCTTCCCCATATATTAATTAACCTGCGCTACCAAAGAACCCACGCCAATCAGAAACACCAAAGCTATAACGCTCCCGTGCCTTGAAACGAAGGTTACCAGTGTCGAAGTCTGGCTCCATCTTAGTTTGAAGAGGAGTACGGTTGAACATCTTAGTACCATTAGGTACGTCAGTCTTGACAAAGTAAGCGTCAGTGTCTGTGAACCTTCGGTTGATGTAGTACCCATCTGGTAGCATACCTAGGTGACGAGTAGCATTGATTGCATTCGTATTAGGGTTAGCACCTGCTGCACTCGTTTGAGTGTTGCCGGGACTAGATAAAACACGATCTGCAATAGCCCATGAGTCAACTGGGATATGTAGACTTACTGCACTTGCACCAATTAAGATACCACGATCATCAGAGATTTTCTGAATGTTCGTTAGAATGGTTTCAAGTGTAGCCTCTGACAGGTCAGCAGCAGCAGCTAAGTTGCTCTGGTTACCAGCAGAGATTGTTGGGTGTGCAGCAGAAAAGAATGCAGCCCCATCACCAATGGTATCTGTGAAACCATTGTTGAATAGATTTGCAGCTTTAACCTGCTTAGTGTTAGCCATTGCACGAGCAAGACCTTTAGCACGAAGCTTGGCAAACGTATCATATAGATTGTCTTCCATTGCTTCTTCTGTAATAGCAAATGCTAATGCTACAGTCTCAGCCGTATAACGTGCTACGTAACTTTCTTGTGCGTCATCATAAGTAACGGCAGCACCTTCACCTTTAGTTGGGGCAGACCCAAAACCAGTGAATAGTACTTCTTCTTCAAAAGCACGATCTGAGTTTTCTACTTCGTAGAGAGGTTTATGTTCATCATTAACTTCTCCATACTCAACTCCAAACACAGCGTTTAAGCCGGGTAGGAGTTCTTTACTAATACTAGCTCTATTTATAGCCATAATAAATCCTCCCTATTAAGCTGTAGATGCTGTTGCCGTGACATAACGATCACGGTGTGTGTTAAGAAATACTTCCACGATTGGAAATGCGTCACTATCACCTTCATCAGGATACTGCGCTCTACCTATAACTCGTGCAGCCTGTTCTGTTTCAGCACCAGATGCAGCTAATAGATAGTAACTAGATTGACCAGTTGTAGTATTTCCTGAAGATGCTGTTGAACTGACTGTCACATTGTAGTTCTTTACAATGAGAGCTTCAGCAGCAGATAGGGTTAGTGAACATTGAATATGATAGGTCTGATCTGGATCAGTTATCACAAAGAATTTTATATCTGTGGCACTTGTTCCACCCGGCCAATACCGAGAGAATTTCTGCTCACCATTTTCAACATATTGACAACCCATGAATACTCCAGAAGGTTTAAGCGTTGCAGCAATAAAAGGACTTATTGTTGTAAAGCCAGCACCGGGAAGTACCACTGGATCACCAGTGAAAATGTTGTTAGTAGGTGTACCAGCTAGGCCAGTAGATGACCAAGCAATGATATCAGTTACAGCTTCATTGTTGTAACCTCCACCTTTCTTACGAGCAGGAGTAAAGCCACGAAATGCTTTAGTAGTAGACATGTGTTTCTCCTATAGTTATAGGAAGACTAATCTTGAAAAGACGGTTGTCTTCCTGTTGTTCTTACTGATTTACTTGTATTAGAGATAGGCATACGAGAGTCATTGTTTCTCATGAGTTGTGCATTCACCGCATCCATCATGTCATTCGATTTATCCTCATAGTACTTTCTCCTAGCCGTCACACGGTTACTTGGTATTTTAGCAAGTGCTAAGTCTCCACGACAGACTGTACCAGTATAACGACCATCTTCCTTCACGAAGGATGTAATAGCTAACTCAGGAACCTCATCAGGAGTAACAAAAATCCATCCCTGCTGTTGTTTCTTACCAACATTAGAAATGTCGTCTTGGCCTTTTACAGATATGCGTAACCAACGTAATGATAATCCATCACTGTTGAATCGTGCTTCTACCTCTGGAGGTATAGCGAGGGCATCCGGCTCCTCAAAGACAAATTCTTCTTCCCTTGTTTTAGTTTCTCGTTGTGTATTACTACGTGATTCATTTCGTGTTGTCATTCTTTATCTCCCACGCTACAGTATGTTTGTATAGCCATCTGAGTCGTCAACTTTTAACTTCTCAGCAGCATATTTTTCAAGTGGTATATTCCATTTCTGGGCTAGTGCAACATCTTCTTTAGATAGTTTCACTTTCCTAGAACTAGACGAGGAGGAGCGTGACCCCCCTGATACTACTTGAGCAGGACTTGACGTAACTTCCTGCAAACGATTCTCACTTTCTCCCAACTTTTGAGGAAAAGCTTTTTTAAGCCTGTTATCAATTTCTTGGTAAAAGTCTTGATCCTGTGGATCATATCCTTCTCCTTTTAATTCTGCGTCAATCGCAAGTGCAGCAGCAGTCATAACATTGTCTTTACCAAACCAATCATTCTTAGAAGCCCAATCTTCAGCCCTAGGATCATTGGCAGGTTGCTGTCTAACTTGTTGTTGAGGTTGAGGCTGTGCTTGTTGTGGCACATCTTCAATCTCTGGATAATTACTTTTAGCAGCAGTTACATTCTTAAGATCTATCTGAGCATCATTAAGCATTTCTTGTGCCTTCAGTACTCTATCTTTATCACCTTCTTCAAAAGCTTCTGTATATACTGCTCTTGCTAATTCTATCTTATCAGTTAATTGTTTTTCAGAAGCATCTAAACTAGACTTACCTAATGTATTTACTTCTTTATCTTTTGTTCTGAGGTTTGTACTTAGTTCCTCATTTTTTTGGATGAGGGCTTGTATATGTTCATCACGTTGTTTACGTTCATAAAGAAGTCTCATTATTCGTTTTTCTGCTCCTTTAGTTTCTATACCTTCTAACTCTGGAGGTTTTTCTTCAACGACTTCTTCTTTCTTTTCCTCTTCTTGAGCTTGTACTTGAGGTTTCTCTTCTTCTTGAGGTTCCTCAAACTCTATTTCTATTTGATCTTCTTGCCCTGCATTCGCAACATCTACGTTGCCCCACTCTTCTTTATCCATTTTGTATTCCTTACGTTGCTCACGAAACAAACGACTTACGTGATTCTTTTATTAATATTATAACATACAATCTGTGATTTCACAAACTATACAGACCCTTTTGTTAAATTAAATGTAGGATCAAGGTCTTTAGGATCTTGAACCCTCATGGTAATCTGATCATCAAACAGTAAAATAAAGCGAACACCTTTATAAAACAGCTTAGTTCCTAAGTGTTTACCATATGATACATGATCTCCAACTTGACACCATGCTCCAGTAGGAAACTTATTTTTATCTATGTAGGCTAAGTCTCCTACTGAGACAACTCTACCTACAGTTGTTAAGTAAGACATATCATCTCTGGTAGAATCAGGAATGAATATACCACCCTTGGTTTTACTTTTAACTGATACTGGTCTTATTAGTACATGATAACCCGGAAGTTCTGGTAGAACATCTGGATCTTTTGCTTCTTCTTCATCTGTTATCCACAGATCATTTTTAATTGAATTACCCATATGTGCTTGTTGCATTAATCATCCTCTGCATAAGTTCGTTTTTTAATAATATCAGTTAGATTATCTCTGGCCCACTCTAGGCTATTGATTGATCCAACTACTTGACGGTAATGAGCGAAGTCTTCAGCTACACCATTACCTAAAGTAATTCTAAGGTTGTTAATTTCTAAATTAAATTCCTTGATTACCTCATCCCATATTTCCATTACTTTAGTTTGGCTCCTTCACCAGATGTCTTCCAAGAGAAGTCATCCCATTTATTTAGTGAACTACGTATATTACGTCCACCAGTTACGTCTTGTGCATATGGATCACCAAAGGACTTGTCAGTATTCTTGACATGCTCTAAGTATCCTTTACCCTTCTTCATCATTACTCTTCTCCTTTTTAGATTGAGATATTGCTAGTTTAACCAATGCATCTAAACCTTTCATGTCTAGATCCTTT
>Ga0196887_1001535_pt1 | contig 9949 bp, 9 predicted proteins | sample VirMetDEL_Mar_31_FD_169094 | JGI IMG/M metagenome (GOLD analysis project Ga0196887, IMG submission 169094) | Aqueous microbial communities from the Delaware River and Bay under freshwater to marine salinity gradient to study organic matter... | ecosystem: Environmental > Aquatic > Marine > Coastal... | reverse complement strand
ACTATATGGTCGGCGTGTGAAGTAACATCTCCTGAAAGGAATGAACCATTATTACGATTATATTTGAAATTGTTTACTGATCTTCCATCTCTCAATATGTATAGAACTTCATCGTCAATACGAATAGGCATAACTGGATCCCCACCTCTAGACGTTTGCCTTCTATAATCTATGGATGTTGCCGATAATGCACTTCCCCCGCCTGATACAACATACTCTGCCCCTAGTGTGCCAACCATAAGTGATTGCCCACTAGATAACCATTGAATAGCGTTTATCTCTTGAGATGAAGGTTTAAAGTTTATAGGGTCCGTTTCTAATTGAATGTTGCCAAAAATATCTACAACCGTATCTTTCTCTGGAATGTTGGAAGGTATGTAATTACCTATTGCCGTAAAATCTACACCTGCATCTTGAACTAACTTCTTCGATAAGAACCTATAGATATCTCCCTGCTGAGAACCCCATATAGTATCTACATCTGCCAAAGATCCACCAAATATAAGTCTCTGTTCAAAGAAACATACTGTTCTTGGGTAGCCTCTTCCGTTACCCCAGGCACTTACTTTCCATAAATCTGTTCTGGGAAAGTCTACGGCTGTAGTGGCAGTATTTAGACCTAAATCATTATTTACATAATCTCCTGACACATACCTGGAAGTTATGGCCGTACATGTTTGAGAAGCCGCCCCTCTTGGAACATCAACAACAATCAAGTCAATATCCTGAAGCACAGTCGCCCCGCCCGCATCAACAGCTCTAATAGTAAAAGTCTTACCTAAATCAGCATAAGAGAAAAAAGTAGTGCTTCCATCCCCTAAAGCTGTCAAAGTAAAGATATCATATAGATTTGTTGTACCGGATACGGCATTTGTAATAGTGGGCCCTGATCCAGTGTATTCTCTGTGGGTAGCTACAAGAGTACCTTGAAGAGAAATATTAGTTATGTTGTCCGGTAGTACTGGAAGCCTAAGAAGGCTAGTGTAATATTTTCTAGTTCGTCCCGTAAAGTCATAAGATCTTTGTTTGAACTTGTGATGCCACTCTACTTCAAAAGAATCTTCCCCTACTCTAGCTATTACTATAGGAGGTATGGTCCCGGAGATATGCGTAAGTATTAAGATATCCCCTGACTGAGCGTATTGGAATCCTCTAGGATCCGCATCAATTAAATTATATATTTCATAAGGGTATGGGTCGTAGAAGAACATACCTTTAAAAGTTATCTGAGCTGCCGACCATTCAAAGCCTTCAAATACATGCCCTAAATCCCCTGCAATACTGGTAACATCTGTACCGTCATTTTTAGTTATAGTTATGAAACTACTTGCAAGCATAGAGTGATATCGTGAACTATCTGCTGTCACTATTCCCGCTGAGTCTACAAGTTCATCTCCGTCTTGTAGATACTCCAGGCTTGTCTGTGTTACGGGAGTTGCTGTCAAAAGAGTAGGTTCTATAGAGATTACATAAGATTCTGTTTTTGAGAATACGAAAGGTATTGTTCTGGCTACATCAGCAGTTGCATCGAGAGTTGTTGTATATTTAGATCCCGTCCGTTTATTTGCGGCTCCCTGCTTAGTAGGGATTATATTTACAAGTCTTTCAGTGGAAGAGCGATATTCTTCAAGCTCTGTCCTAGCCCGCATTTTCGGACTAAATTCACCTGTTTTAAAATTATTTGAAATGTGATTGAACTTCCCCAAATCTACCCTCTATGAAATCGTCCCCATGAACACTGTCCATGAAGTCTTCTTGTGCATCAACAGCGGCAGCATTTAATTTAGCTTTAATGGCCTTAGCTTCCATTCTATCAGAAGTACCCTGCGATTGTGTCATAAGATATGCTATATCATTAGCCAATGCGTAGGCTAGTGCTTCTTTAAAAAGTGGTGTATAACTTGCTACATTTTCATTCTTCCATACATATTTAAGTGTGGCAGTTGATTGGTCCGTAATAAGTTCCCCTGACTCAATCTTGTAGAAGCGATTAGATAGTAATTTGATGGCTTGATGATAATCAGATGGTAGGGCGAATTTTACCCCTCGGGTATCTGTGGTTGGTAATTGGGCCAAGGAAACCGTTTTAATTGCAAAGTTCCAATAATGATCCTGCAATAACATATCCCGTATTATTGGGTATTGTGTGTTTAAAGCTCTTCCGGCTTTGGAATCCTCTGTGAAAGAAGCGATAGGCTCTTGCCCTAATTTAGTCAAAGCTGAATTACATATATCTATTGCTGTACTCAAAAATTACTCCTTTCACCTAAAAAGCCCTAGATTTTACCTAGGGCATATTTAGCTTGGGAAAACAAAATATGGACCTGTATTACCAGGCCCTTTAAATTATTCTACTGCTACGTCTACGAAACATTGGATTTTACCAGTTGTATTAACAGTAATTTCCAGAACTTCAAGCATAAGATTTCCAGCATCAGCTTTCACTGTACCGATATCTGTTGAAGCGATTCCGTCTTGAATGTTTACAGCTTGACCACCAGCATCCGCACTAGGAATAAGTAGTTTTGTGTCAACATCTAAAGGACTTCTTAATCCTAAAGCGAAAATACCTGTAGTACCCATTGTAGGGCAAATAAGTTTTGCACCTAAGATAATACAGTTTTTAGGAAGTTTAGGTCCTATAATTTTATCACCAACAACTAAAACTTGATTTAAATCAAACTCTAACTGAATTGTTTTTTTACTAGCGTAGTTCTTATACGATGGGTTTTTTACACCTAAAGCATCGTTAGCTAGGCTTGTGTCGTTATAATCAGCAGCCATTATATCCTCCTTAAAGGGTAGACTATTTTAATTTTTTTATAGGGCCTGGTTAAAGGCCCTTACTCTTTACTGTTCTTATTCTTATGGTTCTTTAGAGAAGATTTCGATTACTCCGATTTCTTCCATTCTAGCTGCACCAACAGAATGTCTTGCGTATACTTGTGTAGAATAACGCTTATCATCTCTTTCAGAGATTCTAACGAAAAGACCTTCACCAGTTGCAGAAACCATTGCTGATCCAACCCAAGAAAAACATCTTCTAAAAGTCTCAGAAACAAGACCACCAAAAGTTACCGAGTTGTCGATAGCTGGAGAAGCAGCTTCACTAGTTACGTTTCCTTCAATGTCCCATCTAAGGTTCGCTGGAGTTGCGTAATAAGGAAGAAGTTCTGAACGAATAAATTCAAATCCCATAAAAGAATTAACATTACCGTCAACTAGGTTTTTAACAGAAGCAAAATCTTGTGAAGTTGCTTTAGTAAGACCTAAAAAACTCATTTTTTGAGCAGATGACCAAGAGATATATCTTGACTCGTCTTCACCCATTTCGTTAGCGTCAAATTTTGCACCAACTTTTCTTAAAAGATGAACAGACCAAGGAACTGAAACACCAGTACCATCTCCGTTAGCATCTTCAGCAACAGCAGCAAGCTTCTGAGTGATAGGAAGAGAAACAGAAACGTCCCCGTCTACACCAGTAAGAACCGCACCTAAAGCAGAAGTAATAAATACGTCATCTTTTTTACGATTTAAAGCTTGAACAGCTCTCATTGCATAAGCATTTTGAGGTTGAATAAGTAATCTTAATTTATCCATATCATCAATCATTGCTCCAAATTCAGCATCTTTAAGAGTACAAGCTCTTCTAGAGTGAGGAACATCGATGATAGGAGTATCACCATGACGAGTAGTAATATCAACAGCGTCAACATTACCGATTCTTTCATAGTAATCAGTTTTAGAGTTTTGAGACTCTTGTGTACCAGTTGCGAACAACCGTGAATTTTTTTGAGCAGCAAGCATATAGATAGAGGCCTTAAACCCTTCTACAAATGCTACAGGTATTTGACTTGACATATTTCTTCTCCAAAATCAGGTTAGTATTAGTAAATTTAACTGTTTTTCGATAGTTGTCTTAAATAAGGCCATCTATTCGTGAAATTAATTGAGGTCGAAACGATTGTCTCTTTCACATATATACTATAATATTATGCGCAATTAAAACTAAGTCAAGAAAAAATATGGGCCGAAGCCCATTTTTTATCTGTAAATCTCAATTCCCTTAGCCGCTGCTTGTTCTAAAGCATGGGTAAGTCTTCTTTGAAGTGCAGGAGAGTTTTTAAATTCTGGCTGCGCCATCTTGTTCATTACTGTTTGATATTCATCTCTTAGTGCTTGTTCGCCTTCAAATCCACCGATTCTAGGGGCTTGGCCACTTAAAGTTGAATCATCTAACAATTTGCCCGAAACAGTGTGCATCATCTTAACAAATAAAGGATCCGAGAAATATCCAGCATCACTAGCTACTTGCTTCTCTTCCGCTGTGAAGATCTTATCTACTGCGTCATTAACAGCAGCAATATTATCATCATAGGTCCCTTTCCACTCAGCTTTCAGGTTATTAAGGGCTAATGCGCTAGCATCCTTAGCATCCAAGTCACTTTGAGTTTCCTGGCCTTTTTGAGCTTCGTTAAAATATTCAACTACACCTTTTGCTTGTTGAGGAAGGATCCCTAGTTCATGGGCCTTATCAATGAAGCCTTTAGTCATATCATCAGCCGTTTCATCAACACCTTCGATATTTAATTTGTAATCTTCTCTACCAGGAAGTCCTAGTTTATTAAATACATTCTTCCAATCATCAGCACTAGAATCTTTATTAGGTACGAGGATCTTATCTCCGCCTACTAATTTCTGAGCATGGATAAGTGAAGTCATCATATTTCCATAGTTAAAATCTCCGGCCTCTTTGTCATAAAACTTCATAACATTAGCATTTCCGTGAAATTCCGCTGGAAACGACTCAGGATATTTAATTTCTGATCCTGTAGCTGGTTCGCCCGGAGTCGGTTCTGTAGTAATTGTTGCTGGAGCTGGTTCCGCTCCTCCTATAATAGACATTAGTTTTCCCCTTGTTCTCTATAGTCGTTAACGAACAGCTTATGCAAATCCGCCATTTTCATATTTGATAAAGTTAATAATTTATGGAGTACTTCTCGTTGGCCTTCTCTGAAAGCAAGACCTTGAGGATCTAAACTAGATGAAGGTGTAAATAACCCGCACTCTTTGGCAAGGTCGGTAAGAACAAGTCTACCTTTTTCACTGTGGAAGATACCGTAAGCTTGTATAGTATTACTGGCCTTAACGTCCGTCTTCTTCGTCATAGTATTTAGCTCCTGCTTAAATTAGTGTTACCACTATTTCAACGCATTTGCTTCTTTTTGTAAAGTATCAGCTTCTAAATTTTGCTTTTGCATGTTTTCTTGCTCTGCGCCAGCCTGTCCTCTAGCTTCTCGAATACTGTCAGATTCTTCGTCTGTATTGAAGATTGACATAGTTATTCCTTCTAAAGAGGCTTTAACCTTAAGAACTTCATCAAAATTAATGATATCTAGCATCTCTGGCTTCAGTAATTCACCAGCTAATTGAGCGACTTCACCAATATAGTTAGATAAAAGTCTACCTTCATTAGAAGTCTGTGCCTTAGCTATTTGTGATCTATAGAACATTTGCAGTTGCATCTTCTGAAGATCCACTGGAGTATTCTTTGGAAGTCTATTCTTCTTCATAAGTATTCTAAGAATCAATCCAACAGTAGGATCTAGCATCTCATTGTGAAGCCTTCCTAAAATTGGACTTAAGAGTCTTAAGTTTTCATCATTTCTGATATTAACCTCAAGTTCAGTCATTCTATCTGATCCACCTAATTGAAGTTGGTCAATATAGAATCCCTGCTTGATATTAAGTCTAACTTGATTTATTACGTCCATTCCAATGTCAACTCTTGCTCCTGACATAAGAGGCTTAATTCCGTCCATCATTCCATGACGAGCAGCGGTAACTCCACCAGCCGTTAGGTTCAATCTACCTAGTACAGAATCATGCGCCATTATAAATGGAGGATCTACCGCTTTTTGCGCTCCACGGAGAACTGTTTTCATTAATTGTTGTAACATACGAGCATCAGATAATGTTTTTACTGCCGGGCTTCTTCCGTATGTCTCATTACCCATTTTAGACCAACGAGGAGCAACATAAGGAAAATTATCATATCCGCTTTCCTTAAGTAACATCTTCTCTTCTTGCCAAAAATGGTATGAAGCGAAAGGTTTATTAAGTGCATCTAACATCTCTAAGTTCGCATCTTCTCTTTTCATTACAAGATGTGTGATAGTAATTTCTTGTGTTAAGTCTTTCTTAAGTTGAGCCGCTTTAACACCAAAGGCCTTTTCACCGTACTTCTCAAAAGCCTGGTGAACTTGCATCTTAATATGTCTAGCTGCTGTCTTTACAATTCCATTATGGTCTTCTTCCAGGTCCATTTCAAATACCGGAATAGTTGTGAAGCGGATAGTTAAATCCTTATCTTCTTCAATCAACATAATCCCTGTACCCATTGTTACTAGATCTAAATATAGTTCATGGATTTCTGTTTGGAAGTTAGTTGAGTTCAAAATATCGTGAACCATTGCCACTAATTTCTGAATATATTTCTGATTAACTGTTTTTCTATCTATTTCAGGATCACCTGTACCAAGGCCGAACCATTGAACACTAGGATTAGTCAACATACTATGTAATGCCGAAGCTAGTAGTTCTGCAAAATGTTGAGGACTTGAATCATATAAGAAATGTCCTCTTTCTTCTCCAGTTGTCTTATTGTAGATTCTATCTCTCTGAGGAGCGAAATTCTCCAGGACCTCTTGCCAAGTATCTGTCCAATTAGACTTTTTAGACTTTAACCTGTCACAAATAGTCATAATCTTTCTGCATTTTACCATGTTGTCAGCGTTAGCTGTGTTCGAGTAAGGAGCCATTTTATATAATCCTATCTGTTAGTTAGTACTAATTGTTCACGGCCTTTGAAGGTATTTCTACTTAATACCTCACCCGCTCTTTGTTGAAATCTTATGTTTAATTCGTCTATAGTTTCTTGGGAAAGATCTACCAGGGATTCTCTTTTGTAATCATCCGCTTTCTTCTTGAAATCTGCCCTGTCTTGAGTTTGAGTTGCCATATCTCTAGAGGCACTAGTCGTAAATGATTTAGTTTCTCTCTTAAGTTCTTTTCGTCCCCCGCCAGCTTGAGTTAAATTCCCCAAGATATCTGCCCGACTTGTTCCCGACACTTTGAAGGTACTTGATCTTTTCTTTCTACCTTTGCTCATTATCTTGCCCCTAATTCATTATAATCTGTTACTGCACTCATTGTACTACTAGGATCGAAATTTTGGAAGTCAGAATCGTTTAAACTGTCCAAAGACGAATATCCGAAACTATCTGAACCATGAGATGACCAATCATGTTTAGGTGTATCTCTAAACACCATATTTTTATCATCATACTCTTTTTGATAATTGTAAAGACATTCTAGCCCTCTGGCACACTTCTTTGCGTCAAATTTAGATATTCTTAAGCGAAGCCTTGAAGCATCAATCCTATCAGCTACCGCTTGCTTAGGTTGAATATAGACATTGTGCATCCCATTTCTTCTGGCAGTTTCTTGTCTAGTAACACCTGTACCAAATTCTCTAGCGGCTCCATCATGCGGCCATACATGTCTAGACACATTATAAGGCAACTTATTAAGTTCCTTAGCTATTTCAGGAATACCCTTCCCTTCAAATTCTATATAATCAATATAAATCCACCAATTTCCTATTCGCTGTCTAAACCAAACCGTACACTTATCCGAGATACCTAAATCCCAAAAGGTAGATACTGGGGAGCTTGGATCCCAAGGGAAATCGCCGATATGCCCTTGTTTATCAATATCAGTAAGTACTTTACCATAATAAGATCCACGAACAGCAGCGGTAAACGAACATTCCAATTCTTGTTCCACTTCTTCTGGTGCTAAATCCTGGGTCATTTCATCTATTTCAATTTGATCCAAGACACCCGTTTCACTGGCCTTATAAATACCAGTATACCAAGAGTCGGCAACAGCAAATTTTCTGTACCGTAGATATTGTCTAACGACTTTAGGATTGAGTTCTCCCATGATTTTATCACGTTCAACCGTGGGGAGGTTTTCGTGTATGCCATTATCGCTTTCAAATTTTAACCATCTTTTCTTTTGAAACTCTGTATCGTACTTTGCTTTATAAGATCCTGCAAAAGCTTCATGTATTTGTGCCGATCTGAATCTATGATAGAAGTGGTTCTGTCCATTCGGAGTACCGAGGAAAATGATCCAGGGTTCAAAAGGTCGGCCACGAAGATCAACTGAGATTCCAAGTTCCTTTGCTTCAGTTCTCCTATCAGCCATTGCGGGTCGGATAACTTTTGAATATATCTGAGGGTCGCATTGGGCAAATTCATCTAAAACTCCACCATCTAAATACCAACCCCTGATACCATCATAATTCTGTCCACCAATTAATGCAATAGTAACTACATCTGGCTCAGATTCACCAGTAACCGGATGTTTCCGCCAAGGCCTTTCTATCATAATCTTTAATTTAGTCTTATTAACCTTAACATGCGGTAAATGCTGGGTATAATCCAGGAAATACTGCCAGGCAATTTCTTCCGCCTGTCTAAAAGTAGGGGCAACATAAACATATCTTGGATTATATAAAGGATTAGTTGTACTACGATCAATCAACTCGTTCACACATAGGACCGTTTTACCAAATCTACGGTGACAAACTAATACATTAAACCTTTTAAGTTCTAAATGTACTAACCTTTGAAATCGCCGGGGCTTATAGAGAGCAGATTTTCTTACTACTTTCCTACCTTCTACTTCATCCCCGTCCTGTAAATGACTAAATTGATTCAATGTCTGTATCTATTTCTTCTACTAATTCATCAGCTAGATCAACTAAGTCAGCTTTCTTCGCAGATTTACCATATTCAGCATTTCTACTATCTAGAAGTTTCTTAAGCTCCGCAACAGTATATCCTTCATATTTAGACTTCTCTTCATTTCCGTTATCTTCTTCAGCTTCAACTTCTAATAACAACTCAGGTTCAACATTCTTTGTAGGAAAGTTCTGACCATGATCGGTATCTCTCGGAACACCAGGAATAGGCTTCTTCCCTACTATTTGTTCTTTTGAAACAGTAACTAACTTACCACCTAATAATATTTTCATTTTTGTCTCCTTGGTTAATATAACAGTTTCATAAATAATAAGCCCGGAGAGTACATTATGTAAAGGAGATGCTTTGCGCATAAAAGGCATTACAACGATTTTGCGATAGATTTTCCCGTTATACGCACAATCAAAGCCCCAAGGGGGGTTTGTTTATTATTTGAGCGAAGCGAATCGATCTATACAAAATATAAGAGCCTTCAGGCAACCTTCAATTTTTTTACCCCTGAACGTGTGAGAAGGGTACATATTATGTGTATATATATAGACATAAGATTTAATTCACTGTGTATGTATCACCATACATGTCACTACTACATACTAAATAGCATGTGCAACATGCCAGTATAGAGGCGAAGCCACTATACAACGGAGCGAGCGAAGCGAGCGGGAGAAAAATTCTGCACGATAATAAACGTTAACGTGCAATAATGAATAAAAACCTTGCTCTTGTGGCTTTGATTGTTTATAAATTGATTAGACTTGATTATTAATTCACGGTGACGCCCTAAAACTGTGCATGTATATACCTGTTTTCGCATAAAATACAATATTATAACCATTGAAAACTGTAAACGCTTTTCGAAGATGTGAAATAATGCGTTACGATTCCAAAATTAAAACCGATGTATATATAGACAAAAATGATTCTTGAGGTAGAGATAAGAAAAACTTATCAAGATTGTAGGTCCTGATAAGTATAATTTATTGGAGTGATTTAGAACGGTACTGGTGCGGAAACTTTAGATATTAAATGATCGACCGCCAATTGAGCTAACGAACTTGCCTTAAATATCATTTTTTTATCTTCCTTAAATTTGCTGGACCATCCTTTAATATAAC
>Ga0196887_1001534_pt1 | contig 9954 bp, 7 predicted proteins | sample VirMetDEL_Mar_31_FD_169094 | JGI IMG/M metagenome (GOLD analysis project Ga0196887, IMG submission 169094) | Aqueous microbial communities from the Delaware River and Bay under freshwater to marine salinity gradient to study organic matter... | ecosystem: Environmental > Aquatic > Marine > Coastal... | reverse complement strand
CATGGAACTACATGCGCTCTCGTCTACGATCCACTGCACCCGACTTACCAGTCTTTATGAGAGCTACTACAAATCCGGGTGGTAGAGGACATCACTGGGTCAAAAAAATGTTTATTGATCCTGCTGCGGTAGATACTCCATTTAATGCTACAGACATTGAAACAGGAGAAGACCTAAAGTATCCAGCAGGTCATGAGAAAGCAGGCAAACCTTTATTTAAACGTAGGTTTATACCTGCTAGATTAAGAGATAACCCATACTTAGCTGAACAAGGTGACTATGAAGCAATGCTTCTATCTCTACCTGAACAGCAACGTAGGCAGTTACTAGATGGTGATTGGGATATCAAAGAAGGTGCAGCATTTACAGAGTTTGATAGGAATGTACATGTCGTTGAACCCTTTGATATACCTAACAACTGGGTTAGATTTAGAGCATGTGACTACGGATATGGAAGTAAATCAGGCGTTGTATGGTTCGCTGTATCCCCAAATGAACAGCTTATCATATATAGAGAACTTTACGTAAGCAAAGTACTAGCTACTGATTTAGCAGATATGATATTAGAACTAGAAGCTGGTGATGGTGGAATGAGATACGGAGTACTTGACTCCTCACTATGGCACAAACGTGGTGATACAGGCCCATCTCTAGCAGAACAAATGGTACAACGAGGTTGCAGGTGGAGGCCATCAGATAGAAGTAAAGGCTCACGTGTAGCAGGTAAAAACGAAGTACACAGAAGATTACAGATAGACGAGTTTACAGAAGAACCACGATTAGTATTTTTTAGTAATTGTAATAACCTTATTGCTCAACTACCAGCGTTACCCATAGATAAAAAGAATCCAGAAGACGTTGACACAACCTCAGAAGACCACTTGTATGATGCTTTAAGATATGGTATCATGTCAAGACCAAGGTTTAGTATATTTGACTACGATGCAAACAATACACGAACATCAAGAATGCCTATTGCAGATGCAACATTTGGCTATTAAAGGTAAAATAAATGGCAGAAGAAAACGAAGTATTTATTGAAGACGAAGTAGTTTCACTAGAAGATTCTGAAGAATCAGTTATTGAAGATATTGATGTATCTGCAATTATTCCATTTGTAATGGAAAGATATAGAAGAGCAGACGATTACAGACAACAAGATGAAACACGCTGGTTAAAGTCATACAGAAATTATAGAGGTTTGTATGGTTCAGACGTACAGTTTACAGAAGCTGAAAAATCTCGTGTGTTTATTAAAGTTACAAAGACAAAAACATTAGCAGCATATGGTCAAATAGTTGATGTATTATTTGCTGGCAATAAGTTTCCTTTATCTGTAGATCCTACAGAACTACCTGAAGGTGTTATTGCAGATGTTAATTTTGATCCTCAAGAACCTGAACAACTTAGAGATAGAGGAGAAGAGTCTAGTCCATACGGTTTCTCAGGAGATGGAATGGACATGCCAGCAGGTGCAACAGAAAAAACCTTGCGAGACAGACTAGGCCCTATTGCAGATGATCTTCAGGATATAGATAATCTAAAAGAAGGAACAGGTAAAACTCCTACTGCAGTTACGTTTAGTCCAGCTATGGTAGCTGCAAAGACTATGCAAAAGAAAATACAAGATCAACTGGAAGAGTCTAGTGCATCTAAGCATTTAAGAAGCACAGCATTTGAAATGGCTTTGTTTGGTACAGGTGTAATGAAAGGCCCATTCGCTATAGATAAAGAGTACCCTAGTTGGAATGATAGTGGAGAATATGAGCCTACTATAAAAACAGTTCCACAAGTATCTCATGTATCTGTATGGAATTTTTATCCTGATCCAGATGCTAACAATATGGAAGAAGCACAGTTTGTTATTGAACGGCACAAGATGTCTCGTACACAAATGCGTGGCTTAAAAAAACGACCATACTTTAGATCTACCGTTATAGATGAAGCTATACAACTAGGTGAAAACTATGATAGAGAACACTGGGAAGATGACTTATCAGATTACGCACCAGAGCATGGTACAGAAAGATTTGAAGTACTAGAATACTGGGGCATGTGTGACACAGAAATGCTTAAAGATCAAGGTGTAGAAATACCTGATGAGTTAGAAGACACAGACGAATTACAAACTAACGTATGGATATGTAACGGCAAACTACTACGAATGGTTATTAATCCATTTAAACCTGCACGTATACCTTACATGGCTGCACCGTATGAGCTTAACCCATATAGTTTCTTTGGCGTAGGTATAGCTGAAAACATGGATGATACTCAGACATTAATGAATGGCTTTATGAGAATGGCTGTTGACAATGCTGTATTATCTGGTAATCTTCTTATTGAAGTAGATGAAACAAATCTAGTTCCCGGTCAGGATCTATCTGTATATCCCGGAAAAGTGTTTAGAAGACAGGGTGGCGCACCCGGTCAAGCAATTTTTGGAACGAAGTTTCCTAATGTAGCTGGAGAAAACTTACAGTTATTTGACAAGGCTAGAGTCTTAGCAGATGAAAGCACAGGACTACCTAGTTTTTCTCATGGACAGACTGGTGTATCAGGAGTAGGTAGAACAGCTTCAGGTATTAGTATGCTAATGAATGCTGCTAGTGGTGGCATTAAAAATGTCATTAAGAATGTAGACGATTATTTACTAAGGCCTTTAGGTGAAGGGTTGTTTAGATTTAATATGCAGTTTGATTTTGATCCTGCAATTAAAGGTGACTTAGAAGTTAAGGCTCGTGGTACAGAAAGTCTTATGGCTAACGAAGTACGCAGTCAACGTCTGATGCAGTTTATGCAAGTTGCCTCTAATCCAGCATTAGCACCGTTTGCTAAGTTTGATTATGTTATACGTGAAATTGCAAAATCAATGGACTTAGATCCAGATAAAGTAACTAACAATATGAATGAAGCTGCTATACAAGCAGAGTTAATGAAGGCTTTCCAACAACCTCCAGAACAAGCTATACCCCCAGAAGGCGGCCCACCACCAGCAGCAGGAACTAATCCAGCAGATCCAACAGGAGCAGGTGGCGGCACAATAGGTACTGGTATCGCACCATCACCGCAAGAACAAGGATTTAGTGGAAACAATGGACAAGGAAATACTCAGCAAGCTCAAGGGGCTGGTCAGCCGCCCGAAGGAATGGGCCAACTTCAATAACTACTTAGAAGAACTAATAACACAACAATATCGTACTATGGAACAATCAGACAATATGGTTGCAGTTCACAGAGCGCAAGGTTCTATTTACACGCTACGTAGATTGCAAAAATTAAGAGATGAAGTATTAAAATAATGGCAGAGTCATATAGCGTAACTCCAGAATCAGTAGGATTAAAACTTAATAGAGATCCTTTATTAGCAAATCTTGATGGTCGCAGTAATGTAACACCAGTAGAAAACCAATCCGATCGTCTTTTTAATGATCCTACTATAGGGGGAGGAATTGAGTACAAGCAAGAAGGGCCTTCAAAACGATTTAATATAGAGGCAAGTAAAGAAGTTCCGTTATTAAGAAGCGATAATTTAAATTTAGATGCTAATGTTAGAGGCGGTGCGTGGGAATCTACATCAAGTCAAGATGCTTTTATAGTTAATGAAAAAGGACAAAGAATTGGTGCAAGTGTTAGTGGTAACATTATATTAAATAATGAAGGAACAGCTCGTTTACGTGGTCGTTTAGATAAAGATTTTACAAATGTAGGTATGAAAAGTGTATCTCCTTTGGGTAACTACAAAGGACAAGATGGAAATACTTATACTAAATGGGATTTAGGATTAGATGTAGGCCCTTTAGGTGTAGACTTTGGTGAAAAGGCAGTAACATATACTTTAGGTAATAATGGTAAATTTTATTTTAATAAAGATAGTGTGGGCGTTAAGTATGAGAGAAAATTTAACAAAGGTGGAACTCCAATGATAAAAAAACAAATGGAAATGTTTGAAGATGGTGGTCTTAAAGATCAAGGCGGTACTGTAGATCCTATGTCAGGTAATGATGTACCTGTAGGTAGTACCCAAAAAGAAGTACGAGATGATATACCTGCACAGTTAAGCGAGGGTGAGTTTGTATTTCCAGCAGATGTTGTAAGATTTATTGGTCTTGAAAAATTAATGGGGTTACGCCAACAAGCTAAAATGGGCTTAAAGAAAATGGAACAAATGGGTCAGATGGGCAATAGTGATGAAGCTACTATGCCTGATGATATGCCATTTGGTATATCTGATTTAATCGTTGTATCACCTGAAGGAAAAGAAGTAGAAATGGCTGAAGGTGGTGTAATACAGGCAGCTACAGGAGTTAATGTTACACCATCAAATAATCCTACAATGACAAATGTGCAAAGAGCTAACAATCCAAATACTAGTTATGTACCTTATACTACGGCTTCTTCTGTTGTACCATTACCTACACAACCTGTTCCTACAAAACCTGTTGTTACACCTAATACTACTCCTAGTTTTGGTGATGTTATGGGTGATGCTAAATTAGTAATGAGACAATATAAAAATGCTGCAGGATATGTAATAATGATACCTCATGTAGGAGATAAAGATATTCCTATATATCCTGTACCTGAAGGTTATTACTTAGTTACAGAAGATGGAACTACTCCTAGCATGCCGTCTACAGGAACTGGAGAGACAGCACCAGCAGAAACAGTTAAACCTGAAGAAGGTGACAGAGAAGCTCCCGATTTAAATAATAATGGAATACCTGACAATATAGAAAAAGGATTAAGAGATGCATCTTCAAATATGGCAAGTATAGCTAGTGGACAAAAAACTCCTTCAGCATTAGAAAAATTTATGTTGCCATATTACACAAATATACAAATGAAAATTTTAGATATACCAGATTCAGGAAATCCAATAGAAAATGAAAGAGCAGTTACTTTAGCTAATCTACAAAATCAAATGAAACAGACGCCTAATAAAATTACCAATATTAAAGGTGAAGAAATATATAATCCAGAGTTTAATAAATTAGCAGATAGTTTGGCAAATTTAAGAGAATATACAAGAGATGAAAATTTTAATTCAGTTCCTACAGAGGCTCATCCTTCAAGAAAAACTTCTATACCTACAACTTCACCATTTTATAATCAACCTTCTTCTAGGCCTACTGTTACGACTTCAGATAAAACAGAAAATATTAAAACTGTTACTCCAGATAAAACTTCTACAAGTACAGGAAGTTCTGCTCAAGATGATGCCAATCAAATATCTTCTTTTATGTCAGGAGAAGGTGAAGCATCTACTGCTCGTTCAGGTGTAACTGGTGGCCCTGCAGGTGTAGGTGGCGTAAGTGTCGGTGAAGCAGGCAGAGGTGGCGGCCCAGATCGTGGAGGTGATGCAGGTGGCTTTAGTGGTAATGCTGGTTTTAGTGGTGACTATGGAGGTGCAGGTTCTGGTTCACCTGATTTTATGAACAAAGGTGGCCTAGCAGGAAAGAAACCTAAAAAGAAAGCTACACGTAAAATGAAGAAAGGTGGTTTAGCTACATCTAAAAAATAGCTAAATATGACTAGCTACTCATCCCCCTACCAACATAGGCTACGGTGGCCCTAGTAAAGGAGACAGTAATGTCTGACACAGTAATGGCAGAAGAAGTAAAGCCACAAGAAAAAGTTGCATTTGCAAATCGTAAATACTCTAATGAAGAAAGAATTAAAAAAGAAGAAGAAGAACTGGCAGCATTAGTTGCAGAGCAAAAAGGTGAAGTAGAACCTGAAGAGGTTGAAGAAGAAAAAGAACCTACCCATGCTGAAGAAAAAAGTTTTAAGAAAAGATACGGTGATTTACGTAGGCATTCACAGAAACAACTACAAGAACATGTAGAAAAAATAAATGCATTACAAAGTCAATTAGAGCAGTCTACTAAACAAGAGATTAAACTACCTAAGTCTGACGAAGACATTGAAGCATGGGCTAAAGATTATCCTGATGTTGCAGCAATAGTAGAAACTATAGCAATTAAAAAGGCTAAAGAACAATCGTCTGGCTTAGAAGCTCGTGTAAAAGAAATAGACGAGATGCGAGAAAAGGCAAACAGAGATAGAGCAGAAGTTGAGTTAATGACTGCACATCCAGACTTTGCTGATATAAGAGATAGTGACGAGTTTCATGAGTGGGCAGAAGAACAGCCTAAGTCAATACAAGACGCACTGTATGAAAATGATAACGATGCTAGAGCAGCATCAAGAGCTATAGACTTATATAAAGCAGACAAAGGTATAAAGACTAAGAAGTCTTCTTCAGGTAAGGATGCAGCAAAAGCAGTATCTAAAACAAATACCAGAAGTGAACCATCTGGCGAAGATGCTGGAATGGTAAAAGAATCAGTTGTGCAAAAGATGTCTGCACAGCAATACGAGAAGAACGCAGATAAAATCATGGAAGCTATACGATCAGGTAAGTTTGTATATGATATATCTGGCAATGCTCGTTAAAAAGGTATTGACATATTTATACAATAGTGTATAACTATATGTACAATGTAGTTGCGTAGCCTCTGTAAAGATTACCTACGCAACTTATTAATAGCAAACAGCAATAATAATATAGACTACCTATTATCTTTTGGCCCATTGATGTAAGAGTCGGCCAACTTTTACTAAAATGCACCCTACTAGATTTAGCCACTACATGAATACTTGTTTCGTTTGCATCTGTAGAAAATCCAAAGGAGAAATAACATGGCATTTTCAACTGCGGCTGGGTATGGTAACTTACCTAACGGTAACTTCTCACCAGTCATTTACAGCAAACAGGTGCAACTTGCGTTTCGCAAAGCATCAGTTGTAGGAGCTGTAACAAACTCCGACTATTTCGGAGAGATAGCTAACATGGGGGATTCGGTTAAAATTATCAAAGAACCAGAAATCACTGTGAAAGCATACGCACGTGGCACAACTATCCAACCACAAGATCTTGATGACGAAGATTTCTCATTGACCATTGACAAAGCAAATTACTTTGCATTTAAAGTTGATGACATTGAGGAAGCACATTCACACGTCAACTTTCAAGACCTTGCAAGTGATCGTGCTGCTTACCGTTTGGCTGACCAATTTGACCAAGACGTTCTTGGTTACTTGTCAGGTTTCAAACAATCTGTACTGCATGGCACAGCCGACACAGTTAACGCAACCGTAAATGGTTCAGTTGCTGTATCTACTGCTGCTACAAACGAGCTACTAGCATCTATGTTAGTGGATGCTGCCGACTTTAATGGCGGTACAGCAGGCAACTCAATCGTTGCTGTTCCTCGTGCAGGTGGAGATAGCTTAAACACAACTACTGCTAAAGCATCACCTCTATCTATCATCGCTCGTATGTCAAGAAAACTTGACCAACAAAACGTTGATACATCAGGTAGATGGTTGGTCGTAGACCCTGTGTTTGCAGAGCTACTTCAAGACGAAGATTCACGTCTTCTAAACTCTGACTTCGGTGGAGCTGGCTTACAAAATGGATTAATCTTGAACAACGTTCACGGTTTTAAAGTTTATATGTCAAACAACCTACCAGCAGTCGGTAATGGTGCAACTGGTGCAACAGCAACAGGTAGCACACACTATGGTGTAATCGTTGGTGGTCACTCATCAGCAGTTGCAACAGCAGACTCAATCAATAAAACAGAAACCTACAGAGATCCTGATAGCTTTGCTGATATTGTTAGAGGCATGCATATGTACGGTAGAAAAATATTACGCCCAGAGGCATTGTCTCGTGCGTTTTATGTTTCTGGCATATAAGGAGGACTGACTAATGGCTACTTATTCATCAAGTTTACAAGCAGTTCACAGACCTTCTGCTCCTGCACCATACTTAGTAAGTAATACTATTGATATTGCTGTAGAAAACACAAATAACGCTGCGGCTCTTGCTGCAAACGATATTTTGCAAGTATTCACAATACCAACAGATACACTTATTATGGCAGCAGGGTATGAAGTTGAGGCTCTATTAACTGGAGAATCAAACGACACAACATTCAACTTAGGTATTACTACTGCCTCTACAGGTGGTATTGCTGCTGATGTTGATGAGTTCGTTGCAGCAATGGACACAGACGCTATGGCGGTTGGTTCATATGCTACTATGATTCCCGGAGTGTTCCCGAACCTTACTGGTTCTACGGCAACAACAATGGATCTTGAACTTCAAGCTGCAACTACTGCACCGACAGGTGGTAAGATTCGTGTTTGGATGGTTCTTATGAACATAGACAATCCCGGAAGTTACGATGCTGACGAAGTTGATCGTGATCAACTAGCATAATACTATTTAGTGGGGCAGGGTAAACTTGCCCCACTTATTATGATATAGGAGAAATAAAATGGCAGATGCAGTTACAAGTGAAACGCTAGTTGATGGCCCTCACAACCTTGTAATGAGATTTAGAAATGTAAGTGACGGTTCAGGAGAATCAGCAGTTGCAAAAGTAGATGCAAGTGCGTTAAGCACAGATGCACATGGTAACGCAGTAGGCAGTGTTATTATAGAACAATTATGGTGGAATACTGTAGGTATGTCTGCTGAGTTATTTTGGAATGCAAGCACTAATGTATCTGCAAGAAAAATTAAAATTGACTCAGAAGGCTATTCTGATTACCGTGATTTTGGTGGTCTTGTAAACAATGCAGGTAGTGGCGTTAATGGTGATGTACTATTGACTACTACAGGACATAGTTCTGGGGATACCTACGACATTATTGTAGCAATGAAAAAAGTTTATTAATTTAAATATTAAGGAATACAATGGCTGAAACATACCTTACGTTAACAAATAAAGTTATAGCTAGATTAAATGAAGTTGAGTTAACATCAGCTAATTTTACATCAGCTAGAGGAATACAAGTACAGTGTCAAAACGCTGTCAATGAAGCTATTCGGTATATTAATCAAAGAGAATATAACTATCCGTTTAATCATGCTACCGCTACACAGACTCTTACAGCAGGTACAGTAAAGTATACTGTTCCTACATCTACTAAAGTAGTAGACTATAATACATTTAGATTAGTAAAAGACTCAGACTTAGGTAATGGATCTATAAGTCTAAGCCCACTAAACTACAATGACTATCTAAGAAGCTATGTAGAACAAGAAGATGAAATACAAACTACAACACTAAGTCAGTCTCACACTGACTCTGTTACTACGTTAACAGTAGCGAGTACAACAGGATTTGATAGTTCAGGTACTGTTTTTGTAGGTAATGAAGTTATGACGTATACAGCAGTAGGTTCTTCAACGACTCTTACTGGTGTCACTAGAGCTACTGGTGGAACTACTGCAGCAGCACACGCAAGTGGTGTGCAGGTTGCACAGTTTGACAATGGTGGAATACCTAAATACGTAACAAGAACTCTTGACAATAACTACATACTATATCCTTTTCCTACAAAATCTTACTCATTAAAATTTGACTACTTTACTTTTCCAGCAGACTTAGCTGCACATGGTGACACTACTACTATACCTGACAGATTTGCTGCTGTTATAATAGATGGGGCTACAGCATTTGTGTATCAGTATCGTGGTGAAATGCAACAGTATGGTGTAACATTTACACGTTTTGAAGCTGGTATAAAACACATGCAGACTTTGTTAATAAATAGATATGATTATTTACGATCAACTTATATACCGCAGTCTTCAAATTATATAGGGTCACGAACATCAACTAGGATTATTTAATGCCTGAAACTTCACAAATAAGTCCAGTAGCTTTTAACTGCGAGGGGGGTTTGGTATTAAACAAATCTACTTTTTTAATGCAACCCGGAGAAGCTCTTGAGTTACAAAACTTTGAACCAGATATTGGTGGTGGATATAGACGTATAAATGGTTTTAATAAATATATAAATCATATTGTTCCTCAAACTACGACAAGCTCAGAAGCAGTATTAATGTGTACTGTTTTTTCTGATAAGGTA
>Ga0196887_1001531_pt1 | contig 9976 bp, 16 predicted proteins | sample VirMetDEL_Mar_31_FD_169094 | JGI IMG/M metagenome (GOLD analysis project Ga0196887, IMG submission 169094) | Aqueous microbial communities from the Delaware River and Bay under freshwater to marine salinity gradient to study organic matter... | ecosystem: Environmental > Aquatic > Marine >... | reverse complement strand
TTGTATCATCAATAACCTCCTCATAAGTTATTCGATTTATCTCGTTATTATAGTTGTTTCCGAGATACTCCCATTTTATACTTTTTTCTCCTAGTTTGTCAAGTATTGCTTTTTCAACACTTTCAGCTGTATCTTCAACATGTTCAATAGTAAATACTGCATGATGATCGTAAGCCCAGATATTTATGAGAGTTTTTTTCATTTACACACCTTGTTGTAGTTAAAAAAGGGGCCGTTTTTAGGCGGCCCCTTAAATTGTTTATTATGCTCCTGGAGAACCGAATACGCCTCTTGGATCAGAAAATCCAAATACGTATCTTTCTCTAGCTTTGTATCTAACATTACCAGTATCGAAGTCACCTTCCATAGTAGTTTTGATAGGTGATCTCATGAAATGTTTAAGACCATTTGGTACATCCGTTTTGATAAAGAATGCATCAGGATCAGTTAAGTAGTGGTTTACAGTATAACCTTCTGAAACCATTCCCATGTTCTTGATTGCATTGATATCATTGTCAGCTGTTCCAACTCTACCTTCAGACTTCATAAGTCTGTCAGCAGTAAATTGCAGTTGTGGTGGAATAATCATTTTCATTCCTCTTGCCGCAATTTTTAGTCCTCTTTCATCAGTGAAAGCCGAAATGTCGATCAAAGACTGCTCTAAAGAAGTTTCGTTTAAATCAGCAGAAGTTGCTAATTCATTTGCGAAGTTTCCTGAAAGCGTAGGGTGAGCAGTAGAACAAAGTTCTACACCATCACCACCAGCAAAAGCTGCAGTGAACGCGTTGTTCAATACTGCTGCGCCTTTAATCTGTTTAGTGCTTGCCATAGATCTTGCTAAAGCTTTTGTATATCTAGACGCAAGTCTGTCATACAAGTTATCTTCGATAGCTTCTTCTGTGATTGCAAACGCTAAAGCGATTGTTTCGTTTGTGTAACGAGCTGTGAAAGTTTCTTGCGCATCGTCGAATGATACACCTTGACCTTCAGGTTTAACTGATGCATTTCCGAAACCACTTAACATTACTTCCTCTTCGAAAGCTCTGTCTGAAGTTTCTGTATCGAAAATCTCAGAATGCTCATTAGCATATTGTTTGTACTCTAGTCCGAATAAAGCATTCAAACCAGGTTCTAACTCTTTTACGAGTTGTGCTCTTGATATAGCCATAGTTTATTTCTCCTTATTCGCTATTAGTTGTACAAGTGTGAAGCCGAACCAATTACAACAACGACATCGCTGCCGTCTGCCGTGTAATCGTTTTGACCCGGGATATTAGCACCTCTTACCAATGTAAACATTGAAGTTGCTGCTACTGTTGCAATAGAAAGTCTTTCGTCAGACATTCCACTGATACCAGTTGCTCCGTTATCACCTGTGTTATAGTTAAGACCAACATCATTTTGTTGCCAAGCAGCATTTGCTCTCATGTTGAATTCCTGATTAGGGTTATCCAATACATAAGCACATCCATCGCTTGAACCTGTGTTGTAATCAGTTCCAAAGTTTGTTCCACTTGGTACTGAGTTACTCCATGTTGGTTTCGATGTTCCTGAGTCTACCCAGAAAGCACCATTAAAGACACCTACTAATAGAGGGTCAGCACTATTTTGCCAACCAGCTCCACCACTATTGTCATCGTCAGTTGAATCGTAAGTTGCGTCTTGAATATAACCTTTTTCAGCTGCCTGAGTTCCTGCATTTAGAGAAACCGGATCACCTTTAAAGATTGTATTGAAAGCCGAACCTGCGTAATCATATAGCTTATATTCAGATTGACCAGAAGTTGCAGGTGTTGAACCCACAGTCATTACTGCTCTACATCCGTATCCAGCTGTACTATCATTTGCCATAGTCGTATTTCCTTTTCTTAAGTGTACCTGCCCCGAAGGGCCTCCAGTACGGTTTAAATTATTTTGTTGGAACTAGAAATTACTAAAAGATTATTTCTTTGAACCACCAAAAGTTACACGAGTCTGCCTTTCTTGATTGATTGGCATACTTGGGTGCTGATCCTTAAGAACGTCGTTATTTACTGCTTCATCTCGTTCTTTAGTTTGCTTTTGATAATAAGCTTCACGAGATAGCGCGATTTCTTCGGGTATCCTAGCCAGCACTAGGCCTCCTACTCCGATAACACCAGAATATTTTCCTGTAGTCATAGCTGGAAAGTTGCTTTCCGGATATTCGTCAGATCTAACTAACTCCCATCCTTCTCTAAGTTTACCCGCTACATTTTTTGTATCGTCCATACCTAAAGTTTCAACTCTAATCCATCTATGCCTGAATCCGTCAGGTGCAGGTGGTGCATCAAGTGATGAGGGTGGAGCCCAAGTTACAGGTTTTTTAGTCTTGTCTCTTGTTTCGCTCGCACGTGAGGTTTTTATCTTTTCATTTTCCATATGCTTATTGTCCTTCCGTGATGTTTAATTGTTTCGCATACTCTTCGAGTGGCACGCCTATTCTTTTAGCAATTGCTACCTGTGATGGCGAGAGTTTCACAGTTTTTTTGCGTCCTGTTGAGGCTGAACGTTTAGCCGAAGCTACAGCTTGAGCAGGTCTTGCTCTTTCTGCAGTATTTGACTCTATCTTATCAAACTTATGCGGAAATTCAACCCTTATTCTTTTGTCGACTTCAACATAATATTCGTCTGTTTTAGGGTCATAACCTTCTTCTTCTACAAGCTTTTTATGTATATCAAAAGCTGTATAAGTCATAGCAGTATCATTACCAAACCACGTATTTTGCTCACTCCATGCTTCTGCTTTAGGGTCAGTAGGTATATCGTTTGGAACTACTTGTTGTTGAGGATTAACTCTAACTTGTTTTTGTTGAGGCACTTCTTGTTCAACTTGATTTTTTAAAGAGTTAATTCTTGCATTTTCTATAGATAGATTAGCTAGCTGTTCTTGTGCTGCAATTTGTGCTTCTACATCTTTAGACTCTATTGCATTTTTAAGAGCTAGTTTAGCTGCTGCCATACTTGTTGTAACTCTATTTTCAAATTCAGATACATATGATTTATCTAATTTAGATAATCTTGATTCTGCTTGATTTTTTTGTTGAGTAACTGATTGAGCATATTGAACAGCTTCTTCTCTCTGTCTTTCTGCTTCTCTCATTTTACGAGTTAATTTAGCAATACGTTTTTGAACGCCTTCACTATATTCTTTTAACTCATCAGGCTCTTCTTTTTTTTCAAGTTTAACCTCTTTTTCATTTTCATAAGTTTTATCTTCCGGTACCTGTTCAACTTCAATCTCTTCTTTTACTTCCTCTTGTTTGACCGCTTCTCCTTTATCATCTAAATCAATTTCAGCGCCGGTTGTTTCACCAACGTCAATTAATTCTTCTGATGCTTTTATTTCTTCTGGCATAGTTTCTCCTATGTGGTTAAATTAAATGAAGAACTGATTCAGGATCTTTAATAGTCCCTAACACTTCATCATCGTTAAGTAATCGCACTTCTCCACCTTCAATCGGTAATCTTGATCCTGCATATCTTGCAAAAATTACCCAATCTCCTACTTTACACCAAGGCTTACCAAATTTTTCTTTATCCTTGTATGCTAAATCTCCCATTTTTAAAACATAACCACATGTTGTAGCTATTCGTGCTTTATCTAAAGTTTCTTGAGAAAATAATATTCCACCTTTTGTTTTTGTTTTTGGTGTAAAAGGTAAAACTAAAAGTCTGTAACCAGAAGGTTCTGGTAACTCATCAACTGTATCTCCAATATTATCTGGGGATAAAGGTTCTGGTTCTGGGGGTAATTTTTTTTCTTCTTCTTTGTATTTTTCTTCAAGACCAAGTTTAATTTTTGGTACTTCCTTCTCCGATGTCGATAACGTTTCCTTGCTCATCTTGTTGCTCCTTAGGTTTTAGCAGGTTAGAGATATCCTGTAATGTTAATTGTATGGCATGTGCCTGTCCTATTAAATACTTGTATTTTTCCATATTGTCAACCCCACCACCAAGAATAGAATCTCCTATGTTTTGTAATCTTGTTTTAAGTTCTTTTTGTATTTTAACTATTAGCTGCATGTCGTCCATTACTCTTCTCCTTGTTGTTCTCGAAAATCTTCTAGCACTTTAAGTTTTTCTTCAGCTGCTGCAATTTTTTCGAATTGTTTATCTACCTCATCAATGTGTTGTGGATGCTCTCCAATACCTACTGAATTTTCTAAATATATTTTAACTGTTGCATCTGCTTCTGCAATTTGAGCTTCATATCTTGCTACCAGTGCTGTTAAGATTGCATCTTTCATTAACACTTCCAACGTCTTCTTGCTTGTCTTATTCTTGAATTAGGATCGTTTCTAGTTTTAGCTGATGAATTTCTAAGTTGCCCTGCTGATCTTGCACAATACGACTTTCTACGTTTTGCAGCAGCTGAACCTTTTTTAACTTTACCTGTTACAGCAGTTTTTAATTTTGATCCAGGGTTAGCAGCTCTATATGCTTTAACACCTTTAGAAGTCATTCCAGCACCAGACTTTGTAGGTCTGTAATTTGCTCCAGGTCCTTTAGTAGTTTTTCTAATTGTACCACCAGCTTTAAAACCAGGAGCATCTATCATACTACCATAATATTTTTTAGAACTTGAATTGCTTAAGCTAACCGGACCTGAAGATCCTTGAGCTTCTTTTTTTATAAAGCTTCCAGTATATTTAGTATCTGGCATCTTCATAAATTATTTTTTCTTTTTAGGTTTCTTTGCTGTTTTTGCTGCTCTTTTAAAGTTAGCAGCAGTTGGTGCACCTTTAGCTCCAGGTCTTCTCATTTTCTCACCACTACCTGCAGCGATTCTTTTTTTTTTCGCGTGAATATTCGCGTACAAACCACGTTGTTTAGCCATTACTTAATACCTTCCCACAATCACTACATAGAATGAATGTTTTAGTTGATCTTTCTCTGTTTATACATTTACATCTTGCACCAAAAAGTGTGTCTATAATTTTATGATACAATTGTTTTATTTTTTTCACTATTTTACTTTTCCACCTTTTTTCATAAAACCCATTTTATTTCTAATAGACTTAGGAAGTTTTTTTAAACCCTTACCTTTTTTACCAGTAGGTACTTTTTTTAAATTTTTTTTCATTATGAGTTCTTTCCGTAAGCTCTGCCCTTACCTTTTTTAGCCATGCCACAGCCTTTAACTTTTCCGCCGTTTTTATAGCCTTTATTTAATTCAGATACTACTCTGTCTTTTTCAGCTCTTCTGTTTTTGTTCATCTTTTCAGAATCAATTCTACCCATCTCCTCTAAAAGATTCATTTTTCCAGTGTTCATTATTTGCTAGCTCCTCTAGACTCATCTCTTCTAGATTTGTAACTTTGAGTTTTTGTAGATTCTTTTCCTCTTCTTGCTCCTAAAGACTCATCAAGTCTATCATTAGCACCTTGTTTTTTCATGCCGCTTCCAGTTGGAAATCTAACATTTGATCTTACTCCGTTTTGTCTCATTTTTTTGCTCCGTGTTGTTTAAATATTTGTGTACCCTTTATACCATAGATGCTCGCCACGACAAGGATCCATAAATTTGTGAACCATTTCGGAAGCTCTGAAAACATCTCGAAAAACAGTTTTACCTTGTCCATCGCTGTCGGATCATCCGATACGACTGCCCAGGCCAAAATTGCTATGGGCAAACTTAAAATTATCAAAACTGCCTCGTCCTTCCAGTCTGACTGACGAGCCTCTAATAATTTTCCCTGGTAAGCTTCCTTACCTTCGGCCATACGAGATGCATGCATAAGCTGTGCATCTGACATAGCTATCTTAGTTCTCTGCTTGTTAGCATAAATTTTACTGCCAGCAGAAACGGCTAATTTAATTGCCGAAAACCACATGTTAGTACCACTTAGCCTTAACAGGTTTTTTATCAGCTCTCATTGCTTTTGTTCCTCTAACAGTTACTGTTTGAGTTTCAAAAGGATTTGTAGCTTCAATAGTTTTTCCACCAGTTTGGTAACCATCGGGACCACAACCAAGTTCTTTTTCGATCTTGACGTCGTCATTCATAAAAGTTGAGCCTTTTTTCCAATCTTTGTCCATAATGTTTCTCCTTAATAATATTATAGTTAATTTTTTTTAAAATTTCTACCAAAATCGTGAATTTTACTTTGGTCAGACATTGTTTGTTTTGCAAGTGAAACTCCAGCACGCAGTTCAGCTAATTCTTCATTTTGTTCTAGCTTTTCATCTTGGTTTTGGTCGTTCATCATTGCTTTCATAGTGTCTAAATCAAGTCTTGCGTCATTATTAGCTGTTCTATCTTGATCTGCTTTAGCTTTTAAGTCTAATTCTCTAGATTTTAATTTAAGTAATGGATCACCACCTACTTCAGAGCTAATTTTATCTTCTTCTTTAGCATATTCAATAGTCATTTCAGCAATTAACACTGCTTTTCTAGCTTCCATTTCAGAAGTTAGTTGTTTAACACGTTGCTGCATTTGCATTGCTTGTGGATTTTGTTGCATCGCTTGTGGATTTTGCATCATTGGTCCCATTTGCTGCATTTGCTGTTGTATCATTTGCATTTCTTTTATTTCTTCAATGTATTCTAATTGAATTTGTTCTTGTGCCATTAAACTAATGTGCTCTAGTATATTTTTTTGTAATGACATCATTGCCATTGGATTATTTTGTACCATAGAGATAGACATAAAACCTAAATGCGCATCAATGTGAGCTTTATGGTCTTGTCCTGGAAAAGCTTGAAAAGGTTTACCACTAATTGCCATAATATGTTCTAAACTTGGGTCCATTGGTTGTGGTGGTTGTGGTGGTGGCAAAATTGCGTTTATATTTTTTACACCAAACGCTTCATACATAGATCTGTAGGCTTGATACATATTATGCATTTTAGGATTTGATTGAGCTAATTGTAATTGTGCTTGAGCCATAGAAATTCTTTGTGTTTGAGAATAAATGTTGGGATCTGCAACTGGTAAAATATCTATTCTGTCATCAAAGTCTTGAACTTTGATTTCTCTTGACGCACCGGGTACATCATATGGATAAACCGGTGGTAGGTAAGTTTTAAATACTTCTGATAATAATTTAAATTCTGATTTTAGACCAACGTATAGTCTTTTGTGGATCGCTGACATTACACGTGAGCCACGCTCTAATAATGCAACTGTAGTTCCTACAGCAGCTCCTTGGTTCATATCTCCAACTTGCGCATCTGCAATACTTGCAAATCTTTGAGCAGAACTTACACATACACCCATTAATTGTAAAAGAGTTGCATCTGGTCCTTTAAAAGGTAGTTGCATAAACTGATCTCTAATATTTCCACCAGGTACATCTACATCTCTAAATTCTCCAGGCTGTAATGGCTGTGCATCATCTCTCATTCTAACACCTCTAGTTTTAAAACCAGCAGGTAAGTTAGCTAAAGTTCCAGCATCTAATAATTGTCTTAGTGCAACTGTTGCAGTACGAGACAACCCACCAATCATATGAATTAAACCTAAACCATAAAAACCCATTCCTGGTAAAAATTTGTAATGTACAAAATAATCTTTTTTCTTTTTTAATGGATCTTCTGCTGTGTAGTTTCTTCTAATAGATAAAATATCATTAGTAGATTCATTGATAGTTACAATGTAAGGTAATTTAATTCCTGTTTCTTCACCTTCTTGATCCATGTCTTCGTAACCTTCTAGATCTAAGTTGACATGCATTTCTAAAACTGTGTACATGTCTTCTGAAGTATTAGCTTTAATACCTTCAAGCTCTAATTCTTTTTCTTTAATTTTATCTTCTTTTAATTGTGCTTCACCTAATTCTACTTCTCTGTAAAATCCAGAATACATTTGTTTTCTTAAATCATTTTCCGACATTTTAACCATGTGAATAATTGCTTCCGCATCTTCTAATGAGGTAGCAGAATACGGAACAACTATATCTTCCGCCGGTATAAATTTACTTACTGCTCTACCAAGTAAATCATCATAATAGATTTTTTTAAAAGTAGAACCACTTAGTGGTAAGTAAAATAACATTTGATCAAACTCTGGTTCGTATTCTTTCATTTGATCCATTATTTGATAATTCATAAAATCTTTAACACGTTTAGATTGCTCTTCTTTAGCAACATCTACTGCTCCCATAATTTGAGTTCTAACCGGGCCGTCTGCAGGTAATAATTCTTTATAAGCTTGTGCTTGAAATTGTGTAACTGCTTCGGCTAATACTGGGTGAGTAACTGAACTAGCTCCTCTAAAAGGTTCTGTTCTATTTACATATTTAAATCCTAAAAGACTTAAACCTTCTCTATAACTTTCTTCCCAGTCGCCTCTAGTTTCTTTGTATGAATTATATTGGTCCATTAGTTCTGAAGCTAATGGATCTAAAACTTTATCTTCTAAATATTCTGCTAAATTTGCATCATGTTGTTCACCACCTTCTGGACTTACTGCAGATGGATCAAAATTAACTGTTGCACCTCCATCTTCATCTAATTGTACTTCTGTGTCTCCTGAAGTATCTGTAACTGCTTCCATAGCATCTACTATTTCTTCTTTTTCAGGAATTTCAACTTCAGTCGCAGTATTGGGTAATGATTTGTCTATTTCAGCCATATGCTATTCTATACCTTCTCAGTTATTGATTCAACACCTTCTTCGATAGTAGTATTATCAGGTGTTTCTTTTACTGTCAAACTGTCAATTACTTCATTAAGCATTTGAGGATCATAAGTAGTTTCATATTCAGTATCAGCTGCAAACTGTCGTATATCTGCTTGAGTTGCAATTGGATCGTCGGGCGTTGGATCTGAATATTGATTTGGAACTACAACTAGTCTTCCAATAATTGGATTAAATTTTATTTCTTTCATTTTTCTACACCTACCTTATCGCTTTTGCGACTCTGCCGCCTTTAGCGCCATGAAATCTTCCACCAAAGTTAGAACCTCTAGAAGACGAATAAGAACCTGATGATTTACTGCCGGATGATTTACTGCCAGATGAACTTTGTTGACCTCTTCCTCTATCTTGATTGTCTTGAGCTTTTTCTTTGCTTATAGTTGAAGTGTGAGTTCCATATTGATTTGATCTACCTGAGTAGTCATAAGCTCTACCTTCACTAGCTGCTTTTTTAGCGGCAGCTGTAGCGTCTCTTTTTGCAATATCTTCTTGTCGTTTTTTCTCTGCTGCATCTATTCTAGCTTGTATTTCTCTAGTCTCTTTTCTATTTTGTGTTGCAGCAGCTTGTTTTTTAATTTCTTTTTGTACTTGTTTATTTTTAAAATAATCAAATCCTGTAGTAATAGCTTTTGTACCTAAGAACGAAGGTATATTAGCAAATCCTAAAGTTTGAAGTGCTTTGTTAATTGAAAAGTTTGTACCTATTGTTTTTAAATCTGAAAGACTAAAGTTTGCAGCCTTTTCTAATAAACCTTCTAGTATTCCTTCAGCAGCTTTTTTCTCTTCAAAAGAAGGAGTGTACTTACCACCAAACGGATCTTCTACATCTGGATCTTGAGCAAGTCCAATACTTGGAGGTGCATTTAATATTCCTGATGGATTTGTTAAATCTGGTGCGGTAGTAACTTTAAAGTCACCTATGTTACTTGGTTTAGAAAGATCTTCAATTGATATTGATCCATCTATAGTTGTAGATGGACCTGCAATGTCTCTCATGTTTGGTCTATCTATTGTTGTAATACCACCTTTTGGTGTTGAAGTTATTTGACCTCTGTTTCTGTCTGTAATTCCTCCAACTAATCCTTGTTCTTCAGAAACTATTCTTGAATCGTTTGTAATATTTGCTCTGTCAATAAAATTTTCATTAACAGCTATTTCATTTCCAGCAATATCTCTCATGTTAGGTTTACCAAATCCTGTAATTCCTAATTCTTCAGAAACTATTCTTGGATCGTTTGTAATATTTGCTCTGTCAATTATATCTTCATTAACAGGTAATTCAGTTCCTGCAATATCTAACATGTTAGGTTTGTC
>Ga0196887_1001529_pt1 | contig 9987 bp, 9 predicted proteins | sample VirMetDEL_Mar_31_FD_169094 | JGI IMG/M metagenome (GOLD analysis project Ga0196887, IMG submission 169094) | Aqueous microbial communities from the Delaware River and Bay under freshwater to marine salinity gradient to study organic matter... | ecosystem: Environmental > Aquatic > Marine > Coastal... | reverse complement strand
CCGATTACTTACTTCAATTAGGAGACTCAGGTGGTATAGAAACGTCTGGTTATGCTGCCGTTGCAACTAATACTTTCGATGGTACAACTCCATCAGGCACAGCAGGTTTTACTTTATCTGTTGATGTCGCAGCAGCTACACTAAGTCATGGGTTTGTTACTATAAAACTTTTAGATGCAAGCACATTTACTTGGGTTGCAGCAGGGAATATACATCAAACTGGTCAAGCATTGACTAGTATGGCAGGGGCTAAATCCTTGTCAGCAGAACTAACTCAAATAAGACTTACCTCTGTTAATCCTAATACTTTTGATGCAGGTAAGATAAACATTCATTATTCTTTTTGATAAGCGAGATATACATATGAACATTAACGCAATAAACCTATACCTCGAAGCTAATGGTGTGACAGTGTCAGGTAGTACAGATTCTTATTATAGATTAAATGGAGAATCTACTTTTAAAGCATGGTATGTAGATGGAGTAGCTCAGCCTACTAACGATGATTTGTCTTCATATACTACAACTGCGTTAGCAACAGAAGCAGCAGCACAAGTTCTCGAAAATAGACGAAAAGAATACCCGCCTATGGCTGACTATCTTGATGGTATTGTTAAAGAAGATACTGACCAAGTAGCTGCATATGTCGCTGCGTGTAAAGCTGTTAAAGACAAATATCCTAAAGAATAGGGAGCGTAAGGAATGGCAACATCAAATTCAGTTAATTTTATAGTAACTAGGGATGATATAATAAAAGAATCATTACAATTAGTAGGTGCTATAGAAGAGGGTGGAACACCTACTACTAATCAACTTGCAGACTGCTCAAGAACATTAAACATGTTAGTTAAATATTGGGCAGCAGATGGATTAAAAGTTTGGGTAAATGAAGAATTAGTAATATTTCCAGTTAAAGATCAACGTCAATATACGTTTGGAGCTTCTGGGGACAGGATGTGCAGAGAGTCAGAATTAATTACTACTAAACTTAATGGAGCAGTATCTAATGCAGCCACAGAAATAGTTGTTGATTCTACGGCAGGTATGGCTGGCTCAGATGTAATAGGAGTGGTTACAACTGCTAATGATATACATTTTACTACAATAGCTTCTGTTGATAACGCTACTACCTTAACTTTAGCAGCAGGTGTAGACGCTGATTGTGCAGATAATAATAGAGTATATACTTTTACAACTGCATTTACTCAAAAAGTATTAAAAATAAATAATGCTTGGGTTCGTAGCACTGAAGAAACTGATATTCCAATAAGCATAATATCTAGGGAAGAGTACACTAATTTAAGTAGTAAGTATGAAAATGGACGAGTAAATCAAATATTTTTTAATCCTGGTGTGGACACATCCTTAATTAATGTTTGGCCTGTTCCAAACGACAGCAATACTAATGAAAGAATATATGCTTATGTTACAAGATTATATGAAGATTTTGACGCTGCTGGTAATAATCCTGATTATCCTCAAGAATGGTACTTACCTTTGGCTTGGAATTTAGCTGTATCTATAGCTCCTAAATACGGGGTTAGTGGTACTAGATTAACTGAATTAGCTACTTTAGGAGGAGCTATGAAAAGAAATGTAGACTCTTGGTCAGTTGAACAAACTTCTATATTTTTAAAACCAGCAAGGCATCATTAATATGCTTATGAAAAGAGTCCCTCTTTGGGGTAGATTTACAACTAGAGAAACTTCTTTAGCAAAAGATCAAAAATTTAAAAATTGTTTTCCTGTTAAAATAAATACTAACGCAACAGAAGGCGGTGGTAACTCTGTTGAATCTTATATTGTAAAAAGACCAGGCTTAGGTACTCACGCTGATACTTCTACTGTGGCAGCAGGAAGAGGAATACATGGATGGTCACAAGATGGAAAACTTTATTCTGTAATTGGAAATAAATTATTTGCTAACACAACAGATATAAATTCTGGTGGTAGATTTAATAATACAACAGGAATAGCTAGGTTTTCTGAGACTAGAGCATCTACTCCTTTATTAGTTATACAAGATGGTAATGATTTGTGGACAGTAGCTGCTGATGGCACAGTAACAGAAGTAACTGACGCTCATTTTCCCTCAGCAATAGTTGGTGGAGTAGCTCATTTAGAAACTTATACATTTGTAATGACTCCTGATGGCGCAATTTATCACAGCGAAGTTAATGATCCTAGCTCTTGGGTAGCTACATCTTTTTTAACTTGTCAAATTGGTTCTGATAAAGGTGTTGGTATTGCATCTCATAAAAATTATATAGTTGGATTTGGCGAGTGGACTACTGAGTTTTTCTTTAACGCTGGTAACGCATCTGGTTCTGTACTAAGCCCTGTAGATGGAGCTGTAGTTAATTGGGGTTGCGCTGAGGGAAATACTATTGCAACTGCTGGTGATACGGTAGTGTGGCTGGCGCAAAGTATAAACGGTGGAAAAGCCGTTATGATGTTAGATGGTCTTAGTCCTAAAATTATATCTACTAGATCTATTGAAAGACAACTTGAAAAAGAAGCAGATTTATCTGATTGTTATGCTTACTGTTTACATTTAGGTGGGCACATACATTATTGTTTAACTCTCAAGACTGCTGCTATAACTTTAGTTTTTGATTTAAGAGATGAGGTTTGGTGGCAAATGACTTCTGATGTTAGTGGCACTGAGACTTATTTTACTGGTGTTGATTCTACTACTTTAGACAATGTAACTTATGTTCTTGATGAAGATAATGGAAAAATATATGACTTTAGTATAGATAATTATCGAGATGTGGCTGAAACTATTAAAGTAGAAATTGTAACTAATCCTATTGATTTTAATATGAGAGGCAGGAAATTTATACACAGGTTATCCATAACGGGCGATCAAGCAGCCTCTACAGACAATTTAGTTGTAGATTGGTCTGATGATAATTATCAAAACTTTAGCACCTCAAGAACTTTAGATATGAGTAAAAATGACCCTAGGCTTACTGTATTAGGATCTTTTACAAGAGGAAGAGCTTTTAGAATAAAACATACTGCTAACTTACCTATGAGACTTGGATCATTAGAGTTTGGAATAACTGGTGGGGATTACTCGGTATAATGGCTATTGAAATTGGGCCACCGCCAAGACAAAATACAAAGTTTGATGAAGTTTGGAGAACTTGGATATCAAGATGGTTTGCTGCTAGTGGTGGAACGGCTAATGCTGGGTCATTTAATGGATTAAATTTTACAGCATCTAACATAACATCTATATTAACTCGTAATCATAATAATTTACAAACAATAGGTGGTGGCGCATCTAACGATTATTTTCATGTAACTTCAGCACAACATGCAATACTTGTTGGAGCTGCTTTACCACACTTTACTCCTGTAGATTCTATATCTGCTGGACAGACTCAAACGCAAGCTGGGGCCACTGCATTAACTAGCGGAGTTAATAGGGTAACTGTTTCTGCTGTTGACTTAGATGGCGTAAAGTTGCCAACTGCTTTTGCTGGAGCTAGGTGTTTAATAATAAATGCTGATGCAGCACAAACAATACAGATATGGCCCAACACTGGTGACGCAATAGATGGTGGTTCTGCAAACGCTGTTGATTCTAATTCATTAGCAGCAGGAGCAAGCAGAGAGTACGTAGCAATTGATGTTACTAATTGGTATACCATTTAATGGATAATATAGTATACAAAAAAATAAATTTAAAAAAGAATATTAAAAGCATAGAGTGGGATCATGTAGAGCCTATGTTAAAGAAAGGTGTGTCTGCTAAAGATTATATACAAACATGCACAGTAAAAGATTTAAGAGAAGCTATAGAAAATAAATTTTATGAATTATGGTTTTTTAAAAATACAATTACTGGAGGAGAGTTTGCTATGACTACTTCTGTTTCTTATTTTCCATTGGTAAAAATGCTTGAGATTAATTATGCAGGAGGTAGTTCTGCTAAAAATTTATTTCAATTTGCTTTTGACTTAGCTAAAAAACGTGGTAAAGAACTTAATTGCAACAATGTCCGAGCTGTAGGTAGGCCTGGGTGGTTAAGAGCAATTAAAGATAAAAAAATAACTATGACATTATGGGACGTTAAATTATGAGTTCATACAATCAGCAGCAAAACCAAATAGCAAACGGGGCACCAAATTACGGGCCTCGCGCCCCGATGGGATTACCACCAGGCGTTGGAGAATTTTATAAGAAACAAGTATATGATCCATTGGATAAGCTTGGTTATACTGGTTTTCGCTCAGATGTTAAAAATTGGGGAGAGTTTGGAACTCATCCTGGAGGCCCAACGGGCGCAATGACAGATTTTAATAATATTCTTGCTAATGCACAACAGACTGGTGATTTAAGTCAAATAGAACCTTTTATGCGAAATGCTGACCAAGGGAATAGGAAAAATTTTCGAGGTGGTTTATTTGGTACGGGTCTTAGTATTTCTCCTCTTCAACTAGGGTTAGCAGGGTTAGGGGGTTTTGCAAGTGCTGGTGGTTTTGGTGGTGCATTTGGGCTACCTGGGACTGCTCCAGTAGCATCACGATCTGTTTCTCAAGGATTTTTACCTACAACATTTGGTAATGCTTCTGCTGCTGCTAAGGCAGCTAGTTCTCAATTGCCAGTTGCATTAGGTGGCCCTTCTGCTGCTGCTTCTAACGTAGCACAGGGGGTGGCTCAAGGGTTTTTACCTAGAACATTTGGTACTCCTGCTGCTCAAACTGCTGCTTCTAACGTAGCACAGGGGGCGGCCCAAGGATTTTTACCTACATTTCGATCTGGTGTTATGACAAACGCATTAAATGCAAATTTACCAGCAGCAACAACAAATGTAGCTAATTTAACATCAACATTACCAAACGTAGCTAAAACAATAGCGGGAGCAGCAACAACGCCACCACCAGCAGCAACCGCTAGTCTTTTTGACAAAATAAAAGATTTTATTAGTTCGCCCACTGCTAAGAGTGCTGCTCTTACTCAGATTATTGGCGGTCTTTCAAGTATTGCTGGCATAGGTAAAGCCCAAGAAGATTTAAGTCAGTTAAAAGATGATAATGCTGACCCTGAGTTACCCGCACAAACTCAAAGAGCACTCGATAGTTTAGAAGAATCTATTAGAGGTGTAGATCGTGATGCGTACATTAAAGAACAAATGCGACAGTTTACAGCAGGATCTTCAGCAGCAGCAGGTGTAGATTCAGGGGCTTACATTACTGGGCTACAGCAAGTTATTGGTAACTCTATATTAGAATTAGCTAAATTTCAAGCTGACGGATCTTACAACATGGCTTTAGTAGGTCAAAATGCCGCAGAAGGTGCTCGACTTAATAATGAAAAGTTGTTTGCAACAAAATTTAACTTAGATATGTTTCAAGGCGCAAACTCTGGTGCTATTGCTGGAGGTGCACTTAACTTTTTATTTGGTGCAGGTAATAAAGAAGATGGGGAGAAAGCATAATGGCTAGTATATTAGATTTAATGGATTCATCGGGTAATGTAGCAAAAGGTGGATTTCTCCAAGGCATGGAAAGTGCTAACAAAGCAGTTATGGATGAACGAAAAAGTTTATCTGATTTAGCTTTGAGTGATGCTAATACTAAACGAATTAATCAAGCAACTATTCAAAGTGAAGAAACTTTTAAGTCAAATGCTTCTTCTAGAGAACTTAAAAGCAAGCAAGCACAAGGCCTTATTGATTCGTTTGTTGGTGACGAAAATTTTAGAAAATTAAAAATTGAAATAGAAACAAGAACTAATCAAAGATTGTTAGATTATATAGTAGAGAATCCAGAACAATTTGCTGGGGAATTACAACTTGAAATGGAGGTTAAGCGAAGCACTAACGAAAAGACAGTTTTTGATAATGCTAATGCTAAATTTAATCGTACTAACAATGCTGCAATAACTTCTCTTGATCAGTTTTTTAATGGATTCTCACAAGGAGGAGATCCTAATGCTGATCTTGCAGCAGCTAATGAAAACTATTTAAGCATGGTGCCAGATGGCATTTCTTTATATGAAAAATTAGGAATTAATCCAGATACGGAACTCACAAAAGGTGATATTACACGAATTGAAAAAATTTACTCCTCTTTTAATTTTGCTGCTGTTAAAGCTGCTAAAATTGCAGCAGAATCTTCCGAACAAGAATTGCTAAGGAAAATAAGATTAGAAGAAGCAAAAAAAGAAAAAAAACTACCTTCAAGTTTTTCTATTCCAACAGACAATCAAATGGCTAATGTAAAAGAATATGTAGATGATAATTTGTCGAGTGAGGACTTTGAAGCATCAGGTATGTTTCAAACAGGGATATTTGATGGAAATGATAATGATTCTAAAAAGAATATAGCAACGTATGTAGCCAACACTGAAAATGCATTAATTGCAAATCAAATGGCAACATCTAGATTAGAGGCTAGAAAAATAGCGTATGATCAAGTTATTACTTATTTAAAATCCCAAGATCCAAATGAAAGAACTTTTACTAATAGCGATATAAATAAGCTAACATCAATGGCAACACAAACTGCTACTAAAGACATGTCGCAAAAGGAGGCATTAGACAACTTTAATAATGGGACTAAAGCGTACCAAAATGAGGTCATCCGTTTAGGCGGTGGGTAACCTGCAATGATATTTAATTCTGCTCAACTAGCTTTTATGAAACAAAACCCACCTAGTTCTAATAAAGCACCGATTGTAGAAGATGACCCTTTAACGGGTGAGTTAGGAATAATTTCAAATTCTGATGGCTCAAATTCAACAGAGAGAAGCATAACTACACAAGGCCCAAATGGTAAATGGTATAATTTACCTAGTTTAGTTAAAGGCCAAGTAGATTCAGAAGGTATTGCTTCTGGTAATCCATTATCTATAGAGCAAGAATCTATTGCTGTAGAGAGATTTACTAATCGAGGTGGCTTTGAAACATCAGGATTTGACACAGTTGAAGAAGCTGAGACTGCTGCTCAAGCAAGATCTGATGCTGGAGGGTCTACTTCTAAATTTAATGATCTAACATCTTCCGATAGCAAACCAAAACAAATGATTTTTAATGCTAAACAATTAGAGTTTATGTCTAAAAATAGTAATAATTCTAATGAGCTAACTTCTAAAACAAATAAATTTAATTCAAAACAGTTAGCTTTTATAAAAAACAATTCACCAGATAGCTATGCTTCATCTGATAATATAAGAGAAGGGTTTCTTGATAACTTAAGTGCACCTGGTGCAGCCCTTAGATCAACAATAATTTCTAGTCTTGAAGGACAGGGATTAGAGGCTACCAAAGAAAATATGATAGCTGCTTGGAATACTACAGATGAAACTTCAAGTTTTATGGATGCAATGGCTAATAACTTTGATAAAATTAGAATAGCTCCAGAAGGAACTTATAATCCGTTAATTACTGAATTTGCTAAAAGTCCTAGGTTAAGTGCTGCTGCTACTGTTGTATTTGGGGGCATAGGTGACTTGGTAGTTGACCCATTAAATTTATTATTTGGGGCTGGTGTATTAACAAAAACAACTAAAGCAGGTAGAAAAATACTAAGTGTTGTAGATGAAAGAAAAGCAAAAAAAATAATACAAAAAATAAATACTAGAGCAGATGAGCTAGTAGATACAAAAAATATGAATCCTTCTAGTGCTACTCAAAAAGCGTTTCTAGAACAAGATGTACACCACAGCTTATTAGCTGAATCATTAGGAGTTAAAAGTAGCAGAGATGTTTCAGGAAAATATAATATTCTTCCTGGTTATAAAGAGGCAACTAAAAGTAAATATATTCCTTATAAAGACAAAACTGCTTTACAAAGAAAAACAGATAAATTTTTTCAAGGAGCTATAGTTGCTAAAGATTTTATAGCAAAACCATTTGGTTATATTGATGATGCTATTAAACCTGTATTGACTAGAGTTAAGACTATTTCAATCGTTGCTGGAAAAGCATTAGAAAAATTTGAATATGCTATTAACCTTGGCGTTCGTTCAGATATAAAAAAAGTTAGCCCTTGGTTAAAAGAATTTAAAAAATTAAAACCAGTTATAAAAACACAATTAACTAAAGCACTTAACAATAGCGATATGGAAAAAGTAGAGGCTCTCATGAGAAATAATAGGGAAGGTATGTTTGAAGAATATACTTCTAACGTCAAACCTTTTTTAGATGCTCGGTATGCTGAAATAAAAAGTACCAATAAAGATCTTGAATATTTACCTGATTATTTTCCTAGAGTAGTTAAATTTAACGATAGACAAAAAGTAATAAATAGTTTTGATGAAGAAGCAAAAAATGGAATTAATGCTTTAATAAAACAAAAGGAAAAAAGTACAGGTGGAACATTATCTGCTGAAGAATGGGATGATGCAATTAATGAATGGTTTAAAGGTAATAAAGTTAAGATTGATAAGCTTGATCCAAAAAAACCAATATCTTCGGAAAAACAAAGAGTAATAGACGAACTAGATGATATTAGTATTGAAAACTACGAACTTGGTGACGCAGCTTTAATTCGTTATATTAGAGATACTAACCATGCTATACATAGACGTAAGTTTTTTGCTGGTTTTAATAGTAAAATAACTGGTGCTGACAGTGTTGAAGATTCTATAGCTAATATTACTAGGCAAGAAGTAAATGCTGGAAATATGGTCATAGATGACCTTGATGAACTAAAAGATTTATTAAGAGCTAGATTTATTGGTGGTGAAAAACCAATAAACAAACACATATCTAACTTTAAAGCTTTTGGGTACGCTTTAACTATAGGTAATCCTTTTTCAGCAATAACTCAATTGGGAGATTTAGGAACTTCTGCATATACTCAAGGTATTGTTAATACTACTTTAGCAGTTGCAAAAAATTTAACTAGGTCTAACAAATTAAAAATGGATGATTATGGTGTTGACTTAATGGCAGAGCTTGGAAATCTAAACCGTAGTAGCAAGTTTTTAAACGATGTATTTAAATATTCAGGATTTAAATCAGCAGATAAATTAGGTAAAAGTACAATTGTTAATGCTTCACTGCTTAAGTGGTCTAGCATGGGCAATCCAGGTGCTTTTGGGTCAAAGATTAGGTCTTCTAAAAGATTAGAATCTGATTTAAGAACTAAATTTAAAGGTACTTTTGATGAAAACAGAATTAATAAATTAATAGATGACTTCAAAGATTACGGCAAGTCTAAAGGTAAGGGAGCAGTAACAGATGACATGATGTTTGTTACTTTTACTGATTTGTTAGACGTTCAACCAATAGCTCTGTCGTCAATGCCTAAACTATATTTAAATAATCCTAACCTTAGAATACTTTGGCAGTTAAAGACTTTTATGTTAAAGCAAGTTGATTTAGTTCGTGAGACATCCGTAAAGAAAATTAAACAAGGTAACGTGGTTGAAGGTATGGCTGATTTAGCTAGATACGGAGTTCTTGTATCTAGTGCTAACACTGGGTCAGATGTTTTAAAAAAATCAGTAGATGGTTGGATTTCTGGAGAAGATACTTTAGAAAATTATTTAGACCAGTATCCTAACTTAGCTGTTCTTGCAGCATCTAATTTATTTAAAGTATTTGGAGTTTCAAATTATACGGCTAAACAATTATCTAACGGACAGCTTAAAGATGTTGCAATTGACCAAGTTACTCCACCCTCCGTAGCTATAGGTGCGGATGCACTTGAGGCTACGGCTGATTTAATTACAGAGCAAGATACTGATAATTTAGTTAAGATGATTAGGAATCTTCCAATTGTTGGTAAGGTGTTAGAGGGATATTTAACAAGAACTGGAGCTATTGACAGAACATAATGCAAAATCAAATTATAGTACCAGCAGAGATTGTAACAGCTACAGGCGTAAGCACTGGGGTAGGCTCTGCTATAGTGGGATGGTTAGGAACTAACAACGATGCAATATCTTCTGTTGGAATAATAACAGGAATAATAATTGGTCTAATAGGTCTTTATTTTCAATACAAAAGAATAAAAAAATAAT
>Ga0196887_1001527_pt1 | contig 9992 bp, 9 predicted proteins | sample VirMetDEL_Mar_31_FD_169094 | JGI IMG/M metagenome (GOLD analysis project Ga0196887, IMG submission 169094) | Aqueous microbial communities from the Delaware River and Bay under freshwater to marine salinity gradient to study organic matter... | ecosystem: Environmental > Aquatic > Marine > Coastal... | reverse complement strand
GAAGGTATCTAGCAGGACAAGCTCTTGCTGGAATGCTTTCGAATAGTAGAGGGGCTTTAAATATGTCTGAGGTAAGGCGTTCAGCATATGAGTGGGCAGACTTTATGTTAGAGGATGAGTGTGATTAATTAAAATCTTGTAGATTGTAGATCAACAAGCTTAAGTATTTGTTCTCTTCTTCTCAGCTCTTCGTCAATGCTTTCTGAATCAGAAATGTATTCATCTGCATTTTCAAAATCTTTTGCTTCTGGTATTGATTTAACTGCTATATCGAAGAAACTTTTTTCTTCTTGTTTTTCAGTTATTACATATTGATTTCTGATGTAGGATGCAGCTTGTCTTGGTTTATTTTTTCTTAAACTTTCAAACTGCATCTTAACATTAGCTTGATGAAGGTTAATTTGTTTACTTATAAAATCTTCTAACCTCTGAATTTTTACTTCTGGCTCAAGATCATCATACATAACTACGCTATCGTAAGCTGTTAAAGGTTTTGACCTCCACTTTACAAAGTCTTGGGGTAAAGTTTTAGATAGGCTAAACCTAAGCTGTAAATCTACAGCAGGATTTCTAGCAGTGCTTCTTTTATAAAGCCTGTACTCTTTAAGACCAAGTGTAGCTATTTCTTTTTGAAGCTCAGTAGGTGCAGACCTTCTATCAATACCTGTAATTTGTTTCATGATAGGGTCAACAGACCTTACAGGTTCACCACTAAAAGGATCATAAATAGGTACAGAATTTTTACCATTAATACTTTGAGTGTATTGAACAAAGTCAACTTCTGGTAAAAATCTAACAATACGATTTAAAGATTCTGTATCGTCTAGCATTGCGTCTAATAAATTGTATGTGGTCTGCCTACCATCACCCATCATAAGGTCTCTTGTGTAAGGTTTGTAGCTTCTACGTGGATCTATCTGACCATACATATCACTAAAGACTGTTACTGGATAAGTAAAGGTAGCTGCTATATTTGCCGCTCTATTGGCAAAACCACCCCATGCTCCTTCATTAATAGCTTTTTCTATATCAGTTTTAAGTCCGGTATCAAAACCCATATTACCTAAACCACCCGCTACATCTAGTGCATCTAAAGCTACTTCAGACGGCTTTGGTGGCGGAAGATCGTATTTCCAACGGACCATAAGATCACCAAGGAGTTGATGAGCTGCAAGTGGTCCAGCAACACGACCAGTTTTAAATGTCTTACCTTCTTCTCCAGCTTGCATGTCCGAGAAAGAAGTTTTCATGCCTGTTGCATTACCTTCTTTATCAAACTCTACCTGTGAAGCTCTTGCATAATAAGCACCAGTAAGTAAAGACACCCCTGTTAGTTGTCTTGCTAGTCTTTCTGCGGGGTCTTTAAGTTCTCCTGCATAAATTTTATCAAAGTTTTTCATTCCACCAGTAACTAAACCAATAGGTGTATAATCATTAATAAACTCAATGTGATTAGCTACGTACCTTGGGAAAGGCATACCTAAAGCACCTGATACAAGAAATGGTGCTTCTTTGTGTAGCTTTATAACTCCACCAGCAAGAGCCGATGTTTTTCCAGTAAGCCCTTCACCACCAGATTTATAACCTTTTTGAAACACAAAGTCTAAAGAATCATAAACAGCTTTTTGACGAATCTCTTCTGGTAAATCTATTAAACTATTGTTATTAGCTATCCATTGTTTAAAGCTTGTACCTTTTTCTATAAGCTGTCTATCAACAGAAGAATAGAAAGCCATCTGTTTAAACCTAGTGTCAACTACGTTGTTTAAAAAATTAACTGTGGCACCAATTTTACCTGCTGCAGTAGATACACCAACAGAACTTTCTGCACGGTTTATATCGTGAAACATTCTTTGGTATTCTTCTGGAAAATCTCTGGCATACATACTTCGTAACAAAGAAGCTTCTTCATTATTAATACTCATAGCTCTAAGGCCAGATGTTACAGCATGAAAATTACTTAGAGGCACACCTTGACCTGTTACAGCAGAGTAACCTGTCCTAAGTGTCTGTCTAAATATTTCGTCCACAACGTCTATACCTACACGTGCTGTAGAAAACATTGTGTTAGCTGCAGTAGTTCCTAATTGAGAAGTCATAAAAGCAATTCGTAAAGAGTCAGAAGCTTTAAAAAAATCTACTAATCTTTCTCCATAACCTTTTTCAAAATTAATTTCACTTGCAATTTCTTTTGCTATGGTGTCATCATATAGTGATACACCTTCATCAGCTAGTCTTCCTATAGAAGTAAAGATTGCAGTCTTTGCAGCTTTTTGTTGTCTTGCTAATTCTTTTGATATTTTACCAGCAGCACCAAGAGTTCTACCTGCTTCTGATAAGTCTGATAAAAATATATATCCAAACTCTTCACGACTTAAACCGTAGTCATTAATAATATCGTCTACCTCTTTAGCAGAGATAGCATTAGCTGAACCTGCAGGTAAAGATAAAGCATCTGCTAATGCACTACTAATTCTTTGATCAGGTTCTATCTTAAGTCTTTCAGTTAGCTGTAGTGCAGCACCAGTAATTGCTTGAAGAGTGTGCCTAGATAGACCTGCAGAAATATTAGAGTCAGCACCTTCTTTAAGTATTGTGTCTCTTAATTTATCACCCTCAAGAACTTTAGTAGGGTCTAAAGGTTTTTTAGTTGTGGTTGCTTCACGTTTTGCAAGAGACTCTGTAAGACTTGCCATTCTTCTTAAGAGTTTATCTACTTTAGGTTTGTTTGTACCACTAGCTTGAGCTAAAGTATTAACAGCTTTCTTAGCTGAGGAAGCTTTATTAGCAGATATTTGTGCAGATTGTTTTGTTAAAACCTCAAGAACTTTATCAGTTTTTCTCATGTCTAATGCTTTAGAGATACCCCCAATAGTTCCACCTACACCAGATTGTATTCCTACTGCTAAAGCTTTTTGACCAGCAGTCATTCCCTCATAACCACCTATAGTAGCTTCACGTGCGCCTTCTTGCATTTCAATTTGTGCATAGCCTACGCCACCCTCAACTATAGCTGGGGCAACAGCACCTTTAGCTGCTTGTTTAGCAAACTCTTTAGACATAATCTTTTTAAGAGCAGCTCTTGTTGCAAGTTGTGTAGACTTAGTAGCTGCAACACCAGCAAGTTTAGAGTATCCACCAGTAAAAACAGTTGCTAATGTGGCAGGAGAAGTTACAAGACCTTCAAGATAATCCCCTACCCCTTTTCTTTTACCTGTACCAGCACCTTCAACAGAATCCCAAGCAGACATAAGCCTACCAAAAGCAAGCCTATCAGCGTCTCTTGCATTAGTATCTTTAGCAAAGTACAAATCCATTGCCGCAGTTGCTTCATTGACATCTTGACTTCGCATGTGTTCAACATACTCATCAACCATACCGTCAACGCCAAGTTCTTTTAGTTCATTTATACTGTAGTTCTTACGGGAGCTAGATAAAAAACGAACAAGATCAGTCTGAAAGTCTTTGTTGTCTTTTATATCAGCAATAGTAGAACCTCTAGCTGCTTCTAAGTATGACATATTATTTTAATCTTCCCTTTCGCCTGTAACTATACCGTAAGGATTATCAGGCTCTAATTGAACAAAAGGTTTTGTTGGATCAGAAGTATTATCAGGTACTATTAATTCAGGGGGTGGATTTAAACCTAAGTCAGTTTGTTTTGCTATAGCTATATTTTTATTTAATGCTTCATCAAAATTAAGTCTATTTACGCCTTGTAAATCATTAGTAATATCTGAGATTGTTTTGTCATAGAGATCCCTTATTTTAATTACACCAGCGCCACTTTTTTCAGGGTTTATTATTGGTAAACCTCCTTCATCTGATATGTATATGTTACCAAACTTAGGTGCTAACCTTTCTATTACAGCCTTTTGAATTTGAGAAAGTAGTGTTGGATTAACTTCTTCAGAACCCCTAGTAAGACCACCTATTGTTGGCATAGGCAATGTAGTTCTTGGAGGTTCCATAAGAAGTTTTGTAAGTTTTTCATCAAAAGCTTTAAAACCTGTAGTACTATTTATTTCAAATAAAGATTCAGCTAACACTGCAGCTTGACCCTCTTGGGTACTTTGATCTTCATCACTTAAGACAGCAACTTTTACAGCCATAGCTTTTGCTGCAGGAGAATCTTCATCTCCCAACTCAAGTCTGACTCTCTCAATTAAACTGGGCAGCCATTTATCAGATAAATCTTTACCCCTTCTGCTTTTCCATACTTCAAATATTTGATCGCCTTCACCACTAGCAGCAAGATAAGATGCAACATCATTAGGTAATGTCATAGACTTAAGGTTTCTTAATGTTGTACGCATTGCTTTTTCTGTTGGGTCATTAATCCTAGCTTGTTTAAAAGCTATCAAAGCATCTAAACGAGTTTTTCTTTTACCTTCAATAAACTCTTCTCTTAACATTTCAAGTTTTTCGGCTTCAATCTTTTCATCTCTAGCCTCTTTAGCAGCAGCTTTAATTGCTTGCCTACCCATATAAATACCTTGCCAAGCACCCATATTAATTAACTCCTTGTGGTCGTGCCATTAATCCAGAAGGTTTTTCTTCTACTGTTTCTTTTTTAATGGGTGTAGAGATTGATTTTTCTAGATCTTCTAGGTCAGGTTCTTCACCTTCTTCCATCTCTTTTAATATTTTATCGGCTAGTTTTTCACGTATGCCGTACTTTCTTTCTTTAGGATCAATTTGTTTTTTAGTTTCTATGCCTTCATCGAAATCAATATCAGCTACTTCTGCAAGTCCTACAATATACTCATGTATAATAGGAGATATAATTAGACTGACGTCTATCGTATGTCTACCTTTAGACACAGCATTACGAGTTATACCTTCTGTAAGAGTTACAACATCTATGCCTTGAGTCAATGTATCAAGTATGGCTTCAATTTTTTCAGGCTTTCTAAGATCTTCCATGTGAAACAGTAAAGCTTCTTCTGGTTCAGGAAATTGTGGAGGATTTTCCCAAGCATAGTTTTTAGGTTCATTGGTTAAAGACTGACCGGGTATTGGTGCATCAAACATTATTCATCTCTCCAATTATTAACTTGTTTAGCATTACTTAAACCAGCCCTTTTATTAAGATTTAATTTTTTAGCTGCTGACCACTGATGCCAACCACCTTTGATAGCCATATCTAATGCAAATTGTATTTGTTTAGTTATGCCAACAGGATTGTTATCATCTGTTAAATACCTGCCTGTCATTTTTTCATAAGTATTTCCAAGACCACCACCTGTATACAACTGGGTAGGACCGAAAGAAGCTTCCCTGCTGTTCAAAGATCCCTTACCTTCTCTTGGTATATCAGATTGATAGGAACTAGAGTTTAATGCTTCTCCACCAAAAACTTTTACAGCAACGGTTGGGTCCATGTTTCTTAGCTTTGCTTCTCTTACTACAATTTCTTTCATAGCTTTAGAAGTCATTCTATGTTTTTGGGCAGATACATTATATTCTGTTTCACCTAAGATCATATCTGATTCTGTTTCTGCTGCAATACTACTCTTTTTAAGTTCTGCAATTTCTTCTCGTTGTTTCATGTAGTACTCAGTAAAGAAATCATTTTGAGCTTGATAGGCTTTACCTTTATTACTTCCACGACGTTGTAATAGAGAATCTTTTTTAGCTTTAAGAGTAGGATTATCCTCCTTCTTTTCTAAAAAAGAATCATCTAAAGCACTGCTGTAATCTCTAGCTCCTGCTAATACCTCAGTAGCAAAATCCCTTGCAGTTTTAAGTGTGTTTAAATAGCTCATTTACATCCCTAACTAAATATTATATCAATAGCAGTTGCCCACTTCCAAGTTTCTTCTTCATCAGCTCTTGCTGCTTGGTACTCTGAAATCTTTTTGTCTGCTATTAGTATATTAGTGTGGCGATCTTTTTCTGACTCTGAAGCTTTAAAAGAATAGTCCATAAGGTCACGTTCTCTTTGCCATAGTTGATCCATATTAGCTTGGGTGAACTGATTAGAAACTGCAGCCGCCATCATGTTTGCTTCATTCTGTGCAGCAGTATTAAGAGTAGCAACATTTTGTCTCCACTGTGCATTAGATTGAGCTACAGCAAGAGCATTCTGTGCGTTGAATTGATTACGTTGTTCTTTCATACTAGTATTAAATTTATCTAATGCATTTTCTTCACCAGCATTAAACTGAGACATAGCATTCTTTTGCTCTGCATTGAACTGATTTACCTGAGCATGAAGGTTAGACATAAATTGTTTTGTTTGGTTTTCACTAGAAGCATTAAACTGACGTGCAGCATTTTCAGCAGCTTGATCTGTAAACAGTGCTTGTATATTAGACTGAGCATTAAACATAGTAGTTTGTTGAGCATTACTTAAGTTAGCCATATCCATTTGTAAAAAGTTTTTAGCATTTTCTACAGCAGCTTGCTGTTGGTTAGAAAGATTAACCATATCCATAGAAGCAATAGCTGCAGCACCTTGTAGTGTAGCTGCTTGCTTACTACTTAATTCAGCAAGACCTATTGTTTTCATTAGCTCAGAGTTATTTATTTCGGCTTGTTGTCTTGCAGTAAAGGTTAGGTTGTTTGCTTCAGAAAACTTAGCTGCATTTAAAATAGCAACTTGTTGTTTGTTATCAATTTGTTTCCCTTGTAAGGCAGCTTCAAGTTGTGCATTAGCAACGTAAGCCTGTTGTTTAGAGCTAAGGTTTGCAAGATTTACTTGTAGATTGTTTGCACTATCTTGTAGCAAACTTTGCTGAACATTGTTAAGATTAAGATTATTAACTTCAGCATATCTTGCAGCTTCAACTAAGTTAGCTTGTTGTTGATTAGAAAGATTCTGTCCTTGTAGAGCAGCTTTAATTTGAGCATTAGCTAGTACAGCAGATTGCATGTTGCTTAAGTTTTGTGTTTGCACAGAGAAAGCATTCTGTGAATTTTGCAGCATAGCAGCTTGCTCTGCACTAAAGTTTTGTAACTCTACACCTTGTTGAGCAGCAGCATTAGTTAAAGCTATTTGTTGCTGACGATTAAGATTATTAAGTTTCATCTCACGAAATGCATTAGCATCTGCAGAGGCAATAGGTAATGCTGCTTCCATTGATGCTTGTATAATAGCAGCAGATGCCATAGATGAAGCACCTAATCCTCTGGATGCCATAGTAGCATTAGCAGCTCTCATAGCACCTGCAGCCCATGCAGGAGTCCCATCATCAAACTGCTTCATTAATAGAGCAAGTTGTCCTTGTACAGTATCTCTCGCTTCAATCTTACCTTCTTTAAACTCTGCTAAAGTTCCAGCATCTACACTAAAAGATTTCATTTTAGTAGCAACAGCTACTGCGTCTTCTGCTAATCCATCGGATGTAATAGCAACAGCTTGTGCCATATCTGACTCAGCTATCTGAGCTGCTTGAGGTATTTCATTAGGTTGAACCGTAGTTTGGGCAGCAATAATATTGTCAGGAGTATTAGCCTGAGCTATCTGTGTCTTAACTGCTTCTTCAGACAAACCTTGAGCTGTTGCAATCTCATCACTAGAAACATTACGAGTACCTGATGTAACTTCCTTAATATAATTAGGGTCCATAGTGGCAGCATTTGGTATCGCACCTTCAGATAATGTCCCAGTAGCAGGATCTACCTGAGTTGATACAGTGCCTTGTTCCCCGGTAAGACCTTGTGTAATACTTTGAACTTGAGCAGAACGTTGGTCAGCATCCATAGTAGATGCAGCTATATCGACAGGACTAGGGGCTGCTATAGTTTGACCTACCCCTAATGGTGTTGGTTTTGTTGGGGGTGGAAAGCCGGGAAGAAACCCTGATGCGCCACTAGTATCAGAACCTTCTGGTAACTGACCCATAATTATAGGATAAGGGTTTGTTGGTTTACCAGCTTGAGGTGTTGTACCAGTAACTTGACCAGCAGTTGTAGCCACACTTGTACCTGTAGCATTAGGATCAATAGTATCTACTACAGGTTCTTTAACAAGTGCAGTAGGATCAGTAACAGACTTAACAAGTATATCACGTTGACCAGCTCTAAGTTCTCCTGCTTGTATTTGTCCAATATCTGCAGCTTTACGTACTGCTGTCTCTAACTCTTTTTCTTTTGCACTAAGAGTATTTTGAAGCTCAGGATTATGACCTTCTTCACCTTCTTTTGGCCCATTTGCTATCTGAGATCTTAAAGAAGATACCTCAAGATTAAGCCTGTTTGATTCTGCTTGAGCATTGATAGCTGCAGTATTAACGTCTGAAGAGATACCTGAAGCATATTCTTTAGCAGTAGTGGCTGCAGTTTCTGCTTCAGTTTTTTGTTTAGCTGCTAAAACTGCTGCTTCTCTTTGTGCAATGATTTCTTTTTCTTTGTCATTCAGTGCTTGTCTATCGAAAAAAATTTGTCCTATTAACTCTGGAAAAGTAGAGGTTAAGTTTTGACTTACAGGAGCAGGAGGAACATAGGGCGGTTGAACAGGAGCTGGTGCGCCACCACCACCACCGCCAAAGGTAGCATGGTCTACAAAACGAATACTAGGCATAAATGGATTATAGATCATAGTTAAAACTCTTTCTTATGTGTCTTAGTAGGATTAGAAAACCTACGCCAATGTACTTTGGACTTACCGTATAATTTTAAATGTTCTTTTCTAACTGAGGACATCATTTGTTTTGCTTTTCCTGTATTAGATATAAAGTCTAAACCCCAAAGTTGTTTGTCTTTTATGTTTGTATCTTCATAGTCTTCTTGTTGAGGATCATATTTATACTGTAAAAATTTTTGTGTTTTATTTTCTGTAAACCAACACCAAGTTATTAATCCTATTGGCAGGTCATCTTGGTAAAATATTCTTATTCTATTATTAATAATAGGTAGTATTAAATAGGTATGTATATCAGAAGTATTGTACTTGTAGTGTGAAGGGCTTTTTATAAATAAACTTAATCCATCTGCTACTGCTTTATTGTAGTCTAGGTTCATTCAAAGCCTTCTTTTAATCCGTCAAGTATATCTTGAACTGATACTTTCTTCTTAGCATTAGGTGTGTACCTACACATAAATTGTTTTGGGCATTCTTTAAAACTATAACTAGGATAATGATACCCTATTGTACCATTAGGTCCACGGTAAATGCAAACCTTTTCTTCTCTTATCTTTACTCTTTTTGCTAGTTGACATATTACAAACTCAGGGCTGCTTAATAAACCTGCCAACACTAAAGGCATAACTGTAAGTACACTCATTAACTAACTCCTAGTATTACTAAATAAATGCCCCCACCTAATGTACCAAGAATTAGGAACGAAAGAGTAGCTATGGCTAAGTTATTCTGTATTTGTCGTTTAGCTTCCATAGCTTTATATACAGTCTCTTCACGATCCTTACGTATTTGTCTACGCATACCTAACATTTCATCGTATGTGCCAAGACCAAACCTGTAGTCTAACATAAACTTTATTTCTTTTTCTTTCTCAAGCAATGTCTTCTTACGAACAATAATGTCCATTGCTTCTTGTTCTATGTTGTCAGTACCGTGTGTCTGCTTGTCTAACCACGTAGGGTTCTTACGTTGGGACTCAGCCCTAGTAATGTCAGCTACTGCACCGTACCATGCACCTAGTTGCTGTGATACATCTTGTATCTCTCTACCAGCACCTACTAGCATCTTGACCCCTTTGAAGGCTGCATTCGCTGCAGCAAAAGCTGTAACGGGGTCTATCATTTAATTAGTTCTGTACGTGATTAGTCGTAACCACATTCAATGCATCCTTGATTGCTTCTACATTTGCATCAATACGTGCAATCATAACGTCATTCTCATGTATATCATCAGCTAGTCTCTCATTATCTATACGTATTTCTGTTATAGCAGATTTATTATATTTAATATCAGAAACCATACTAGATACCGACCAGACAATAGCAGCACCTTGAGCTAACAAGGCACCTACTATTGTCACAACTGTCCAGTTAATTTCCATTAGCTAGACTACCTTTTAAGCTGC
>Ga0196887_1001522_pt1 | contig 10016 bp, 11 predicted proteins | sample VirMetDEL_Mar_31_FD_169094 | JGI IMG/M metagenome (GOLD analysis project Ga0196887, IMG submission 169094) | Aqueous microbial communities from the Delaware River and Bay under freshwater to marine salinity gradient to study organic matter... | ecosystem: Environmental > Aquatic > Marine >... | reverse complement strand
CCACCATTGCATCTTCTCTCGAGGACCACGTCGATATAACTCGAGTCATTGATTGACAATCAACAATCACATCCTTCCACTTTCGTGAGGATATCGACCCTCTATACCCACCCTGAACTCTACTTATAGAGGAAGAGCCGATGTATTTCATCCACCGACCTTCCACCTTAAACACAGACATGTAAACGCAGTACATATATCATCCTCCGTAATGATCTTGCACTGCTATTTATACAAATTGATCACTCACGACTCACGAACAGCCATTTGGGAGAAATTTTTAACTTTTGAGAATTCTACTATGCGATCGAATCGATCTACTTGATGCTCCTTGTGGCTAATGATGAACATGTTCAACCCACCATTCCCAGTCAATTCCTGTAGAATATTTTGAAGATTTTCTACAGAGATTTCATCCATAGAACCATCAAACACCTCATCCATGATCAATAGATTGGTTGATATGCTGTTGCGCAGCTTACTGACCGCACGCCATGTTAACATCAAGGCAATATCGATTTTAGCCTTCTCCCCCTCACTAAATGACCCATACGAGAATACATCTCTGTGTCTCGACTTGATAGTCTCGTTGAATCCATCATCGAGCTCAAACTGAACAAACAACTCCATTGCTGCGAGATACTGATTGATCAGGGTATTCATCACTGGGATGTATCTTCTGATCATACTAGTTTTAACACCACCATCCTTCAATACTGCCCCAACAACGTTAAACGTTTCTCTATCCTTGAATAGCTCATCTTGCACCTTATTCAAGTGATTGATCTCGTCCTGAAGACGGTTAATATCAGCAGTATCAATCGATTCGACACCTTTCTGAGCCCCCTCAAGCTCTCTTTTAATTTGCTTACATAGATCCATTGAGAGCTTGATGTTAGCTCTATGAGTTCCCATTTCAAGATTGATATTCAGTATCTGGGACTCAACATCTGATATTTCTCGTTGACGATCTAAATACTTGGAGAGGGACTTAGCCAACTTCGATCGTGCATCATCGATCGCAGTAACCTTAGTGTTAGACTTACCAATAGTGTCATCTCGAAAAGTCTCGTCGATGCCTTGTTTACATGTTGGGCAGTTGTCGTGGTCTGTAAAGAACTCAATATTCTTTGAGTGATTTCGTTGGGTAGAGCTCAGAGAATTGTCCATCTCTCTGTGCGCTTGGATCTTACCAGCAACTACAAGCTTATCTGATACTGTTTCAGCCAAGGCACAGGATTGCTCCATTAAGGTGTCAAGAGATTGTTGCTCTGCTGTGATATATGATATTTGATCTCCAAGCTTCGCTTTGAGCTTATAAACTTCAGTCTCTTTTAGCTTGCGAATAGATTCGTTGTGAGATATAGCTGAATCAATCTTTGATATGCTTAGCTCGATAGATCGCTTGCTATCATATATATCTTCCTTGTTGTCTGATACTTTCTGCTTCAAGAGGGTATTCATCGTTGTGAATATTTGAATATCCAGAAGATCTTCGATAACTTCACGTCTGTGAGCTGCAGATAACTGCATGAATGGGACAAACGTTGATGACCCCAACACCACGACCTGTCCAAACGACTTAAAGCTCATCTTAACGACAGTATCGTCGAGGTATGCTTGGTAGTCTCTAGCTGCAGCATCCTGATTAACAAGCGTACCATTCTTGAGAACTTCAAATACGTTTGGCTTTATTCCACGCCGAATCAAGAATCTATCAGATCCGATTCTGAGCACCAACTCAACAAGTGCACCCTTTTGGTTAATTGAGTTGATCAACTGCGGTTTATTGATTTTGCGGAATGGCTTACCATATAATGCGAATGTGATTGCGTCTAGCATAGTTGACTTGCCCGCACCATTCTCCCCGACGATCAACGTTGATTTAGATGCATCTAAATCAATTTTAGTCCACGCATCCCCCGTCGACAAGAAGTTCTTGAATTGAACAGACTCAAAATAAATCATATTGCAAGTGCCTCCTGATACAAGTCCAACAAGAGCAATTCCGCTCGTTCTCGATCGTGTTTGATTTCAACACCTGACATATATTGCTTCAGAATTGTGGGAGTATCCTGAGCCTCATCTATCAATGCATCAGCGCCACCTACATCCAATATTGCGACGTCCTCGACAATTTGAACGTCTGCGGCTCCTGCTTGCTGCAGACGTTCAATAAATAAATCAAATATCTGTGGATTAGTTTTGTTATTAACGATCACCTTAATATACGTATCAGACAACAGAGACGTGTCTAGAGCAGCAACATCGTCTATGGTCATGTTGTAATCGTCATACACCAGTTTGTGAAACATTCTGAATGGGTTCGCAACGAACTCCATTTCACGAGTCTCCGTATCAAATATATGAAAACCGCGTCTACCCTCGAAGTCTGTCCAGTTCATTTCATATGGAGCACCAAGATAGGTTATCCCACTGTGGCTAGATGGGTGGTGAAAATGTCCTGAGTATACTGCATCAAACTTTTCAAATACGTTTTTATTAAGGCCGTGATCACATAGACGCCCCTTTTGCATCTCAAAGCCTTCAATTTCGAAATGACCCATAAGGATTTGTGCTTTAGTGTTTTTGAAGGCCTCCATTGACGATCTGTAGTTAGATGGGGATATCCATGGTGACATCATAACTTTACACCCATCAAGATCGAGCTCAACGGGGGCGTTATCATACACTGTAATATTATCATACTTATCAAGTAATAAATCGACGGAATTGATTATATTGGTGTTTTTGTAAGAGCAGTCGTGATTGCCCACACTGATATGGACATCCACTCCAAGCTCGTGCAGCTCATCGAACAGCATGGTTTGAGCTTTTTTGTATGTCACAAAGTTGACGTACTTCCGACGATCGAAAACGTCACCAGGAACCAACAAGACTTTAATATCTTCTGATTTGATGGTGGGAAAGAAAACCTCCTCATAGAAGAGTTTCTGCTTGTCTAAGAATATATGGCTATCCCCTCTGACACCCAGATGGAGATCGTTTATTACCGCAACTTTCAACGCTTATATGCTCCTTGAGGTATTCCGTCATATCCTCCACTATTCATTCGTTGTGTATCGAGGTGGCTGGTCTTTAGGAATATTATACTTTACAGTTTTGCGGCTATGGCATCGATGCATTTAAACAATTCTGGTAAGTGGCTATCTGTAAGGGCAGACTTACCATGTTCTTCAACTACCATATCAATTGCCTGCAGGACAGACTCGCGCAAATCATTCTGGAAACTATCATTACGCCCTGCTTCAGTTTCATCATTAAGTGTTTGCAGGCTTTTCTCAGTGATATTCACGACTAGATATCCTATCCATTGTGTTGATATCAACACATATACATCAAGATCATTTGTGGAGCAACACACCAAATACCCGATCCTTTTCAGATTGGATAGCAGATAGATCAAAGACTTCAGATATACCATTACACATATCAGCAACATCCCTTGATACCACACTTGACACCTTGCCATTTATCATGGCACCTAGAATCCTCATCTGTATATGATGAGTCATGGCTAGTGCCGTCTGCATTCTATCTTCAGTTATATTGCTCATATCCGTAATCCCCGTCAGTTGATGTTATATTCATACTATACGAGATATTCTACCCTACGTCAACCATCGTCATTGGGGGTTGACGTAGGATCATCAGCAAATTTATCTAACCCCTTCTTGGCCTGAGCACTCTTCACTCTCTTCTCAGCAAGCTTACGTTCATAGTTGGATACGAAATCGTTCATGTATTCATTATTCAGATCCACGAATCCAGCTTCTCCAGCTTCCCCTTGCTTTTTGTCAATGATAGTGCCATGAATCATCGAGTTCTCCACGACCTTGTGTCGGATGTACTGTTGCTTCTTTTCTTTATCTATGCGACGAAGGAACGCGTACCAGATGATCTGGGTGAAATACGCAAACGGGTTAGTTGACTTTTCGGGGTCAAAGTTCTTGAGTGCTTGAATAGAGTTCTCAAGCCCATCAGCGATGAACTCGTCCTTGTATGTGTACCCTGAGAAGTTGGGCTTTGTTGCTAATCTTGTTGCAATCTGTACGAGGCAGTCCCCAATGTAATTTGGAACGATAGGTTTCTCATTGCCCTGATCTTCCTCCTCATCACACAATCTCTTGTATGCGACTAGAGCTTCGAGAAACTGGGCATTATTTACGTAGTTGCGTGGTTTTCTTCTTGCCATATTATATGTGTTCCCCACAATTAAATGTATTTATCTTGTATATCGAGCAGAAAGCTGTTGACAGCTTTGTTGGTTTGGGTATAATCAGTTATACTGGAAGAGCATATAAGAGACTTAATGGATGGTGGATTTCTTTGAGTCCCACAGGGACTGTAGATCCTCTTCTATATTGTCCTCTTCTTCAGAGCTGAAGTCTTCGCTTGATCCTTGGCTTTCGTTAAGGCGATCGATGAAGGCGTGGTAGTACTTGATGGCGGTTGGACTGGAGCTCCCCCACATAAACAAGTCCTTTGTGTTGAATTGAGCTTCGTTACCTTCTATCAGCAACATGTACGATTTAGCGAAAAATCCATACTCAGGATCGATATGCATATCGATCGGATTACCAACAATGATCAAGTCATCTCTTAGATCCAGAAGTTCACCAACAATGTCGGATCCATCTGTTAATTTTAATGTAACGAGTTCCATGTCTATCCTTTGATTGGAATGTTGTATATCTTCATGTCAAATTGCTGCTCGTTGTAAGTTTTAACCCGCTCCATGAAATGTCTGGTGGCGAAGTTTGCCCTCTTTTTCCACTGTAAGTCGTCTACGATGTCATATAGAGTTGCAGTGCTAACGTCATCGTATATTCGTAAAACACGACCAATCGATTGAAGATTTCGGATCTTCGATTTAGAGGGGGAGGCTGTAATTATGTTGTCTAGTCGCTTAATATTGATCCCCGTTGAAAAAGTCCCATATGAAGCAAGTATTATGTTATTACTCGTCTTTTCACAGATTGCCCGTATTTCTTCCCGAGCAGCGGCACTGACTCCGCCATGAACATAATGGATATTCTTATCAGTAATCTCTCGAAGCATTTCGACGAGAACGTCACCGTGCCGTTCAACAAACTGATAAAGGATGAGTGTATTACCTTCGATAGCATCAGCTAGCTTTGATATAAATTTATTGCGCTTGTGATGGGATATAATCCACTCGATTTCGTCTGGGTATGATAGCTTGTGAACACTTTTGCGTGATGCATCATCATACTGCAAGACCATGGCTTTTATCTTTAGCTTCGACACGATCCCTTCATCCATCAAGGTCTTAGTGTCAGTTACGCTCATCACAGGGCCGAATAATCCTTCGAGGACAAGACGGTGAGTTTGACTATCGTCTAGAGATCCGGTTAAGCCATATCTATATTTGATATTTGGGGTGTTTTCAAGGATCTTGGTTAGACTCTTAGCTTTGAAGTTGTGCGCTTCATCGCCAAATATAACATCAAACTTTTCGAACCATGACGCAGGCAATTTCTGTATGGATTGCCATGTGGTAATGGTGTAGTCCGCTTCAACGTTCTTATCTACCCCTGAAGTGATTTTATGTATATCCATGGGGACATTGTTATTGTATTCGATGAAATCAGTGGATAGTTGACTTACTAGAGAAATGGTTGGAACAACGATTAAAATACGGCGTGCTGCTGATTGTACATGATACCTAGCGAGCAGGTAGATTGTAAATGATTTACCAGATGCTGTGGGTGATAGAAATAAGCATCTGTTGTTGTGGATTCCGTGAGCAACCGCCTTATTCTGATAATAATAGGGCTCAAATGGAGCATTGAACTCGTTTGCTAGCTCGTACCCAGCATCATCATTATAAGTCTCAGAGGGTAAGAGGTCCGCATCTACAGTAAGGGTATAATCGTGTGTCTCACAATACTTTTTGATATATCCAAGGAGACCTGAGTATATCAAGCCAGTCATATAGTTCAGGAGACGGATCTTTCCATCCCAATATCCCGCTTTTACAGCAGGGATAAATCGCGCATTGGGAACCTCAAACTCAAAGTATTCTGACAATTCCATTTTAATGCCAGGATCCGCGTGGATCCTAACATAGACCTCATTTACACGCTCAATAACTACATCCGTCACATTATACCTCAACTACTAATACTCTCCGTGCCCATCTGACGGAATTGTTGATTACATCTGACCTTGCGTAAACTTAGCCCAATCGATAATGGACTTGATTTGAAAGCCTCTGTTGTTTATCATTTTGATGATCGACTCTAAATACGAGACCTTCTCATCCTGTATGCCCACCCTCAGGGACATATCGATTACTTGTTGATCAGCATCTACGTGAATCGGAAGATCTTGCTTGAGAATCTTCAGGCGTTGAGGTTCCCACCCATTCTCTTTCAATTCACCATCATCAAGCTCACCTCTGTAATACTCACCTTTGAGCTTAATGAATTGTTTATACTCCGCCTTGAGTTTTCTTAACTTCATTCCCTCTTCCATGTAGATCTTGAAGTATTTATTGTGTAGTTTGGGGATATTGGCAGATTCATTAGCTATGTTGGTGACATCAATTGTGTTATCACTATCCCACTCGTGGTATATTTCTTCGATTTTCATAAAGCAGCCTCACACATTTCACATTATGATATACCACTTTGGGAGAGGGGTCAAGTTAAAACCTTGATATCATAGGTATTATATCTAAATGTTAGAGATACAGTGGGAGGCTCTACGTCTGTGGCTTTTGTATCTAACTCGATTCCTGATACATTGGTTGGAAATATATCCTTAAATAGAACTTCGATTTTAGGATTCTTACTACTATTCAATATAGTTAGAGTGGCATCGGAGTATAACCCATCCTGACTATCTTTGATCTGCTTATATTGATCGAAGGAAATAGGCTTCGTTAAGGCTATCAACCAGTTCCATGTTTCAATATAGGACTGCATATCTTCATCAACCACACAGGTTATCTGCAACTCGTCAAACTCTAACTTATCACCGTGTCGATAAATATTTCTTTGAGGAGCTGGTTGAGTGGTGTACCCAGAGTTGATGCCTGGAAGTGTCGCACTTTGAACAAAGAACTCAACATTAGGTAGCCTACTCAAGGAGAATCTAAACTCGATATTTGAAAGAAAGTTTGTGCCTGCCATGATTTTCCTCTTGATAATGTTGTGGGTAGCTGCTATATGTTATTTATAGACATAGGGATATGAATAAAATGATGAACACGTATGGAGTCGAAGAAACCAACCACCTGACGAATGGTCCAGCATATCATGCAGATTTTCATGGGACTCGTACAGTGTGTTGGACCACAGATGGCCTAACTATTACCCGTCTTCGTCTCCTCTCTGACCCTGGTTATCCCGCTTGGGACGTATCATACTGTCATGGGGTGGTTGATGGCAAGTTGGTTCAAGTTCAACTTCCATTTAGCCAACTTCCGAAGAGCGGAATGAAACGCGCTCTCTACAATGAGGCAAAGGTAACCGGCAAGTTTATTAATGGGTTGTTCAACTCAATTTCAACACTCAACTAAGAACATCAGAGGAGGTAACCCATAATGGCTTACGGTAAATATGACGGTCGAGTATCGGATATATTGGCCCGGTGACTGGTCATCAAACATAATCGTTCTTGATCCAATTGATATGCCTTAACATGAAAAAAGAGGTGCATTAATGCACCTCTTAGATTGTTCGGCTAATTCCCGACTTCTTATGAATTCGTTGATACATGTAAAAGAAAAGGAGCAATTAAGCTCCTTTTCAGTTGTTTTATGCAAATTAAAGCAGGTTTGTTACCAAACTTCTTCTGTAATAAACATTGGTGTTGTTGGTCAGACCAGAATCGTTATCACCATCAACCCAAGCGGTAGAACCTTTGGAGAATGGATTCGCAACCATGCCGTAGCGCGTCTTGAAGCCAAGCTTGGATTGGAAGCTATTCTCACCAACAGCACGCACCATTTGTAGTGGTACATATGGGCAGTAGAAGAGACCTGCGTCGAATGCGTTAGCACCCTTGTAGCCAACAACCATGTAGTTACCACCAGAATATGGATCGATATACACTTTGTAACGACCATTCAGAATTCCGACGAAGGTGTTACCTGTGTCATCTGGCTGAAGGTTATTAGAGTTGAGAGCAGGAGCGTAATCAAGAACACCAGCCATTTGAAGAGCGGAAGCTACATCAGATGAGCAAAGGATGATGTTACCACGACCACGTCTAGTTGACTTGGCAATAGCAGATGCTTCCTTCTCGATTTGGAACATCAGACCCTTGAACTTTTCAACAGACCAGCGACCATTTGCATCGACATCCAAGTTGAATGTACCAGCAGCAGCGGTATCAGGGGAACCAGTAGACGCAGTGTTGTATACTGTGCGGATAACTTCGCGGTTGATTTCTGCAAGCAGTTCAGCCGATAGCATATTCGCAAGTTCAGTTTCTGCGTCAAGACCGTGGATAGCTTTCAAGTCTTGTGCAAGTTCAGTTGTGTATTCCGCCTTCAGAGCACGAGACTTTGCAGTCACAGATACTTTGTCGATCTGGAAAGACATCTCTGCGAAGTCAGCTCCAACGCCATCACCGAGTGCTTCAGCAGCAGCGGTAGCAAGACCAGTACCTGTGTTAGCAGTTGCAGCAGTACCAGTAGTACCAGCGTGTGTGCCTGTACCGGAGAAGTCGGTGTCAGCTTCTGGGTAGAATGCTTCAGTTTTGTCAGCAGTGTTTGCTGCATTAACTGTGTTGGAGCGCATCGCAAAGATCAGACCGGTTGGGCCTGTCATTGGTTGAACACCAGCAATGTCATACGCTACCAAGTTAGGCATTGAACGACGCACCAAGGAAATGAGAACTGGGTCATAGTTCTGAACTTCACCAGTGTTATTGACGTGGCTTGCTTCCGAAAGCAATGAGCGAGGAGAGTAGGACTCACCTTCCATTAGTGCTTTCTCAGTGTTTTCAAGCAATGTAGCTGTGACATTGGACTTGTGGCGATCACCGATTACTGGAAGGGCAGTGTGCTCTAGGATAGGGCCCCACTTCTTCATCAATTCTTCGTTTCTCATTTGAATCTTCTCCTCTTTGAGACTTTATCTAAGGTTATTTATAAAAACACTTACTTCGTGGTAGCGTAGCGATCTAGAGCGGAAGCATATCCTGCGATTGATGGTTCCATTGAAGTTGTAGCTGGTTCTTCAATTCCTTCTTCCAGATACTCAGCCCCATCAGGAGCGGTTGTTGTGGTTTCTGTAAAGTAGTTAGCTTTGATTGCTTCAACTTTTGTAGCGTATTCGCTGATTGTGTTGTAAGTAATTCCTTCAGCAAGAATCGAAAGCTTGTCCACTTGTGTGTCAGTCAAACTCTCAGAGACTTCGCGGAAAGCTTCCTTAAGCTCCAACTGCTCTTTTGCTTCTCTCAAAGTAACCAACTCTTCAAACAACGTGTTGTACTTGTCGTTTGATTCCTGTACTTTAGATTCAGCAATCGCGACCACGTCTACCTCTTCGTCGTTCAACTGGATGCTGTGCTCAGAAACTAAGTCTTTGATGCCATCAAGAAGCGACTCAGCTACTTCAGTTTTGATGTTGCTTTCGACAGCAACTTCGTTATCGCTCATCCAACTCTCAACGATTTTGTCGAGGTATGAATCTAGCTGCTCAACGAGTTCATCAACTGCAACTCCCAACTGCTCGGTTAGATCAGCTTCGAACTGCTCAGCAAGAGCTTCTGTTGCAGCATTAACCTTCTGGTTAACAGCAGATTCGAAAATCGTAACTGTCTTAGTTTTGAAATCTTCAGAAAGATCAGTACCGTTGAATAGCCCGCCGAATGCTTCTTCGAGGTCAAATTCCTCTTTAACGTCAATATCCGCTTTCACAGCAACGTCAGCAGTTTTCTTATCAGCAAGGCGCTTCTTAACCGACCCACCTGCTGGCACAGTTGCGTCAGCAGACATGGAATCTTCGCCAGTTGCC
>Ga0196887_1001520_pt1 | contig 10019 bp, 17 predicted proteins | sample VirMetDEL_Mar_31_FD_169094 | JGI IMG/M metagenome (GOLD analysis project Ga0196887, IMG submission 169094) | Aqueous microbial communities from the Delaware River and Bay under freshwater to marine salinity gradient to study organic matter... | ecosystem: Environmental > Aquatic > Marine >... | reverse complement strand
TTTTTAAACATCTTAGGCTTGGGATTGTTTGGTTGTTGTAAGTACATACTATCCCTCACACGCTATACATTCCACGTCATCTAATCTTATACGTGGGACTTTAGTGTTTACATTCTCTACATTTCTAGCTGCATTAGTTCTGAAGTAATACAAAGATTTTAATTTATTCATACCATACCAGTGTACATCATTTACATACTGCATGTATTCATCATGCACTTCTTGTGGTTCTGTACTTTTAGGTAAAGTAAAAAATAGGTTGACAGACTGTGCTTGACACACAAACTCCTGTCGTTTAGAAGCATGTTCTATAATCCATATTTGATTTATTTCATTTGCTGTTTTAAATATTTCTTTTTCATCATCAGTAAGAACATCTAAGTGTTGGACTGAACCTTCGTTGGCTGATATATCTTTCCAAACTTTATCTAACTCTTTACCTTTTAAACCTTTACCTTTTAAAAGCTTTTCTAAATATTTATTTTTAACTTGGTAGCTTCCGGATAAAGTTTTGTGAGTATAGCAGTTAGCCCTGTAAGGTTCAATACTAGGAGAAGTACCACTGCAGATAATGCCACTACTAGCATTAGGAGCAATAGCAAGGAGATTAGCATTACGCTTACCACTACCGTGGATATCAGGAGCCTCACCCCTTTCAATAGCCAACTCTTTAGTCGCTTCCTTTGCCTTTCCTTTAATGTAAGTAAATGCCTTAAAGTTAAACCCAGTTGCGTAAATCCCTTCGAAAGGTAGCCCCCTAGATTGAAGATAAGCATGGAAACCCATAGCACCGAGACCGAGACTCCTTTCTCGATACGCTGAGTAGGCACTCTTGGTAAAGCCTTCTTTACCTTCTTTAACATATTTTTGAAAGCGTTTAAAATTTGCACTGTATTCTCCTAGTTGTGTAGTATCTATTGCATTGTCAATGTAATGTTGTAAAACATTGTCAAGCATGGTTATTAAATCTTGTATAAAGTTATCGTCTTTTGACCAATCATCAAAGTGTTCTAAGTTTACTGAAGACAAACAACATACTGCTGTTCGTTCTTCATCTGTTGGCAATGTAATCTCTGAACATAAATTACTTTGGCGTATCTTAAGTCCTAAGTCTTTTTGTTTTTGAGGTAATGCATCATTACATGCATCAATATTTATCATGTAAGGCTCACCTGTTTCTGCTCTAGCATGTATGATTTGCCACCATAAATCTCTAGCATTTATTATCTTAACAGCTTCATTAGTTTTAGGGTCTATTAATCTCCAGTCCTCATCGTTTTGAACTGCTTCAAGAAACGAGTTAGTGATATTTATACCATTATGTATGTTAAGATTTTTTCTGTTGATATCCCCACCTGATTCTTTTCTCATGTTTATAAACTCTTCAATCTCAGGATGACTTATATCCATGTAAGCTGCGTAGCTACCACGTCTTGTTGTGCCTTGATTAAAGGCTAACATCTGTGAGTCTACAACGTGGATGAAAGGAATGCTTCCAGTAGAACGACTCCCATGAGTAGTTGAAATACCATTGCTCCTAATATCGCCCCAATATCCACCGATGCCTCCACCTGAACTTGCCAACCATATATTCTCATCATAGTGAGCAGATAAACCACCCCTACTGTCAGGAACATAATTGAGGAAGCAACTGATAGGAAGCCCACGACTTGTACCCCCGTTACTAAGTATAGGAGTGCTGAACATGAACCAACGAGAGGAAGCGTAGTTGTAAAGTCTTTGAGCCAGTTCAAAATCTGTCTCGTTCTTGTATGTTGCTCCGAAGACCGAGGCTCTTGCGAATGCTTCTTGTGCATGTGTTTCTCCTTCCCAAAAATATCTATCTTTGAGTGTATCTAAACTAAATTTGTCAAATGTTTTTTCTTTGTCGTAATCTATTTCAATTCCTAAGTAAGGCTTAGTTCCTATTTTATCTTCCACCATTATCTTGTTCCTTGTTGTTTACGTAAATAGCTATTATAGCATAATGTATAATTTTATACAAGTCTAAATTGTTTTTTCCGTCTTTCTTTCCAAACCTCATAGCATACTTCATAATGTTTCCAAGACAAAAGCCTTCTCCATATCCTGAATCAATTATCATATCAGTTGCTTGGTACTTACCATTAGCATAGTGTTGGTCATACGTATTACCTACATAAGCCTTTAGTTCATTTAATATTTTATCTTCGTTGAATTTATAATTCACTACTTCTCCACTCCTTTGGTAAACTTTCTTCGTTATACCATGTAAAATTATTTGTCTCTGCCCATTCAGCATGAGTTCTTTTTGTTCCGTCTTTTCTTTTTTTAGCTTGAGGCATAGGTGCAAAAGGTTTTTGAAATAAAAATACTAATTCATAATCTTCAGGCAAAGCCTCCCTTATATGTATGTACTTACTAAACTCTGCGTAATCCCAAAACCTACCTTTAGCTTCAATTAAAATAGTTTTGTTATCTATTATCTTAACAAAGTCAGGCTCATACTTATGCTTAACAATATAGTCTATGTTATCCCAATGATGTTTCCAATCTTTAAGAAGAGTCTGATGTATTTCATATTCCCAAATACTATCATATCCTTTAGGTACTCCAGTCTTTTTAGGTCTAGGTTTTCTTGGTACTCTTCTAGGCATTATCAATAGAAGAGTCGTAGTTTTTAACTAGCTTCCAATATGTTAAGATACTATTAAACATAGCTAAATGTTTTTCATGAGATTCATCATCCCATATATGACATGATATTAAACCTGTATCTTTTCTATCAACAAAGATAGAAACTCTTTGTGGATTATCAAAGCCACAACCCTGTGCATAAGCAGACAACTGCATACCATGTTCATCATACACTAACTTAGATGGGTCTTTGCCTTCTAAGTTATCCTTAGTTTTAAAGTCTACAAAGATACCAGACTTAGAATATAAATCTATCTTACCACCATATCCTGAATCAGCACAGAAAGAATCTTCTGCAATCCATTCTTCATCAGGAAAGTTTTTATCTAACCAAGCTTTGATTTTCTTGTAAGGTTTTGTTTGACCTAAACCTAAGAAACCTTTCTCAATTTGATAGTGTATTTTAGTACCTTGTTTGGCAGCTTCCATACCTATCTTTTTAGAATCATGTTTACATCTATAAGAAAAAGAGTCAAGAGATTCTCCCTCGTATCTCTCTAAAGTAAGAGCCGAGTTGAGTGCTTGATTTATTTTCCAATTTTCTAATGAAGGTTTAGCTATCATACCTAGTATGGTAGTGACAGAAGGAACTAAGTTTTCTTTCTTAGCATCTCTAAGAGTTGTGTTCCTTTCTTTACCATTAGCACCGATGATAGTATACATTGGTTCACCCTCTTGAGTATACCAATGTCCTGACTCAGACGTAAATTTATTATAGCTATCTAATTCAGTTTTGTCAATCTCTTTTTTATTTTCCACGATGATTTACCCACCTTAATTTTCTTGTCTCAGGAATGAATAGTAAAAACCTTACACCTGCTTCTACTTGTTCCGGAGTTCTTGTTGATTTTGATTGCCAAATAGCACGTTTATTTTTTCTTCTTTTTATACCTGCTGTTTTAACATCGACTAATTGTACCATACCTTTAGGGTCTCTGACTACTAAGTCAATGAACCCATCACATCCACAGTTTCTAAATACTTCGTATCCGTTATCCCATAACCAAGTTACAGCATAATATTCTGCTAGGTCTCCTTTTCTACTGGATGATTTTTCTTTAATGTGTTTCATACCAATTCTCTCCTATTTTATATTCTCCTGTTAAAGGGCAACGCATGTTAAAGTGTTGACTTGCTTTCTCAATAGCTTCAACTCCTAGTTGTCCTACAAATTCAGCTTGAGATTCTTTCACTTGTATCTGCCATTCGTCATGAATGTTAGCTACAAACTTAGCATCAAGAGCATTTAAGTTTATTAAATCTTGTAAGATACACATGGCTTTCTTCATAACAATAGCACCTCCTCCTTGTAATAAGGTATTAAGTGCAGCATGTTGACTACGTACATATATCTTACGACCATCTAAACCTTTGAGGTATCCACGTTCAGATGCTTTCTGTACTTTTTCTTTTAGATTTTTAAGTGATGGTAAGTTCTTAAAGAAAGTTTGTTTAAGTTCTTTACCTTTCTTTAATCCACCACCTGCAACACTACCTATCTTAGCATCACCTGCACCATATACCAAAGCATATATGAATGTTTTGGCTTGGTCTCTAGTCTTTAGACCTGCAAGGTTTTGATTGGTAGTATGTATATCACCATTAATAACTTCTTCAATATAATCAGAGTCATCCATGTAATGTGCTAACATTCTAAGTTCTAATCCACTAGCATCTATACCTACAAGTTTATATCCATCAGGTATAGTCCAACATGAACGACACTCTTTACCATATGGACTACCTGCATTAGGTACTTGTGCCATGTTAGGATTTCTGTGTGTCATTCTACCTGTGATAGTTCCGTTGGGTATTACACTACCATGAACTCTATCATCTTTAAGTTCGTCTATCCAAGATGTGACTTGTGCTATACGCTTTTGATATAGTAAGAAGTCTGCAATCAACTTAGCTTCTCTGATGTGTTCAATCTTTTTGAGAGTACCTTCATCTACAATAGGCTGTCCTGTTGGTGTAAACTTTTTAGGAACCCAACCAAAATCAATTAGATATTCTCCAATTTGTTTACGACTACCGAGATTAAAGTCAACTAACTTCTGTCTCATAAATGGTTCAACATTTTGAGTTTTGATACACTTATCATATTCTTCATCAGTCAATCCACGTTTAGATAACTCACCATCTTTTCTTACATAAGGTGTAACTAATTTATCATCAACTAACTTAGGCTTAAAAGTATTGTGTACTTCATCTTCAACAGCAAGTTGCTTTGCTTTAAGTTCAGCAAGAAGTTCCATAGCTTGTTGAGTATTAAAAAAGAAACCAGTCTTCTCTTGCTCTTTCATTATCTTAGCTACACGGTGTTCTAAATCTATACATTCTTTGCTGAATATTTTACCTTCTTTAATAAGGTAATTATATACAGCCTCATTTAGTTTAACATCTTGAATACAATACTCTAACATTTCAGGAGTATAGGAATCAAAGTCTTCAGGTTGTTCTTGTTTTAAACAACCAACACGCCAACCCCAAGCCTTTAAGCTGTGTCCATTCTCACGAACAGGATTGAATAATCTTGACATAACAAGTGTATCTTCTATCTTACAATTAAACTTAGCATCATATAGTTTTTCTAGTACAGGTATATCATAACCTATAATGTTATGACCTATAAGTGTGTCAGCTTCTTGTAAGAATTTGATACCTTCTTCTATCTGTGTGTTATCAAATGTATGTGACGTGCCATTTAGTTCTTTGGCTACAATACACCATACATTATTAGGATTTAATCCATCAGCTTCTATGTCAAATATTATTTTAGAATTGTTCATTGTCAAATGTTTCCTCCTCTGATACTTCAAACAATCTACCTGTATCAGAATTATATCGGAGACCACAAGCTAATCCTGTGTCCCCTGTATATCTAGACTTTAGTACCCTTACTTTTGTGGTATTAGCTTCTTCCGGATTAGTTGCCTGTTGATTTCTTTCCAGTGCAATTACACAATCCGATAGCTGTGCTATACCTTGTGAGCCTTTAAGGTGAGACAACGATACTTCAATACCTTGCTCGTGTCCTTTATCACCTGCTGCTCTACGTAAGTGAGATACTAATATCATACCAACGCCTGTCTCTTCAACAAGACTACGTAATTTATTCATTAGCATATCAATACCACGTCTTTCATCACCTTCATGAAGAACATTGACAAGCATATGTAAGTGGTCAACTACGACCCATTTACATTCACATCCTACAATAATATATCTAAGCTTGGCAAAGATATCATCAATGTCAGTAGCACCTAAATGAGAATGGATAAACACTCTACCTTTAGGTATAGTCTTATCAAACAAACTCATGAGGTCATCGTCTGTATAATTCTTACGCTTCTCTGATAAGTATATCCTGTCGTTAGCTTCGATAGATAAAATACCATCAGCAGTTCTTAGCCAGTTCTCTTCAAGTGCTACGATACCTACATTGTCTTCTGTATTCTTAATAAGCCAGTGTTCTAATTCTCTTGTCACACTAGACTTACCGAGACCTGTACCACCTGTAAGTGTGACCAGTTCTCCTTTACGCATACCATAGAGTTTCTTGTTCAGTCCCTCCCAAGGATATGCAATACTCTCTTTCTCTTCTCTATGTAGCCAGTCATTCTTTTGAGATGATAGCTCCATGATACCTGAAGGAGTGTATGTTTTAGAGTTCCACCAAGCTTGGGTAAACTCTTGGAACTTCTTCTGTTTAAGCATTTCGTTTGCATCTTTGAATCCATTTGGGAATGACATGATTCTAGTTTTGTTAGGCTTAAGTATTTTAGCTACAGCTTTAGCTGCTTCTTTACCTGCCTTGTCATTATCAAAACATAGAACTACATTCTCAAATGATTCTACAAATTCAATACTCTCTCGTATATCTCTAACAGCAGCCGAAGCTCCACGCTTTAGAGATACTACCGACCACTTACCTTGGAAGAGTTCATGTACTGCCATAGCATCACACTCTCCTTCAGTAATAGTCAGGTACTTACCACCTGTATTTCCATACAGTTGCTCTCCGAATAAACCTGTATCCTCAAATGTACCATTACATGCAAAGTTCTTATTAGCTACGAACCTTGTCTTAGTACCTACAATTTCATTACCATTAAAGTAAGGGTAGATATGTTGTGTCACATTGTTGTTTCTATCCTTTACCATCTTGACACCAAACTTAGTTGCTGTGTTTTCAGAGATACCTCTGTCAGTTAAAGCACCATAAGCACCAGTGTATGATGTAAGGAATGTGTTATCGGGTTTTGGTTTACTCGTCATTTCAATTACCTTTCCTGTTGATTCATTCTCATAGTCTGTAAAGAATGTATTACAACTAAAGCATTTAGCAGAGCCATTCTCATTGAGAGATACAGCATCACTGCTACTACATTTAGGGCAGGGTAATTTGTGTTTAATAAATTGAGTTCTTTCTTGTTGCATTCTATCTCCATTAGAAATGTGGCTAGGCTTTTTACACCTAGCCGAGTTATATTAAGATACTTCGTTTAAAGATTCCTCTTCGCTTGAAGTTTCTTCTTCATCATCTTGTTCAACTACTGCTTCAGGGCTTTCCTTTAGCACAGCTTCAAGATTATTTTGATGACCTTGTGAAGCATAGTTTAAAGCTTCGACCAGTACATTCAACGTACCTATCTTACTGATAGATATGTTAGCACCTGCTTTCTTCTGCTCATCTTCAATCTTTGAAACATCATAGACTGATTCACCGTCATCATTTTTAATAGTAATAATCATATTAAAATTCCTCGTCATCGTCAAAAAATTCAGAGCCATCAGATGATTTATACTCTACCAAGTCTACAATCTGAACAGCTTGTAAGTCGAGACCTTTCCCTGCCTTACCTGCATACTCCCAGTCGTATTCATTGTACTGGACTCTGACCTTAGAACCATTACCTACAGCAAGATTAACTTCCTGTTTGTTTTGGTCTAGTAATCTAGGTGCAACCCTGACCATTCCATTTGGTCCATTGACTTTACGTTTGATTACTATAGCAGAACCTTCATCCATCTGCTTAATGGTATGTCCACGAGTTGCAAAGTCATTTGCAGTCTCTTCATCAACAACTAAGTTGACTGTGTACATAGGTTCAAATGTGGTATTAGGCTCTTTAATACTTGCCCAATACGCAGTTCCTTCTACTATCATATTTACCTCCTACGGTTTAGTTAATAGTTCGTTAAAAATTGAGAGAGTTTCGAGCTGACTACTCTCGGAGTCATGGACTGAAGCCAAACCAAATCGTTTACATTTGGAGATAGAGGGCTTAAAGTTCTTTGGTTGCTCGATGTCATGTTGCACATTGTATCAGCTTTTGTCCTTGATGTCAAGCATTATTTCATTTAATGTATAACTACTTTCATCACATAGTCTTACAGTATAGGTGTCATCATCTTTACCCCACCTAACTTCATAAGCTATTTTATTTTCATATAGTTCTTTACCATTCTCTCTTATCCAAGCTTCAAAGTCTCTGTACTCATCTTCAGTTAATTTTTTAAATCCTTCGTTCATTACATATCTCTCCCATATTTATCATAAAAATATTCACACCATTGATACTCTTTTTTGTGTTCTATATTCAAAGCAAACAAAGCAATCAACAAAGCAATAATTATTCCTATATAGTTTATATCTTTAATATTAAATTTCATTTTCTATCTTATCCTTTTTTCTTTTATCATTATATTTAGTGACAATTTTACCACTGTTATATCCTGTAGTTTCTGTTGTCCACTTACCCTCTGCAAATCTAACCTCTATAAATTTTATAGAGTTATCAAGTCTTTCTTGTTCTAATCTTTCTTTTTGTTTCTGTACTCTATCAGTGTGTTGAGTCATGAGCTAAGTCCTCTATTGTTTTGAAAGCATCAGACAATACAGACTCGTCTATGTTTTCTTTTAAGTTTCTCAGGTAGTCAATGTCCATATCTTTAACATCCCACACTTTACCATCTAAAGTTCTTGTGATTGTTTTAATATCCTCAACCATGTCTATACCTATCATACTGTCTACAGCAGAATACACAGAGCTACACCAAGTCTTAAGACTATCTGCTTCTCCATTAATTACTACATCTATTACGTATTCATCCATTGTCTGATACCTCCATCAGTTCTTTGTATGTTGTTATGTTTGGATATTGTTTTAAGTATTTCATTATCCACTTGTCTGTCATGTATGACATATGTAATTGCCCTTGACCAAAAGCATGTGTCTGTTCAGGAAGTAATCCCTCAACATTATCAACTGTAATAGTCGTGGCTTGTTCATCAGGCAATAAAGTTTGTAGCCACTCAACCTGTATAGGTTTGACTAGCTTTCTAAGTTTCTTAATTTGTTTTGCGTTCATATTATTTCCATGCAGTAAATTCCATATAGGGTGTTTCTCTGTGTGTTTCAGGCAACCATTCTACCATATCTTTTACCTCTTGTAAAGTCCAATTAGTTGCTGTTGTTTCTCCCTCATCATCATGAGATAATAACAATGCTTTACCTGCATAGTTAGCACCAATCTCTAGCATTCTAAAGTATCTTTGATTATCCATGAGTAATCCCTCATCATCAATATACATATCTTCATGGGGTGTAAGTCTCACACAATCAAAAGTTCTACAACTTACAAGGTCATAGATTTCTTTATAGTCTCCTGTGTATTCAGTCTCTTTTATTGTTTGGTCAAACGGATTTATTAGTATTGCTTTCATAAGTTTCTCCTTTTAATATATTGCTCCGTTATAAAATCTATTCTCGGCTATGAATCCAAGTATCTCATCTCTGTCATCGTCTTCATGTAAACCATAGACATCACAGATGATTCTGATATCTTCTTCAAGTAAGCCTTGTTGGTCTAAGTCTAGAACTTCCTCAAAGATTTGTTCTAGTGCTTGGTCGTTAGTTGTGTTAGTCATTCAATCCCTCCACTTTTTCCCAGTCCTCATCAAGTATGAGTACTTCTTCAAAGTTATGTTTATAATCTATGTCTAAGTCTTGCCAATTTTCATAAGTCTTTTCAGTTCCATCTTTAAAAGTTATGTGTAGGTCTGCTCTTAACAAGTCCCAATCTTCTATCTCGTCCCAATCAATACCTAGTTCATCTAAATCCCAACTAAGATATGCACTATATCTAGCTTCTATAATCTTAGGTTTAGTTCCTTCTATCCAATCACTCATGTCATCTCCTGTGTTATTTCTATCTCATCTACCATATCCCATACATCATCAAATGCTTCTTCTACTTTAACATCACATAGCTTACTTTCTACTTCAATATGTAGTATGTTTAAAAGTTCTCTGAAATCACACCATTGTTTATAT
>Ga0196887_1001515_pt1 | contig 10038 bp, 8 predicted proteins | sample VirMetDEL_Mar_31_FD_169094 | JGI IMG/M metagenome (GOLD analysis project Ga0196887, IMG submission 169094) | Aqueous microbial communities from the Delaware River and Bay under freshwater to marine salinity gradient to study organic matter... | ecosystem: Environmental > Aquatic > Marine >... | reverse complement strand
TAGTACGCCGTGTCACAGGTGACAACTCTTACATCAATGAGATTGAACAAGCCATTCTTGGACAAGAGATCATGCCCTCCATGAGAGCTATGATGACAGCTGGCCCAGCGCTTGATCGTGACAACACAGCAGGCTACAACTGTAGCTATCTACCCGTAGATGACCCTAAGTCCTTCGATGAGGCTATGTACATTCTCCTCTGCGGTACTGGTGTCGGGTTCTCCGTTGAGCGCCAGTTCATCAGCAAGCTCCCAGAGGTGCCTGAGTTGTTCGAGAGTGAGTCTATCGTTGTCGTTAAGGACAGTAAGGAAGGCTGGGCTAAGGGGTTCCGTCAAGTTCTTGCACTCCTCTGGGCTGGTGAGATCCCTAAGTGGGACGTATCACAGGTACGCCCTGCAGGTGCAAGGCTTAAAACATTCGGCGGTAGAGCGTCAGGCCCAGCGCCACTCGTAGAACTATTTAACTTTGCTGTGTCAACATTCAAGGCTGCACAAGGGCGTAAGCTTAGCTCTATGGAATGTCATGACCTGATGTGTTTCATTGGTCAGATCGTTGTCGTAGGTGGTGTGCGCCGCTCAGCTATGATCTCTCTGTCTAACCTGAGTGATGACCGTATGCGTCACGCTAAGTCAGGACAGTGGTGGGAAACAGCTGGGCATCGTGCCTTGGCTAACAACTCTGTATCATACACTGAGAAGCCAGACATGGAAACATTCATGCGTGAGTGGCTTGCACTGGTTGAGTCTAAGTCTGGTGAGCGTGGCATCTTCAATCGTGAAGCATCCAAGAAGCAAGCAGCTAAGTTTGGGCGGCGTGATCCTAACTATGAGTTTGGTACAAACCCTTGTTCTGAAATCATTTTACGTCCATACCAGTTTTGCAACTTAACGGAGTGTGTAGTACGTGCTACTGATAGCATTGAAGATCTTGAGCGTAAGGTTAAGCTGGCTACCATCTTGGGTACTATTCAGTCTACCATGATTAAGTTCCCCTACCTACGTAAGGTCTGGCAGAACAACACAGCAGAGGAGCGGCTGCTTGGTGTATCTATGACAGGCATCATGGACAACCCTCTTATGACAAACAAGAACCAAGGATTGGAGAAGACCCTTGAACATTTACGATCCATTGCTGTGGCTACTAATGCTGAGTGGGCTGAACTTCTTGGCATCCCTGCTAGTGCTAGTATCAGCTGTGTTAAACCTTCAGGTACGGTATCACAACTGGTTGATTCTGCTAGTGGAATTCATGCTCGTCACAGCCCCTATTATATTCGTACTGTCCGTGGTGATAGCAAAGACCCTCTGACACAGTTTATGATTGACCAAGGTATCCCTAATGAGCCTTGCGTTATGAAGCCTGACTCTACTGTAGTGTTTAGCTTCCCTGTCAAGTCTCCTGAGCAGGCTGTCACACGTAATGATATGACAGCTGTAGAGCAGCTTGAGTTGTGGCTCACCTATCAGCGACACTGGTGTGAGCATAAGCCAAGTGTAACTATCTCAGTTCGAGATTCTGAGTGGATGTCTGTAGGTGCATTTGTGTATGAACACTTCGATGAAATGTCAGGTGTCTCATTCCTACCACACTCAGATCATACGTACCAACAGGCTCCATATCAGGATTGCACTAAGGAACAGTATGAAGAGATGCTTGAGCTTATGCCAGACAGCATTGACTGGGAAGGGCTTAACGAATACGAGAATGAAGATAACACAGTGTCCATGCAGACTATGGCCTGCTCTGGTGACAGCTGTGAGATTGTGGATCTAGTATGAACTACGTAGTAGTAGGCACAGACCAGTGTAATTTTTGTACTAAGGCAAAGCATCTTCTACGAGAAAAAAGGGTAGGCTTCACGGCCTACTCTCTAAGTTCATCAAGTAGTAAGTGGCTGTTGACACTTATTAAACAAGCTGGTATGACTACCGTACCACAAATCTGGGACAGCGAGGGTAAGCACATAGGTGGTTACACTGAGTTAGTCCAACATCTCGAAGGGAAATAAACCATGAACGCATTCGCTTTTTTTGTAATGGCTATCTTCTTAGGATCAGCTACTGCTGAGGATAAAGTAGTTGAAGAACCTGCTACAGTTGAAGAGTCAGTCACTATCACAGTAACAGAGTAAGACAGGAGGCTCAGCGTTAAGGCGCTGGGCTTTCCTTTAATAAGGAGTAGCTATGAATAACCCTATGCAATTAAACTTATTCGAAGAAACCATATTACCTACTAAAGATATTCGTGTGTGTAAACAATGCGGCGAGTTACACACCATGGATATGTATTCTGTAGACTATAGTAGATCTGGTTTTGTTAGGACAGAGTGTAAGGATTGTAGTAAGCAGAACTCTAGGGCTAGATATACTGCGGCTAAAACCGCACCTCCTGTGTCATCTAATTGTGATTGCTGTAATGTTCCTTTTAGTAGTGATAGGAAGCATGTTTTAGATCACTGTCATATAACAGGGTCTTTTAGGGGCTGGATATGCGCTGCTTGCAATACAGGCTTAGGAAACTTTAGTGATGACCCCGTTAAAGTACAGCTAGGCCTAGCTTATTTAGAGGCTCATAATGAACAACATTGAACCCCTAGAGAAGCCTACACGTACTCGCCGTAAGACAAACTACAAGGGGGCAGCATCTAAGCCTACCTCTGGTATCTTACCTAAGACAGAGAACCAAGGCAAGCTAATCAATGCTATCACTAATAGCAATCAGGTACTCATCCTTGGCCCTGCTGGTACTGGTAAGACCTATGTTACAGCTACATGTGCAGCAGACTTGTATACACTCAAAGAGATTGACAAGATTGTTATCACACGTCCTCACGTAGCTGTAGGTAAAGACATTGGGTTCCTGCCAGGTACACTAGAAGAGAAGGCGCAACCGTGGGCGTTGCCTGTGCTTGACGTACTGGTGAAACACTTGGGACGTGGTGCTGTTGATACAGGACTTAAGAACGGTAACATCGAAGTAGCTACTCTGGCGTTGATGCGTGGGCGTAGCTTTGATGATGCTTTCATTATAGTTGATGAAGCGCAGAACATAGATGTGTCAGAGATCAAGATGCTGTTGACTCGTGTAGGTGAAGGTAGTACTATTGTACTTAATGGTGACATCCAGCAGTCTGACCTTAAGGGTACGTCTGGTCTAGCTAAGATCATTCATCTCGCTAAGAAGCATATGCTTGATGTACCAGTAGTAGAGTTTGGCGTTGATGACATTGTGCGTAGTGGTATCTGCGCTGAGTGGGTCAAGGTGTTTATGAAGGAAGGTCTGTGATGGCTCAGAGCAAGAAAGAGAAGGCTGCAGTAGATAAAGCCTACCATGAACGCAACAAAGAAAAAAGAAATGCTCAGTCCAGAGCATACTACAAAGCTAATAAGGAAAAAAGCAATGCTCAGTCCAGAGCATACTACAAAGCTAATAAGGAAGAGATAGCCGCTAAAGATAAAGTTTACAAAGAAATTAACAAGAAAAAGATAGCTGCATATCAGAAAGCTTACAGAGCAGCTAATAAGGAAAAAAGAAATGCTCAGTCCAGTGCATACTACAAAGCTAATAAGGAAGAGGTACTTATAAAGAAAAAAGCATATTATGAATCTAATAAAAATGCCTTGAAAGAGCGATACAAGGATACTAGAAAGGCTTATAGAGAAGCAAACAGAGAGACTTTCAACGCATATAAAAAGGCTTATTATCAGGTTAACAAGGAGAAATATGCAACTTATGTTACAAGACGCAGAGCCTTAAAGCGTAAACAAATACCCGTACACCTACGTGACTGCCCTCATGAGAAGAAACGCTTATTAGAAATATACAAACTGCGTAACATCATAAGTGAAGCCACAGGAGTACAACACCACGTAGATCATATGTGGCCTCTAGCAGATGGTGGGCCACATTGGAGTGGTAACTTACAAGTCATACCTGCAGAAGAGAACCTGAGTAAGAACGCCTCTGTCTGTGAAGATACAAAGGCTACTATCATAAAGAGCCTATACACGTTTGAGTCAGAAAGAAGCATCTAAATGAAGTTAGAACAAGAAGCGAAAGCACACGTAGAAGGTACACGTATCAAGTTCTATGATGAGTTAGCCCAGCGCACGGAAGACATCGAGTCTTACTTAAACAAGATGCTCTGGGCCAGTGAAGAAAAAGAAAAAGCACTAGAGCATCTTACTGCACTGGTGCTATGGTCTAAACACTGTGCTAAGAAACACGGTCTACGATAAAGAAAAGGGGAGCTTAGTGGCTCCCCTCTCTCGTTTGTTAGTCAGCCTCTGTTACAATCCCTCGTACTTTCTCCTCTAGTTTACCTGCTTGGATATACCAAAGTAGCAACACAGATATACGTGAGTCTTTTTCACCCTCGTCATAATGTTCTGAGGAGTTAATCTCATCAATAGCCTCAGTGATAGACTTGCCTTTAAACTTATAGCGCTTAGCTACATCGCCCCACCCAAAGTCAGCCAGCTTTTTTTCATTGGGACTTAAAGCCTTATACTCACCTCTCACATAAGCATTAAAGTCTGATTTGTACTCTTCATTCTTAGCAGCGAAGTCAGACAAGATAGCACGTGCGGTGGCACGTTTTTTGTTAATGACATTCCTAATACGCTTCTCAAGAAGACCTTTCTTACGTTGAACATCAGAGCTTTGATAAATAGGATCCGTTTTAATGAAAGCCTCTACTTCCTCAGCCAATGAACCTTGTGCAATCTGTTGAGTAAACAACTCTAGTGCGCTGTTCTTCTGACTGTAAGGGTTGTACAAAGCAAAAGGATCAATGTTAAGTTTAACCATCTCACGATTTAGGTCATTAGGCGGTGGACTCTTAGTAAAGCCTGTGATCTGTTTAAGCAGAGGGTCAATCTGACGGATAGGACCATCACCAAATATATCATGCCGTACCATGTCGTATCCAGTGTCTTGGTTATCAGGGTCCATCATCTGAAAGTGTGTACGAGTAGAGCCTCCCATGAACCCTAGTATGTTTTCCATCTCTGTTGTACCCAGGTCTATGCCTGTAGCCTCCTTAAGAGTGGCTGACATTTCATTTACGTTGAAGTCAGCAATGTTCTTAGTAAACCTACTATACAAATAGTTTAGAGGACTACGAGGACCACCTATGTCTGCCAAGGATACTGTAGCATCTAGTGTCTGCGGGATGTAGGAAGCACGTGGGTCATATTGCCCGTAAAAGTCTTTTACTACAGCAGCAGGGTATGTGAAGGTACTAAAGTAATCACCAAATACTTTTAACATAGGTTGATAGTTGGGATTACCATCCATTATAGACTTGGCGGTAGTAATCATTTCATCAACAAAAGTACCACCAGGTCTAAACTCTGTACCTATAGTAAGTTTGGCTACGTTTGCTAAGAACCTATCTGTATCATCTAAAAGATCGTTAGGCATACCCATAGAGATCCTAGTAACAACATTAGCAGCGTAATGTATAGGGGCTACTGGACCCATAGCGGCCTGCGCATTGGTTATTTCACCAGATAAAAGTTGGTCATCGAACCAGTTAAGCCCTTGCTCAATGTTATCCTTCTGATACATGTAAGCTGAAGCAAACAAAGCTGCGCCTGTCATCTGCTTAGCCCACTCTTCATCAGTAAGCTTACCACCCTTGTATGCAATATTAAGTACAGAGTAGTCTTTAATGAACTTAGCCTGTGAGGCTAGGTAGCGAGGGAATGGTATGATGGTAGTCGCACCTGTACGGTGGATAAACCCAATAGTTTTGTTAACAACCTTGCTAGTGTCACTGGAACCTTTACCGCCAAAGCGATTTTGAAATGTAAACTCTAGGCTATCGTCCAAGGCTTTTTTGATAATGTCATCAGGTATCTCACTCATCATACCTTTCTCTAGGTACTCAGCAAGAGAAGAGCCTTGTTGTTTTAGCTCACGGTCAATAGTACCAGCTACAACAGCTTTCTTGAAGATGTGATCTGACATGGTGTTAAGTGTATTAACAAACGTACCAGCCTTAGCTAGTCTAGTATTACGCACTACGCCAGCCTCTGCTGTAGCAGCATCTCGGAAAACCTTTTGCATAAGCTCTGGTGCATCCTGACGCAATAGCTCTATAGCTGTATCTGCTACGTACTGATCCTTCAACAAGTACTTAGCAATATCTCCAGCACCCTCTAGTGTAGCAGCAGCAGAATCTTTACCTGTTACAGAACGAATCATATAGGTGTTAAACTGATCCAACACGTCAATGCCAGTCATAGCAACACCAAAGATGTTGTTACGCATTGTGGTAGCAGGCTGTGAAGTCATAAATGCTCGTCTAGCATCTTCAACATTAAGAAGGTTACGTACAATACGCTTACTACGTGTTACCTGTAGCTGTGCATCGCTTAGTTCTTTAGCTTCCTGCCCTGAAACAGTAGACATACCCATGTCATACAACTCGTCTAACTTGTCTCTGAACTTACCTGCAGCTTCGCTTGCTTCTTTGCCTGTGAGTTTCTTACCTGCAGCAGTCTTAAACTGTTTCTGTTGTACAAGAATACGTGCAGCCTCTGATACTTCAGCAGCGTATACAGCAGCTAGTTGTCTACGTGACAGGCCGTACTTCTCTGCTGTCATATCAAACAGAGTAACACCATCACCCTCATCAATTCTACGGGCTAGGTATTCAGTGATCCGCTGGCCTTTCTCAGGCTTAACGCCTAGCTGACGTGCTAGATCTACGGAAGCAGCACCAAGACGCTGAATAGTACCACGATCTAATCCACCAATGAGTCCATCAGGCAAGTCTTCACTTAGGATGTCTACCTTAGCAGCCATACCCTCTTCAACAAGCTTAGGGTCAATGGAGGCCAGCAACTTATCCTTACTAAACTTAATAAACTTGCGCCCTTCAGGGGTCTCATTAAGCTTCTTCAGATCCTCTACAGCACGAGTAGTTGTCTCAGCCATACGTGCTGCCTTAGCTGTGTCGCCTTTCTGGACAACCTCAACCATACGCTGCGCACCCTTGTATTGCTGACGGCTAGGAATAGCATAAGCCACACCACCAGCTACACCGCCCAGCGCACCAGCTAAGGCAATGTTTGTACCACTTACATCATACTCTTCACCAATAGACGTACCTGCTTCTTTCTTGATAAGCTCTTGGCCTAGCTGCGATGCTGCAGCAACACTACCCTCAAATGCTGTGTCCAACAAACCTCGTTTAATAGAGTGTTTAGCTAGTTGTTTAAGAGCAGCCTTAGAGCCTTCCTTAGCGGCCTGTACAGCAACAGTACCTGCACCGCCAGTCAAGGGCAGCGCAGCAGCAGAGATATACGTTGTAGGGGCTGTAAGAAAGCCCTCAGCGTAGTCACGTACACCAGCAAAGCCTCCATCTAAGATAGCCTCACCCTTAGCATTATCAAAAGCATTCAAAAGACGTGCATAAGATTGCTTCTCTTCTTCTTGGGTCTTATTATCCTTAACGAAGTAGTAATCCTTAGACATACTCACTTCATTTACGTTTGCAATACGAAAGTGTTCTAATACCTCATAGGCTACATCGTCTGGAGTAAGCTCTTTTAGCTCATCATCTGTCCAGCCTTTACGTCTACTCTTAAGAAAGGTCACAGCGTCCGTGAGAAAGGCAGTGTTCTTCTTTAGGTCAGACACCTTCTTGTTTTTCATATTCTCAGGCGTGTAATAAGAGAGCTTATTTGACATAGTTATTCCTTATCGGTTTAGTGCTTTGTGCATAAGATTAGTAAGCTCTTCCACGCCCATTGTACCAGATATTTCTAGGTTCTCAGCATTGTCACTAAACCATGCCGCTAGAGTACTCTTAATGTCTTCTTTATCTGTAGTGTCTGTTTCATTTTCATTAATAAACTCAATAAGTTCTTTTTTGTATTTATTAATAAAATCCAATGTACTAAGTACGGGTTTAGATTCACCTGATGTATCCTCTGGTTCTGGCTTCCATGCGTCAGGATCAGTATATAGAGCATCTATATTACGTACAGGATAGCCTTTATCCTTACGTTCTTGTCGAGATAACTTTTTCCAATCTGAGTAGGTTATATCTGAAACAGATGCGGCTCTCTTCTCTGCGTTTTCTATATTTAACGCTGCTGTAGCAGCTGCACCCGTTGTACTTACTTCGTCAGGCTCTTCATCCGAAGCATTATTCAGTATAGCAGCTACAGTTGCATTACCTGTATCAGTTACAGTACCTGTATCAGTTGCACTACCTGTATCAGTTACAGTACCTGTATCAGTTACAGTACCTGTACCACCAAGATTATCAGGTCTCATCATAGGACGGATAGATGACTCAGGCGCTATAGCACTAGCTTCTCCTTCTTGTGGCATAGTACCCGTAAGGATATACTCAATGTACTCATTAGTCAGCCTGCCATTCTTTTGTATAGACTCCATGATAAGCTCTTGGGCTTTACCATCATCTACAGCAGAGAGAAGGTTGTCCATTTCACCAGCAGTATTAACCTCATTAGATAGCTTAAGCAATACTTGGTCACGTGCTAGTTTACTTTTCATCCCACTCTGAGAAAGACCAAGCTCTAGGTCAGCAATAGCCGTACCACCTTTACGTAGGCGATTACCTAAATCTGATTTATCTTTTGCTCCTATGGCGTTCAAAGCCTCTTCCATATTTGTTACATTAGCTAAGTCATCTGTACCAGCAAATGTACGAGTGAATGCACGTTCATAGGTACTAGCAGTAGATCTATAGTCATTTTCTTTATAATCTGTAGTAGCAATGTCAAAACCACCTACACGCTCTACACCCTGTAACGGATCATAGTCGCTACCCATAGAGGCTTCAAACTGTAACAATTCCTGAACAGGAACACCCATGACTTTCATAGTCTCTATTTGTTCTTCAGCTGAGGCATTAGGGTTAAGCATAAGAGTATCTTTGATAGCCTTACTCCAAGAGCCAGTACGATGAGACTCCGACTTATTACCTGGCTGTTTATTTAAGTTACGTGCATAGCCAAAGTAGATACTTTCTAGGGCTTGCTCAGGTGTCATACCTTCAGGTAGAGTTGCCCCTTCTGGGATCTTAAGGGAGCCTAAGAACTCAGACTTACTCAAAGTCTCACCTTCAGGTAACTGAGCTTTAGTCTTTTGAATGGTGTTATACACAGCATTAATATCGTAGTTCTGTGCAAGAGCTATAAACTCTTCAGGCGTTACATCAAACTCTGACTGCATCTCACGCATAATATCTGCACTATTAGACGCCTTTGCTTTTACCTCAGCATACTTAGGTGCTGTACGCCTAGCATTAGCTAAGTTTTCCTTAATAAGTGTATCCAGTTTATCCTGACGCTTTGCAAAGTCTGTACTAAACTGCTCACCGAAACCTGCCCAAAAACCTGCCATGTTATTACCCTCGTGCCATAAGGCCACGTTGCATTTGCTGCGGCTCTTCTTCTGTTTCAATCATAGAGTCATCCATAACAGGAGCCTCTTCTTGCATACTATCATACTCAGACTCAGGCTTATCTAGGATACCTAGAGATTCCATAGCCATGTCATAGCCTGCGTCACGCTCTTTTTTGGGCGTACTCTTAAGCATCTCTCTGGCTTTAGCTAGAATAAACTGACGCTCTTTCTCTTGTGCTGCTTCTTCATCCTTCTCAAAACCCTCTACATAAGAGATACCAGATTCATTAGCCATAGAGATAATGTGTTCGTGAATGAATGGAGCAACAATAAGACTTACATCAATGCTGTGCCAGCCTGCAGCTACACTAGCAGTAAGGATACTCTCAGCTAAAGCACGTACAGGAAAGCCAATGTCCAGCAAGTCTAACATATTGTCGATAACTTCTGGATCGTTGAACTTGCTCATGTGCATAGCAATAGCTTCCTCAGGATCAGTGATCTCTGGAGGGTTTTCCCATGGGTAGTTCTTAGGTTCGTCTGTAAGTGACTGCCCTGGAATAGGAGCTTTTAGTAGTTCCATGATAAAATACCTTACTTAGTGAAACCAGCGCCAAAGTAGAGACCTACGATAGCTGATACAATGTG
>Ga0196887_1001513_pt1 | contig 10052 bp, 15 predicted proteins | sample VirMetDEL_Mar_31_FD_169094 | JGI IMG/M metagenome (GOLD analysis project Ga0196887, IMG submission 169094) | Aqueous microbial communities from the Delaware River and Bay under freshwater to marine salinity gradient to study organic matter... | ecosystem: Environmental > Aquatic > Marine >... | reverse complement strand
CCCGTGCCGCAAGGCGCGGGGTTTTTCTTTGCGCGTGTCATATCTTCCGATCCGATCCCGCACCGTCAATATAGTAGTTTGATGGATGGATCATGCTCGCCTCGCACCAGCCGATCGTATTCGCTGCGCGTCCTTGCCCTATCAATATAGTAGTTTGATGGATGGTCCCGGTCCGACCCGCGCATGGTTTGACCTGCCCATTTTGTGACACGTGTCACAAAACAAATAACTTTTGACGTGTTCTTTTTTATTGACCTATGTTTGAGAACATGCGATAAAGGTCTTGTAGCAAATGATCTACATAACAAAACTCAAGTCAAAGGAATGACAAAATGACAACCATCGCAAAAATCGCTTTCAACTTCGCCGACTCAGAAAACAAGATCACCACATCGCGTCTTGATCTGGCCAACTTCATCAAGGGCAACGGCGGCAAGCTGACGCCTGCGCAAGAAGCAGAATTCGACCGCGTATTTTTTAAGAAGCGCTGCAACATGCGGTCCGACGCGGCCGTGACCAAGGCCATGAAGCGCGGGGCTAAACGCACCGACGCACAAAAGGCCGCGCTGGCACTCGCAAGAAAAATCCGTCAGCGGGCACGCGACGATGCGGGTGTAAAGGCCAACGATGCGCGTGGCGGGGCTCGCACGCCTACTGTACCCACGGCACCCGCTACACCCAAACCCACAGCCACGATGATACCGCCAGCTGTGACGCCAGCTGAAGCTGCGGCTTTCCTACTGGCCTACGCGAACAAAAACGCCAAGGTAATGCCAGCGGTACTGATGCGCGAGATCAAGGCCTTCGCCAGCAAAAAGTAAACCGCCTTCACATCTAAACGACATGAGCCCCGGAGCGAAAGCTGCGGGGCTTTTTTGTGACACGTGTCACAGAATACGTGGTAAGGGGTGCAAGGTCTTAAACCGTAAGTTTTCGATAAGACACGACAGTGTCTTATCAACCGGATGCCACAATGTCAAGACACAACGCGACATCTTTTCTCAGATGTTTTGCGATATAGTAGTTTGATGGATGGTTTGGTCTATCGAACCGTAACGTGTTATTTCGTACTGATTCTGGTAAGACACGACAGTGTCTTACCAACCGAATGCCACAATGTCAATACCTATCTGCAATACAACCGCGTACGCAGTTTCTGTGACACGTGTCACAAAATAACTAAAAAACCCTTATAAACCAGTGGTTTGAGAGGCATCGCCGCTAAGTCATTGAAAACATTAGCACTAGTCCAAATTCAAAAACCTAAGTCATTGAAATCATTAGCACTAGTCCAAACAACACCACACCTATAAGTAGAGTGGACTATTTGGGGGGGTCGTAACCCATTGATATTAAAGGCTCTAGTCCAAATAGTCCAACTAGTCCACTCATTTGAAGATATATATAACCAGACAGCTTCTCTGGACTATTCTTTTTTGCGTATAAATTAACCCTCCCCTAAATATGGTCTCTCTCTGCTCCCAAAATCCCAAAAAAGTGGACTATTTGGACTAGTGGCAATGTTTTCAATGGCTTGCAGACCCCCTTTTTATAACCCTACATATCGTAGCTTGGACTAGTGCCAATGTTTTCAAGGACTTAGCCAAACCCCATCTGGACTACTCCCCCAAAAAGTTGGACTAGTGGCAATGTTTTCAATGGCTTACGTGCCACGCAGCCTGATGTGTGTGTATTCTGACACGCGTATTTCCTTATTCTTAGTTTTTTCGTGTAAAACTTTACTATTGACGTAAGGTTTTAAGTATGATACTGTATTAGTAAGGTCGATAACTTGACCGACTAACCTACGGTTTTGTGACACGTGTCACAGACCACACCCTTGTAACTCGCATGAAAGGACATGCTATGTTTGATAGTATTCTTAACCGCCTGACGTTGGACGCACCTACGCATCCTGTTTTTCCACTCGCATCTTGGCGTGGTGATCTGCGCATGGTGCGCCCTGATTTGTGCCCACCGGACACATACTTTCACAGTCGTGAATGCCTCGCATGGGAAGATGACCTGTGGACGATCGACGTGGCCCCGGAGACAGCCTGATTTGTGACACGTGTCACAGAATAACCAACACCAACCAGTACATGGAGACGACCATGCTTAGCACGACAACACAGAACCAGATCGACCACGAGTGGCAGCCCAAGCACCCGACCTATGAGGCCAGTGACGTGCGTAATGACGCGTTCCGCAATGCCTTTGACAAGCTGGCCAAGGTGGCGATCCCATTCTTCGACCACAAGTATATGTACTACAGCGACCTACTGTGGGACGCGGGTGCGATGGCCCGCTTGGACGTGGATGACGTGATGTTCATCATTCTGCGTGACGTGGGTACCAATGTTGTCCATCCGATTTCGTTTTGCGACGAGGCTGTTCAGCGTTCACTGGATAGCTGCATCCAGCGTGTGGATATGAACAGCGGCTACCGCGCTGTGCTCAAGGTGTATCGCCACCAGTATGACAGCTTCGATGTGACCGTGGTGTATGAGCGCACCGATCGTCGCCCCAGTAATCTGTGACACGTGTCACAAAACACTCACTCAATCTCAATCAAAACCTACGGAGACTTCAATGGCCTTTTCAATTAACTCTGCTGACCTTCCAAGCGTCTACAGCCACCGCTCTGCGCGTGACATCTATGACGGGATCACACCTCTGCGTGGCTATGCCAGCGATGCACCTCGCCCACTGGGTCGTCGGTCTGGTAACAACCCTAAGACCGTGCGTATCGAGGCCGATGGTAGTGTCGTGTTCCAGCTGCACCAGACCGACTGCGTGCGCTACTACCCTGTCGACGCCGATGGCGTGCCGCGCGTCGTGCTCAGCATGTATCCGTCCGTTTCGACTGTTACGTTTATCAACGCGTTAACGCCTGCTGCGGTCGATGTGTCAGCGCACTGCTCGGTGCTTCGGCTTATTACGGCTACGGTTGAGAAGGCGCGGCTCTATAAGCTGAGCGGGTCTTATGTCATGCTGACTATGGACCCTGTGGATTTCTACTGGTCGATCGACGAGAACTCGCCTGCCGTCGTCCCGTGGCGCCACTACCGTACGGATAGGAAGATCGCGTCGGAGGGCTATAAAGAGCACAACCTCAGTGAGTTCATGGATTTCTTTGTGTCGTACATAGAGCTCAAGGACCTTTCCAAAAACCAACGGCACTGGGATCGCGGGCTTGACTACTCCACCTACCTAGCATTGGCACACGCGATGGGTATCGACCACAGCCTCCAAGGCTCTGAGCTGCTCAAGTTACTCCGTGGCCCCAGAACAGGCTGGCCAGAGGTCGCGCTGCGACTGGCTCGGCACGACCTGTCAGCGAAGGTGAACCGGGCGAGACTCATGGGCATTATCAAGCACGAGGTAGACGCCATACGGTTCGACGAGGTCGCCTACGCCACCGACTACAACCACATGTCACGTATGCAAAAGAGTGAGAACCTCGAGGTCGCAAGCCACGACTTTTTCTGATGCACCCTCAATCTGTGACACGTGTCACAAAATAATCGAAGGAGATACCAATGAAAATCATGTCTGTCCCTGAGCTGCGTGCTCACCGGAATTTAAACTGGGACCGGTTCGGTCTGTTCCATGTGTCGGAGTTGAACGATCGTGTCGTAACATTCGAGACAGGGGAGTGTTCCGCCACCGCCGGCTCTGGTCGCCTGACGCGACCCGACATGGGTGAGAAAGCAGGGCTCCGTGCAGGGGTAGTATCGACGGCCCGCCTCGACATCCTGTCCGACCTGATCGACGGCGCACCTCTGCGCACACCACAGGGCGAAGAGATCACGCAGTCAGGCTTGAACCTTACGATTCGAGGTGCGTCCCAGAGCCAAGAAATCTGGTTCGACCTCGACCACCGCATGGTCGTGGGTTTCATGTTCACGTCGTCGACGCTGCATAGCCCTAGCGTACCGGCGCATATCCGTCGGAGGGGTGGTGTCTACTATACCGGTCCTAAAGCCAAGCCGCGGGGCAATACCATCCGTCACACATCACCGACCAAATATACCACCGAGGAACGAGCACACCTGCGCCAGCTGCGAGCGGCGTCCAAAGCGTGGGCGCGTATGAAAGAACTCTACGTGCCCGAGCACAAAGATTATTGGCTTACCGCAGACCAACGAACCGCACTGGATAACATCTGCGGTGGGTCGGGGGTGCGTTACACACACTGGTCGACGCAACCGAAAGAGCTGGGCACGTATCTCAAGCAATCGTTCAACGACCTGACACCACAAGACCGGTGGCGTCTCATAGCCTTCAAAACCATCAACCAGCGAACGGAGGAACGGCTACCTTATCTTACTTGGTAACGCGTAAAACATTATGCTTGACGTACCCTAGCAGTTATGTTATAGTGTATATGTTACATCAATAGTAACGACAACAATCCAATTTGTGACACGTGTCACAAACTCACAAACATACGGAGACTACAATGCAAGTCATCAACATCAATGAAGCCAAGTCACTTATCAAGCACGTCGCTGTCGAGATGCGTGAGCCTATCATGTTCTGGGGTCAGCCCGGCGTAGGCAAGTCCGAGTGCATTGCCCAAGTGTGCAGCGACTACGACGGCGCACTGGTCGACATTCGCCTTAGCCAGTATGACAGCGTAGACCTGCGCGGTATCCCTGTGCCACATGCCAACGGCCTCACTGTCTGGCAGGCGCCGAGCACGCTACCGTTCGAGGGCAACCCAGCATTCAGCGACGACCCAGACAAGCCGATCTTCCTGTTCCTTGACGAGATCAACTCAGCTGCACCCGCTGTTGCAGCTGTCGCCTACCAGCTTATCAACGATCGTGCTGTCGGCGAGCACCAGCTCATGTCTAACGTCGTCGTCATCGCCGCAGGTAACCGCGAGTCTGACCGTGGCGTCACCAACCGTATGCCCACACCACTTGCCAACCGCTTCACGCACGCCGAGATCGGAGTCGACGTCGATAGCTTCTGCGAGTATGCCCAGCGCGCTGGCCTACCCGCCATCGGTGTGGCCTTCCTACAGTTCCGCAAGCCGCTGCTGTCCACGTTCGACCCGACCAAGCCAGACAAGGCCTTCGCGACACCACGCTCATGGGTCAAAGCCTTGCGCTACTACGCCTCCGGTATGCCTGCCGCTGTCAAGCATACCGCCATCGTCGGTGCCATCGGCGAGGGTCCGGCTGCCGAGTTCGCCGGCTTCGCTGACGTGTGGCAGTCTATGATCCCGATCAAGGACATCATCGCTGACCCCAAGGGTGTCGACCTGCCCGACGATCTATCCATGACATACGCTGTCGCTATCAGCGTGTCCGGTGCGCTGACGGTCGACAACGCGCCACAGCTGTTCACCTTCTTGCAGCGCCTGTCACCCGAGTATGTCGTCATGGCATGGCAGCTTGCCGTAAAACGTGACGAGGCATTGTTTACGACTGACCAGTTTATGAGCTTCTCGACGCAGTATCGCGCCGTGTTCCAGTAATCTGTGACACGTGTCACAAAACCGAATGAGGTAACTATGGATCGTCTATCTAAACTCCGCTCACGTGTTCTACTCAAGCAGCCGTTCTTCGGGACGCTGCTTATGACCAGCCCTCTGGTCGAGACGAGCAGTGTACCCACCGCTGCGACCGACATGCGCAGCATCTTCTACAACCCTGACTTCTTCGCCAAGCTAACTGATGACGAGGTAATCTTTGTGCTTGCCCACGAGGTCCTGCACATCGCATTCAAGCATGGCCTGCGTGCGCAGTCTCGCGACCGGCTCGTGTGGAACTATGCCACTGACTACCAGATCAATGCGATCCTTGTCGAGCAAGGCTTAACGATGCCTACGGGTGGGCTGCTCGACAAGAACTACTCCAACCGAGGTGCCGAGATCGTCTATGACGAGCTGATCCAAGACAAGGACAAGGACAAGGACAAAGACGGCAGCGGTCAGGGCCAAGGTCAACCCGGTGACGACGACCAGATTGGCGGCGGCCTCGCGTCCGACCTCATGGACCCAGCTGACATGTCACCCAGCGAGCAAGCTGCGCGTAGCCAGCAGATCGACCAGCAGGTAGCCCAAGCCGCCAACATGGCGCGTATGGCTGGCAAGCTGTCCGGCTCTCTCGAGCGTGCAGTGTCCGAGATACTCGACCCAGCTGCACCATGGCACGAGCTACTGCGTGACTACATGACGCGTAACACCAACGACGACGAGACATGGTCACGTCGCAACCGTCGGTTCGGCTCTGTCTACCTACCCACGCGCCACAACCAGCGTATGGGCGAGATCGTGGTTATCGGCGACACCTCGGGCTCTATCACCGAGCACGACATAAATCGTATCGCGTCAGAAGTTAGCGCCATCGCCGACATCATGCAGCCCGAGCGTATCCGCGTGGTCTGGGCAGACACCGAGGTCAAAGGCGAGCAGGTGTTCGAGGTAGGTGAGCCCATCGCCCTCAAGCCTGTGGGTTACGGCGGCACTGACATGCGTGTGCCCATCGCTCACGTCGAGCAGTACGAACCAGTCGTGGCGGTCATGGTCACTGACGGCTACACACCATGGCCTGTTGAGCCAGCGTATCCGTTGATCGTGTGCTGCACCACGGACATTGACGTACCCATCGGTCAGGTGGTGCGTGTATGACTACTGACGTCGACCATAACACGTTCGTGCTGCGTGCGTTCGTGTGCGCCAACGGCGGCTTTTACTTCTGCGGTGACGAGGGTGCGAGCTCTCTCACCGACATCTTTCAGCGCCGCCCCAACCAGTGCCGATACGCCATCGTGCGCAACACCTACAGTAACGAGTATCTGTCCATCGACATGTTCGAGCTGCTGACTACCGACGGCACTGACCTGCTCGTGGGTGAGTCCAGAGTTTACCCCACCGAGGATGCAGCCATCGCTGCGACTCACATGATTTACAATCTGTGACACGTGTCACAAAACATCAGGAGACTACCTATGTCTATCACTAAAGAATGTATGATCGTTGATCTGTCCATCGGCCGCTGGTACGGCTTTGCACGTGACGCTGAGCTTGGCCGCTCTGTTGCACTCACGCACCACGCTGACGAGGATGCGACCAACGTCAACAAGCGCCTCATGCCCAGCAAAGTTTTGCGTGATGTAAACTCATCGCTCACCACGATCCGCAAGCACTTCCACAAGAACACACTGCCTTGGCATGACACCGGTGGCCGTCTGCTCACTCGCAAGCTGTTCGCCACGTTCATCGAGGAGCACGAGGCACTGGTCACGAAGGCCGAGGCGGCGATCGAGAAGTTCATCACCGTCGACTACCCTGTCGAGCGTGACCGTGCGGAGTTCCGCATGGGTGAAGTGTTCAACCCAGATGACTACCCAGCCCAGTCGGAGCTGCGCGGCATGTATCGTGTCCGCCTCGACTTCGAGCCTGTCGGTGACGCTGGCGACTTCCGTGTCGACATGGACAAAAAGTACGTCGACCACGTGCGTCAGAGCATCGAGCGCAAAGTCAACGACCGCATCCATGGTGCGATGCGTGAGGTCTGGGATCGACTGTCCAAGACGCTGACACACTTCCACGCGCGCATGGCCGACGAGGATAGCAAGTTCAAGCGGGCAACCATCGACAACCTGCGTGAGATCGTTGAGGTCCTGCCCGCGCTCAATGTGCTGGACGATCCAGACCTCGAGTCCATTCGGATTGACATCATGCACCACCTAGCAGACCTCGACCCCGTCGAGCTGCGTGACGACGAGGACCTGCGCCGGGAGGTATCAGGCGAGGCCAAGCGGATCATGGACACAATGGACGGCTTCATGGCCGCCTTCGGATAAGGAGATCAACTGATGACCAAGATTTACTGCGCGGAGTGCGGCGAGCCGCGCCTTAAAAAAGAACGAGTAAAGACTTACTCGAGAGATGAGGGCGGCGACATTCGTGTCGCCGTCATCGAGCTGCGGACCGGCAGCGTATTGGTAAACGCCCAGCCCGACCTGTTCGCACGCAACCCATCGGGGAATGGTGGTCACGCTGTTGTCATCACCTTTACTTGTCAAGACTGCGGGTTCTCTGACGATATGGAGATCAAGTCATTTGAGAAAGGAACCGCGGCATGTTGGGGCAACGGAGAACACATCCTATGAGACGCAGCCCAGCTGAACCATCTACAACGTGTCACTACTATATTGCGCCACCAGAGAGGTCATCATGTTAGAACAAAACACAGTCACTATCAGCATCAGCAGCCAACTCGAGACAACGGGAACCGGTTTCGGTATCGTCGAGGGTACAGGTGAGTCGTGCTTCATACCGCCACGCGTCATGCTTGCCGCGCACGGCACCGTCGGCGACATCTTTCAAGCAACAGTCACGGAAAATCCACTCGAGAACCGTCGCGACCATACACCGTATATGGTGACCGGACTAAAGCGGATCGAAGACCCGAGCCATGTCGCGGTGCGTGCCTTCATCGAGCGCACGTTATCAAACAATGGTGTGTGGACGGCCGGCGAACTCTTTCACGAGTACACCGGTGGGGCTTCACTAAAGGAGCACACCGAGCTCTTACACGCGTTCATCACCCAGACGGACGACTTTTTTAGGGCAGGGAAATGCGCGCGGTTCACAATGGAGCGTGCGCACAACCGAGGGCGCTCTAAGGTGTGGTACACATGCAGCCCTGATCTTGCCGACGTAGCGGAGTGGGAACCGGAATAATGTACCGAAATAAAAAAAGAGGGTTGCCGAAGCAACCCTCAAGTCAGGCGGTAAAGCGGGAGCACAAGGGAGGCTCTCGCGCAAAGGGTAGCACATCAATCGAGCTATTCATAGAAACTTTAGGTCTGCACCCAGAATTTTTTAAGAGCTGGAAGCCGTCCGATCTTGGGGTCGAGCCCCCGTTTTAGGAGACAACATGACAGAAGGCATAAAGTTTGACTCAGGTAAACCGCGTTACGATTTAACCCCGCCAGAGGTTGAGGAGGCGATCGCGACAGTCCTGACGTTCGGCGCGGAGAAGTACGGAGACCGTAACTGGGAGCTCGGCATGGCGTGGGGCCGCCCCTACGCAGCGCTGCGTCGCCACATGGCGGCTTGGTGGTCGGGTGAGGAGTTTGACCCAGAGTCAGGCCTACCGCACACATGGCACGCCGCGGCTTGCATAGCGTTCCTCGTGGCGTTTGAGGCGCGAGACATTGGTATCAACGATAAGCCAACACAAAGCAAAGAGGAGCAAGGAGAATGAAGGGAGCAACGCTCACCGCAGCACTCAATCGTATCGAGCGCAAGGCAGAGATCATGCGGCTCGATGCTAAGCGACACAGCACAGCAAGGCAGGACGCAGAGGAGATCAAGGCATTGGCCGAGATTGCCCAGCGTCAGGTGCAACGCCTGCAAGAACTATACGAAGCAAGCAAAGCCGAAACAGTCGAAATCAAAAACGCACCGATCAGGTTCCTGCTGGATCACGGAAAGGGAGAATAACCGATGAACGCAAGTAAACTTGAAGAACTCAAAGCTGCCCGTGAGGCTGCTTACGATGCTTACGAGGCTTATGCTTATGCTGATGCTTTTGAAGCTCGTGATGATGCTGCTGCTAATGCTGCTAGTGCTGCTTGGGATGCTTATGATGCTGCTGCTGATGCGTATGAGGCTGAACTGATACGTTTACAAGGATGAAATCAAATGACAAGTAAACTTGAAGAACTAAAGGCTGCTGACGCTGCTTATGCTGCTGCTCATGCTGCTGCTTGTGGTGCGGCTGAGGCTGCGTATGCTGCTGCGTATGCTGCTGTTTATGCTGATGCTGATGCTACTTATGCTGCTGCTTGTGATGCTGCTGAGGCTGCTGAACTGAAACTTTTACAAGGAGACAAATAATGACGATACTATCAACAGTCCTGACAATCATCACGGTATCGGGGGCCACGATGCCCACCGGATACTACGAAGTCACCACAACGCAGCTAACATGCGCCAATCACATTGACATCATGCTGACGATGGCAGCAGTCGATGGCGCAGAGGCCGACGGCTATTGCCTCGATAGCTTCACATCCATGCG
>Ga0196887_1001510_pt1 | contig 10072 bp, 9 predicted proteins | sample VirMetDEL_Mar_31_FD_169094 | JGI IMG/M metagenome (GOLD analysis project Ga0196887, IMG submission 169094) | Aqueous microbial communities from the Delaware River and Bay under freshwater to marine salinity gradient to study organic matter... | ecosystem: Environmental > Aquatic > Marine >... | reverse complement strand
TCTTCAGATCGACTTCGAAGACGACGATCCGGTCGTCATCGCTGGTTCCAGGCAAGACGGTCGAGGATCCGGCGATGTCCAGGCAAGCCGCGTTGCCGATAGTCGCCGCGTCGATGTCGGAGAACGAGCCTCCCGAGGTCGTCGCCTCGGAGAGCTTCAGAGCGGTGACGGCGGCGCCGATGTTGCCGAGACCGACGACCACCGTGAGGTAGTCATAGCCAAGGGTGTCGATCTCCTCGGCGGTGGTCGCTCCGGAGTTGGCGACCGGGTCGATTACCATCTGGTATCCGGTGTTTTGTGCGTGAATCATATTCGTGGTTTCCCGTAATAGGGGGCCGACCGAAGTCGGCCCCCGGAGTTCATCAGAAGAGGAGGCCGACGACGGGACCCGACTCGCTCGAGTCGCCCACGTCGTGGACGTTGATGTCGAACCGCTCGGTGCCACGGATCGCGAGTTCGTCCTGCTCGAAAGCGTTCAGGGCCGAGTCGCTGATCTGGACCTCGGTCTGGCGACGGTCGCCGAACGAAGCGGCCAGGCTGAGATCGCCGAAGAGCGCGCCGATCTTGTTCGCCGAGTAGGCGGACCGCATCACCTGAGTGAACTCGACCGGGTAGCCGAAGAGGGTCGGGGTCCCGGCGTAGCCGTCCTTAATCTCGCGGGCGGAGGTTCCACCGGCGGAGGTCAGAGCGGCCTCGAACATGCCGTGCCAGGTAGCCTTGTGCATGTAGAACTTCGCGTTCGGGGTGTCGGCGTAGGCGGGGAGGAGCCCCATCATCGCGCCGATGTTGTCGAGCGTGAGGTCGCCGAAGCCGGAGCCGAGGGCCGCGTCGTGATACATGACGCCGGTCGTTCCCGCTTCGATCTGGGTCACGACGCCATTGATGCCACCGAAGGTGGACGTACCATCTCCGGTGAACCCACACTCGTCTTCCTTCTTCGCGAGGGCGTAGGCGATCTCGCCCGCCACGTCGTCGGCGAGGTTCACGAAGGCGTCCTCGTTCAGCTCGTTCGAGATGGTGGTGAGGACCATCGCCTTCTTCGCGACAAGCAAGACCGACTCAAAGGTCTGGGTAGATTCGGTTCCGGCGGTGGCTTCTCCGACGAAGTTCGCGGTGAGGCCAGCCGATCGGCGAGGAACCCGGAGGGTATCGCTGGACATCGGACGGACTCGAGCGTTTCGACGGAAGACGCCGTACTGTTCGCGGAGCGAGATCAGCTCGTTCTCGAACTCTTCAGGAACGAGGAAGCCACCAGCGGAGTTCACGCCCTCGGTGTGGGCCTTGACCTCGATACCGTTCGCGTCGCAGAAGTTCAGGCTCTTCCGGTGGCCTCGAGAGGCGAGGAGCCAGTGACCGAACCGCATCGCCTTCGTGACGGCGTCGCCGGAGCTGTCGTCCTTGAAGTTCTTGAGCTTCGACCAGATCTTCGGGCGGTGAATGGCCGGGGCCATCTTCGTCGCCGGGGCGACGGCCTTCCGCCGGTTCAGGGTGATCGACTTCGGGGTCGCCTTGTCTTCCATGTCCTCGTCCTCGTCTGCCTTGTCGGCGGTTTCTTCGTTGTCTTCGACGGCCTTTTCTTCTTCGTCCTCAGCCATCTTCGGCATCAGAACGACTTCGACGTCCTCAGCGGAGAGAGGCTCGCCCTTTTCGTCCACGACGGCGACCTTCTCCATATAGAGGGCCTTCGCCTGGACGAATCCAGTCTCGCCGACCTGGTCGGCGATGTTCTGGAGGTCCTTCTGGACCTCCTCGATGTTCACGAATCGCATGATTTGTCCTCGGTTGAGTGTTCGGTGTGACGTTCTAGCTTCTGGCCCCACGATCCACCGCTCCAGCCCTTTCGGCTCCGCGTCCGGACCTCATCGAGGCGTACGGTCAGAGGGTCGAAAGACGGCCCCGTCGAGGGACCTGGATCTGGACGGTCCGAGGTGGCGGAGCGAAGTCGAGCCATCGTTCCGCGTCCTCGAGTGAGACGACGCCCTTCCGGACCGCGGAGACCAGAGCGGTCGCATTCGCCGGGAGCGGAGCGACCGAGACCTCGAGGAGCTTCCACTTCGAGTAGACCTGTCGGACGGTGTCGCCGTAGTCCTCCTGATCCTTCGCCGAAGCCTTCCGGACCCCGCCAGGGAGCGGGACGAAGCCGACGCTGATCCCCTTCACGATGCCCTGATCGACGAGGCTCTCGACGAACTCCGGGAAGTATGAGCCGTTGAAGCCTTCCGGCCGCTGGGCGAACTCGATCGAGGCGTCGATCTTCCCCTTCGCCCGCCGGATGTCGGTGATCTTCCCGATCGGCTGGGCATAGTCGTGATTATAAAACACGACCGGGTTCTTCTCATACTCGCCCGCGTCCATGCCCTGAGAGATCAGGACCTCGCCGTCGCGGTCGATCGTTTCGGTCGTGATGGTGGCGTCCACCTTGACGCCTTCCCCCTTCGAGACCATCGCCTCGAGCGTCTTCTTCAGCATTAGAGATCCTCCAGAACCGGCATGAAGTCGCACCGGCAGTTCGGGTGTACGATTCCCTGAGAGTCGAACGTCGGCGTGTACGTCCCGCCGTCCGTTCCTCGGATGGTCATCCCACCCCGGACCATCGGGGAGTCCACCCCGAGGGCCTTCCCGCCAGCCCCGAACGACTTCTCGACGGCCGAGCAGAACTCGCAGGCTCCCGGAGCCTTCAGGAACTGTTTCTCCTTCACGACTCCGGCTTCCTTCCAGGTGTCGATCTGGCCTTCGTGGTAGGCGTTCGCCGACTCGGTTCGGGCGATCGTCTCGGCCCGGTCGGCACTGAAGCCGTATCCGGTCCGAAGTCGTTCGATCTCCTTCCCGATCGAGAAGTCGCCCTCGATGCTCCCGATCGTTCGGTCCACGGTCGCGTCGATCACGCTCTCGACGATCAGGCCCGCCCGTTCGGCGATCGCCTTCTCGAGAGCCTCGGAGAGCTGAGGCGTCGAGATCTGAGTCCGTCCAGCTTGGCCGAGGATCTCGTTCACTCGAGCCGCTCCGACCGATCCGCCGCTGGCGGCAGCGGACTTGATCGCGGCGACGAGGTCGTCGAGCATCTTCCCTTTCGTCCCGACGAGGTCGGCGAGGATCGCCTGCATCGCGGCGTCGCCGCCTGCTGCCTTCTGGGGCGTCGGCTTGATCTCGCCGGACTCGAGGGCTCGGATCATGCGGCCCCGGACCTTCTCGAGTCCATCCTGAACGATCGCGGCGATCGCCATCGCGGGCGTCCGCTTCTCATCGCTTCGGATGTCGTCGTCGGCGTCGGGCTCGTCGGTCGCGGCCTTCGGCATCAGTCGGTCGAAGTCTGCCGCCAGGCCCTCGATCTCGAGTCGTTGGAACTTCGTAGCCTCCGGCCACTCGTAGACCTTCGCCGCGTGGTTCTTGCACTTGCATCCGGGCATTGACCAGTCGAGCCACTTCGCTTTCTTGTCTTCCTTCTTCGGGTGACCAGACGGGAGGAGGTCGTTGTCGCCGACGTACTTCGCGTCCTTCGGTCGCCCGTTGCGGACGAGGTAGAGGAAGGCGTTCACGCGAGCCATCGACCACTGCTGTCGGCTCATGCCGGGGCGGTGCGAGGTCGAGAAGGCTCCGGCCCCTCGCCGGTAGACCGCCTTCAGCATCCCGAGATCGACCTTCTTCCCCTTCTTGTCGCCGTGTTCTTCGTTATGTTCCTCGACCTTGTTCTTCAGGGCCTTCTCGGTCGCTTCGCTGATCTCGATCCCGCCGCGAGATCCAGACGCCGACCCTTCCGGGTTCTCGTCGGACCCTTCTCGCTGCTCGCTCGGCTTCGCGGGCGTCGATGAGACCCGGTCGCCCTCGGCCTTCTCTCGAGCCCTCTCGAGTTCCTCGAGCTTCCGGTCGGCCCACGCGGCCCCGGCCTCGTCCGGGTTCGCGGGATCGCCGCCCCAGAGCAGCCAGGCGACCACGCCCGCGGACGGGTACTCGTCGTGGCTCGGCTTCGCGGCGGGGGCGTCGAGGTCCACGCGGTGACGGCTGAAGAAGTTCGCCATCCGCCCGACGGTCTCCGGGCTGAGGTTCGATCGGTTCGAGATGTCCCTCGCCCGAGCGACGCCGACCTCGGTGCCGCCTCGTCCGTGTTCCTCTCGGAGACGAAGACCACGCTCGGCCAGCTCGGCCATCCCGGCGGTCGGCTTCAGGTCCACGTCGTCGAGGGCCTTCTCGTCCCCGTGTTCGAGGCCCGTCGCGTCGGTGTAGTCCTGCATGGCCTCGCAGGGCATGTAGAGGGTCCGCCCGTCCACCTCGTGGACGTGATGGCCCGAGCATCCCAGAACCGCCGCGACCGCCTCAGCTTCCTCCGGCGTCTCGTAGAGGTCGCCGGGCTGGCGGGTCATCGTCAGGACCTTTTTTTTCGGCCCTGCCTTCTCCTCGGCCTCGACCATCTTCTCGGCGACCGCTCGAGTGAACCCGGCGGCCTGGAGCAGCTTGACGACGGCGTAGCCGGTCAGGCGTCGTTCTCGAACCGACTCGAGCAGGGAGGACGCGAAGCCGAGATCCGGACCGGCGGCGTCGTTCAGCTCCTTCGGTTCTGGTTCGTCCATCGAGAGGAGTCCTGGTCCCGCCGGAGCAGCTCCGCCGAGAGGCTGGCCGCCAACGAGGAGCTGCTCGGCGAACTCGTTCTCGACGGGCTCTCGGCCCTCCTCGAGCCTCGCCTCGTTCGGTGTCCGCCAGCCGCCCGCGACGGCGGTCTGCCTTTCCTGTAGCTCGAAGGCCCGGTCGGTCGGGACCGGATTATCGTACGCGAGACAGTGGGTCTCCTCGAGCCCGAAGAGCGGGAGGAGGCTCTGGTTCAGTTCCTGCTCGTCCATTCGGCATAGAGGGAGGATCGTCCCTTCTCGCCACTGAGCGAAGCCGGTCTGAGCCGATGCGAGGTTCGGGTCGTTCGCCTTCAGCATTGAGACCGGGACGCCGAACACGGCGGCGATCTCCTCGACGATCTCCTCGCGACCCGCCAGGTCCTTCGGAGGGAAGTTCAACGGCGTGAACTGGACATCGCCGGTCACGGTGATGAACGAGCCATCCTTCCGCGAGCCCTTCAGGCGGTTCTCGACCTGCTGCTGGAATCGGTCGAGCTGGTCGCCGCTGGGCGTCCCCTTCACTACGACGGCGTAGTCGGGGCGGGCCGAGTTCGCGAAGGTCGAGATGTCCATCTCGTGGACCGCGTCGTTCGCGACGATCGAGCCGTAGGCGGCCTCTACCTTCCCGAGTCCGTAAAACAAGTTCCCCGGATTCGGTCGCCGAAAGTGGATCACCTCGTCCGTCTGGAAGACCTGCTTCATCTGGGCGTTCTGACCGTAGAGGTACCCCTTGATGAAGTTGTCTTCGCAGGGAATGACCTCGACGTAGTGAGACGCGAGCGGCCAGAGTTCAGAGGGGAGGCCGGTAGCCTCATCGACGACCGGGTGGAGGTAGGCGTTCCCGGTCAGCTCCCCGTAGAGGATCCGGAGGACCGCGAGGTCGAAGCCATTCAGGAACGGGTTCGCCTCACCCAGTAGATCGAGGACCGGGTGAGGGCCGACGACCTCCTCGAAGTCGTCGCCGTACATGGCGGCCTTCCTCATCACGACCGAGGAGGGTCTCTGGTCGCCTTGACCGTCGCCCATCATGTACGCCTTCCGGCGTCGCTCGATCGCTCGAGTCGGGGCCAGGCTCTCGTCCCTTTTCGCGTAGAGGCGAAGCGGAAGGGCGGCCACGGCGTTCGCGTTGATCGTCGCGGCGGCGTAGACCCACGAGCGGTAGGCCCGGACCCCCCGGTCGGGGCTGAAGGGAGCGCGGATCGCTCCCTGCTGGCCGCCCGCGACGACGTTCACGCTCGAGGCGAGGTACTTGTCCGGGCTGGTCTGTCGCTTCTGAAGCAGACCGAAGAGGTCTCGAATCGGCATAGGCTAGAGAACCCTGAAGTCGAACCCGGAGCGGGCCGTAGTGTCGAGGCATCGGAGAGCCAGGGCGAGGGCGCAGACTCCGTCATCGTGCATTCCGGTCGGAGCCTCGTAGCGGACCCCGGTCCGTGTGTACTGATACTCGAAAGTTTCGCATTCTGTCCGAAGCCAGCCGTCAGGAATCGCGACTCGTCGTGTCTGGAAGGCGGAGGCGAGGCCCTCCATGATCTGCTGCTTCGACGTGCTGCTGAACTTGAACCCTTCCAGCCGGGGCCGGGTCTTCTGGAGCCCTTCGACGATCGGATCGCCGACGCCGGTCGAATCCACGAGACACGCGACCTCGCCGACGAGGCCGTCGATCCGGCTCGAGGTCTCCGACCACGGCCCTTGCCACCGCTCGAGCAGCACCACGGCCCCGTCCTCGTCCAGGCCGACGACCACCGTCCAGTCCACGGACTTCGCGAGGTCGATCCCGATGGCCTTCACCGGCGAGGTCGAGAGCGGAGCCACGCAAGCGGCGATCGAGTCCAGCCCGAACGGGTTCCCGCCGTCGTCGGCAGGGATCCCGAGGAACTCCTGCTCGAAGATCTGGCGAGGTAGCTCCTGCTGGGCGGCCTCGATCTCCTCCGGCGGGATCGTCGGGTTCGCCGTAGTCGGGAGCCGCCACGACTTCCAGCCGCCGTCGCCGATCTGGCCCCGCTCGAAACACCGATGAAAGAACGAGCGACCCTTCGGCGTCCCGAGGAACCAGGCGTCGCCCTGACGGTCCGCCAGCGTCGCCCGAAGGGTCTCCTGCCACGCCGGACCGAGGTCTCGGACGATCCCGGCCTCGTCGATCACGATCCGGTCGTAGCGGCGGCCCCGGCCCGCGTCGATGTTGTCGAGGCTCCAGAAGTCGAGCGTCCCGCCTGAGAGCAGGTCGAGCCGCTTCTCGACCCGGTCGGTCTTCGCAATCACCGGGGCGAGGATTCTCTCGATGTCCCGCCAAGGGTCCGCGAGGTATCGGTAGGTCGGAGCGAACCAGCCGACCTCGCCGCCGTCGATGGCCCGGTCGATCGCGAGCTGGATCCCGAGGTGGGTCTTCCCGAACCGCCGCCCGCACTCGAGGACGTTGAAGCGGCCCGCCTCCTCGAGGACCTTCGTCTGGCCCGGATGAAGGGCGTCCTCGATCGGCTGGATCTCAACCCTCACGCAAGCCACTGGTCATAGATTGCGGTTGATAGGTCCCGGACCATGAACGGAGGGACGCTCATGCCGACCAGATAGCAGGCTTTCCGGTTGAAGTTCGATTTCTTAGGTTCGCAGAGGTCGTAGTCATCGGGAAACGATCCGAGACGGAACAGTTCTTTCCAAGTGAACAATCGAGGTTCATGCCCGTGGTACTGGTTGCGGTAAGACGCTGCAATCGTTGCAACGGGTGCTTTCGGGTCGTTCCTTTTTGAAGTGAACATAACACCGCGCGGATGTGCTTCACTGAAGTATCGACCGATCTTGGTGAGGTTCCAGTATTTTCTCATAACCGATCCCGGCTTCATCGTTGCATTTTTCAGGTCTGAAGTATCTAAGTCGAGATCCATGCACGCTTCTTCTTGGCTGATTACTTTCCGGGCCGGACGAAAGATCAGAGGCTGTCTTTTTTCTTTTGTCCCGACGAAGAAGACCCGCTTCCTGCTCTGAGGAACTCCGCATGCTGTTGCGTCTACTTCGAAGACCTGGGTCGCATAGCCGATTGCCCGAGCCTTCTGGACGATCGCCTTCGCATAGCCTTTCGCCTTGCCGATCAGGATGCCGGGGACATTTTCAGCAATGAAGGTTCGCGGCTGGATGATCTCGAGGAGGTCGAGGTAGTCGAAGAACAGGTCGTCGAGGACCTGTTGAGCTTGCCCTTCCCGGAACTTTTTATCTTTGCCCCAGTCCTTGTCCCGCGTTCCTTGCATTGAAAAACTCGAGCAGGGAGGAGATCCGTCGAGGATGTCGAGGCCTTGTAGATGTTCCGGCAAGCCTTCCTCTCGAAGCTGCTCGACAAGCTGGCCGATCGGCTTGAGGTAGTAGTGTTCGGGCTTGTGGTTCGCCTTATAGACTTCCGCCATCTCCGGGTCGATGTCGTTCGCACCGACGACGCTGAACCCTGCGAGCTTGTAGCCCATTGTTGATCCGCCACCGCAGGCGAAAGTAGAGAAGACCCGGCACCCGTTAGGCGTGACGCTTTCGAGGTCTGCTAGTCGCCATCCGTGTTCAGTCATCGAACTCGAATCCGCATTTCGGGCATTTGTGGTCGAGGTCGAAAGATTCAGGGTCGACTTCTTTTGTTTCTGAAGGCTTGAAGTCGGAAACTCCTGAAGCCACCAGGGCGTCGATCTCCTTCTGGTCGAACGCGAGGACCTCGAGCATGTCGTCGTCCATCGTGTCCAGGAGCGACCGGAGGACCTCGTCGTTCCATTCGGCGAGTTCGCCGGTCCGGTTGTCGGCGATGCCGAAGGCGGTCGCCTGACCGGGATCGAGTTCGGTCCGGACGATCGCGATCTCGGTCCACCCGAGACGCTTCGCCGCCTCGAGCGTGCCGTTCCCCGCGATGACGATCCCTCGAGCATCGACGACGATCGGCTTCTGCTGGCCGAAGGCTCGGAGGCTATCGCGAATCGCCTCAAGGTTCCGCTCGCCGTGGCTTCTGGCGTTCGCGGGATCTGGCGAGATGGACTCGATCGGTACGGTCTCGGTCTTCATGAGGTCTCCGGCAGGAGCCTAGCAGATCACCGATCTAGCTTCTTCTTGATGTCCTCGAGGTCGCGTCGGATCCCCTTGACCATCGTGTAATACACGAGGACCCAGACGATGAGCGGCGTCAGATTGTTCTCGAGGATCGGGAGGATCGAGGGTTCCATCAGGTCTCCAAGTCATCAGAAGATTCGGACCACTGGCTGAAGAGGATCCCCAGATCCTCCCCGTTCACGACGCCGTCGAAGTTCAGATCGGATCGGCTGCTCGAGGATCCCCAGTCACCGAGGAGGATCCCCTGGTCGATGCCATCGACCCAGCCGTCCGCGTTGATGTCGGCGACCATTCCCTCGAGCCTGAGACTCGCAGACCACGAGATCGACTCGATCACCTTCTCACCGGGGTCGAGCGTGAAGAGGTAGTCGCGGACGATGCGCGTCCGGCCTGGATCCCAGCATAGCTCGGACCCTTCATCGAACACCGGGACCATGCCCTCGCCGATCCTGACCGACTGGCGGAACCGGACCTTCCTCGCGACGCTCGAGAGGTTCGTGGCTTCGATCTCGCCGACCATCGAGAAGAGGCCGGGCGTGTCCACGGCTTCCGGCGTGAGGTAATCCGCGACGACGTTCCTCGTCTCGGTCTCCGCGACCGAAACCGTCTGGATCGTCCCGGTGGTGTTCCCGTCAGTATCAAAGACGGGTATCCGCGTGGTCACCATCGGCTCGAGCCGAGGACTACACGGGTCGTCGGCCAGAGCCGAGGACGCGAAGGCGAGGATCAGAAGTCGAGAGATCATGGCGTCGGCGGATCGTAGGCGACCGACTTCAGGGCGATCGCTGCCGCCTTCATCTCGTCGGCCTTCGCGGCCAGCAGGTCGATCAGGTCTTCGTCGAGCGTGGTCCGTTCGGAGATGTTTGCGTACACGTCAGCGAGGGCCGCGACGTTCGACTCGATCCCGGCCAGATGCTTCGCGATGGCAGCGTAGAAGGCGATGGTGTTCATGAGTAGGTCAGTCCGATGGTGAGAGTGTCGCCCGTCGACAGGGCGTCGTAAAAGCTGGAGGTGTCCGACTTGTTGAACCGGAATCTCTTGATCGTCCCAGTCGCTCCGCCCGTATTGACAACAGTCAGCGAGGTGTGACCGAGTTCAGTCGATCCGGCCAGCATACGGCTGTCGGAGATCGTCGCGTTCGTATCGAAGTCGCCGTTGTTGGAGAACGTGCCGCTCGTGTCGATGCGAACAAGGAACTCGATGTAGGTGTCAGTCCTGTTCGTGCGGATCGGCCGAGATGCGTACTCTTCGAAATCGCCAGCCCCAGAACCCGCTTCAGCATACGACGAGAGGCTGAAACGATTTCCGTGGTCTGCTCCGAGTACGAGCGTCCAAGTAATCGTCTCGGATGCAGCGACGGGACCGGGAATGAAGTTCCACCTAGGCATCCAGCTCGATCT
>Ga0196887_1001504_pt1 | contig 10112 bp, 5 predicted proteins | sample VirMetDEL_Mar_31_FD_169094 | JGI IMG/M metagenome (GOLD analysis project Ga0196887, IMG submission 169094) | Aqueous microbial communities from the Delaware River and Bay under freshwater to marine salinity gradient to study organic matter... | ecosystem: Environmental > Aquatic > Marine >... | reverse complement strand
CAATTAGCCAAGGGGAAATAATGACATACAAAGAACTAATAAATCAAGTATTAATAAGACTAAGAGAAGACACTATATCTACTGATTGGTCTGGGGCTATTAACGACAGCATAACTATATCTACTTATCAAAAAGTTATTGGTTCTTTAGTTAATGATGCTAAAAGAAGTATAGAGTCTTTTCACGATTGGTCAGGCTTAAGAGAAACAGTAGACATATCTACAGTTAATGGGACTAAAAATTATAATTTAAGTTCGGGTCAAGAGTTTCAAATTCTAGATGTTATTAATCAAGCCACTGGAGATATTCTGTCACCGGTGACAAAACATTATATGAATACTACTAAATATCCTACAGAAACTACAGGACAACCTGCACATTATTGTATTAATGGGGTTGATACTTCAAACAATTTAAAAGTAGATTTAACACCTGTTCCTACAAAAGCAGAAACAATATCTTTTGATATAGTTAAGTATCAAGATAATTTAACAACAGCAGCATCTACATTAAAGATACCTGCTCAACCAGTAATACTTGGAGCTTGGTCTCGTGCTTTAGCAGAGCGAGGAGAAGATGGCGGAACTCAATCATCATTAGCTGCAGAAGAAGCAGCAGCGTCGTTAAGACAAGCTATAATAATAGATGGTGGTCATAATAGATTTGAACAAGACTGGTATATAAAGTAATGGCAAAGCAATTAGTAGCACAACCTTTACCCAATTTTGGTGTTAATGGATTGAATACTCAAAGCAATCCTAACTCACTAGACCCTTCATACCTTACGTCAGCAGACAATATAGTATTAAGAGAATCGGGAAGAATATCATTTCGTAAAGGTTTAAAACAAAAAGTTGTACCTTCTGGTACATCTATTAACTCTATTGTAGAACACAATGACCAAGGTACTAATAAAATCTTTGCTAGTCACGGTACTAGCATCTACACTATTGACTTTACTACACCTAATGCTGCCTTTCCTAGTAGTGGTGCAGACGTAAAACACACAGTAGCAAATACAACAGGAGACTGGCAGTTTATAAATTTTAATAGCAGATTACATTGTTTTCATAAAGAAACTATACCACAAAGGTATGATGGTTCTTATCCATCAAATGAAAAATGGTCTAGCACTTATCATACCGATGCAATTAATTTAGCTAACGGAAGTGAAGTAACCGCACCCAATGTTGTTGCTAATAAAACATATAAAATAACAGCTTTAGGAAATACAAATTGGTCTCTTCTTAGCGGAGATACAAGCAAAGAAGCAGAAATAGGTGATATTTTTACATCTATAGATGTTGGAAGCACAGCTACAAGCACTTCAGCTACAGCACCTAATATGGTTTCAGGCAATCGTTATAAAATTATTGCATTAGGAGATACAGATTTTAATCTTAACGGTGCTGATTCTAGTCCAGCAGTAGGAGAAATTTTTACTGCTAACGATATTTTAGGAATTGGTACTGGACTTGTAGCAGAAGTAATTTCAGGTTCTACGGGTACTGTTGTAGAAATAAAAACTAATTCTACTTTAACAACTATTACAGTAGATGATACAACTAATTTTCCTAGCACTGGAAAAATTATTATTGGCGAAGAAATAATTTCTTATACTGGAAAAACTTCGACTACATTTACTGGCTGTATTAGAGGTTCAAGCAATACTACTGCTACATACCATTTAGATAATGCTGTAGTTAAAAACGATTTTTCACCTTTATCAGTAACAGAAGGAGAATTTAAACCTAGTTGTGGTACAGGAGCTTATGGTCGTATATGGGCGGGTGGTGTAGAAGAAGAAAAAGATGTCTTACATTATTCTTCTATATTAGATGGTGACGACTTTACTTTGTATTCTGGTGGTGGTTCTATAGATTTAAAAAAAGTTTGGGACAAAGATGACATTATAGCTATTGCTCCGTTCTACGGACAGCTTGCAGTATTTGGTAAGAACAACATAGCTATATATGAAAGTCCTGACGTTATTGGAAACATTAGACTTAATGAAGTAATTAAAGGAATAGGATGTGTTGCTAGAGATAGCGTTCAAGCTATAGGTGATGACTTAGTATTTTTGTCTAACACAGGTCTTAGGTCATTAGCCCGTACATCAGAAAAAGACAAAGTACCTTTAACTGACATAAGTAAAAATATTAAAGACACAATAATAAGAAACATCGGTATTAGTGATTTAACAAAAATTAAAAGCGTTTATGTAGAAAATGAAGGTATATACATATTGTCGTTTACAGACAAGAATATTAATTATGTGTTTGACTTTAAACATTTTACTCCTAATGGCGAGCCTCGAATAACTACTTGGACTTTTGACAACGATAGAGAGCCTGCAAGTATGTGTTATACAGAAACTTATGGGTATATCACAGGACAAAAAGATGGGGGAATAGCAGGGTATGAAGGTTATTTTGATACGGATATGTCTTTCTCTAGTGGTTCAGTTGTGTTATCTAATAGTGGGATTACTGCTGATGTGTCTAGCATATGGATACCTTTAAGTCAAGGAGCCATATCTTCTTTACTTAAAAGAATGATATTGGTTTTGGAGGGTGGTTCGGGCTCTACTTTAGGTTTAAAGTGGTACAAAGATTTTGGTATGACTCCTTCTGAAACAACTCAAATTTCTTTAAGACCTGCTACTACAGGAACAGTGGCTTTATATGGAGCAGTTACTTCTTTGTATGGTGCAAACACTACTTATGATTATGGTGGTGTTTCTTACTGTACTATAGGTCAACACAATACACAAGCAACTTGTGAAGCAGCAGGAGGTACTTGGACTACCATTTCTAATACAGGAGCAATAGACCAACCACCTAATGCTTCATCATCGCCTGCTAAATATTCTCCTATATATGGACTACAGGAATATTCAACACCTTTAGCAGGTAGTGCTAAAACTTTAAAACTAAATATGTCTATAGTTAGTAATGGTTATAATGCGTCAATACAAGATTTATCAATTTTACATTTACAAGGGAAAATACGATGAGTAATTATACTTTAGCAGTCAATTGGTCAGGAAAAGATGCTCTCTCAGATAGTGATGCTGCGAAAGTAATATCTGGCTCTGATTTTAATACTGAGTTTACAACAGTAAGAACAGCAGTTAATTCTAAAGCTGATACTAATGGTGATAGTGGAGAAGATTTTACTACTAACAACTTAAATGTAACTGGAATACCAACTGTGCCTACAGCAGCAGAAGGAACAAATACAACGCAAGCAGCAAGTACAGCTTTTGTAAAAACAGCAGCAGATGCTCTCAATGCAGCAGCTTATCCAGTAGGTGCAATATTTACTACGACTGTAGCTTACGCCAATTCAGCAGCAGTTGTTGCAGCAATCGGTGGAACAACTTGGGTAGCATTTGGAGGAGGTAAGGTACTTGTAGGTTTGGATTCTAGTGATACAGACTTTGATACAGCAGAGGAAACTGGTGGTGCTAAAACACCAAACACAGAAAGCCACACATTAACAACTTCTCAAATACCAAGTCATACACACGATGTTCCCAACTTTCCAGACCCAGATGGCACTACAGGGGGTAGTAACCAATATTCTGGACTAGATTGGTCTGTTACAAGTGTCAATAATGTTTGGTCGAATAACGGAGCAAGGACACCTGCATATTTTGATACAAGAAGCACAGGTGGAGGCGGTGGACACACTCACACAGGGAACGCTGTACAACCATACATCGTAGTATATTTTTGGAAACGCACAGCATAGGAGAATAGAATGGCAAATGGACCAGTAGGATACACACAACCCGGAGGAGGTGTTTTTGTACCACAAACAAGTACAAGCTCTTCTAAAAAGAAAGGCAATCTAGACTTAGGAGGATTGTTAAGTTCTCTTATGGGTGCAGGAAGTAGACGTAAATTAGAAGGTATCTATAGAGAAAATTTAGAATATCAAAAAATGATAATGGACGAAGCATATGGTCGTTCTTTACCTAAGGGAGTTACAGGACCCGGAGGTATGGTTTCTTTTGATAAAGATACAGAAGAAATGCTAATGGAATTAGACCCTGCGGTTCAAAGAATTATGGATGCTTGGCTTAGTCAAGGAGCTAGAGCAGGAGAAGAACTTGCTGAGTTTGATATGGACGCAAGGACTATGGACCAAATCCGTATGTTTGATGAAGCTAATGAGTTTAGAGATAGGCAAGATAGGAACCGATTAGCAGAACAAAACGAAGCTAGGGGTGTTGGAGGAACACAACAGTTTTACGCTGAGATGTCTTTAGGTGAACAAGTTAATCAACGAAGACTACAAGAAGCATTACAATCTAGAGGTATGTCAATGAATGAAAGACAGATGTTGTCTGGAGAAATGATTGCTATGGGTAATGCGGGAATAGACGCACCAAGAATGTTGATGCAACAAGCAGATTTATCAAGAGCTATAGGTCAAGGTTCTCATACAGGAGTTAATGCCTCAGGTGTAGCTTTAGGTTCTTTAGCATTAGCAGATACTAAAGCAGGATTCTATAGTGGTATGCTAGGAACTGCATCACAATATGGGGGCAGTGACAATAGTGGTTCTTCTTCTGGCGGTGGTATGTTTGGAGGTTTTAATCCCTTCTCATTATTTACATAAGGATAAATTATGGCAGAAAATGATTTAATGTTTAGTAGCGTATACGATACAGCTACACAAGATAACCTAAATATTCGAGATAACGCAACTCGTGCTGCTCAAGCAGGCAGGGGTATGGTAGGAGCTCAAGCAAACGCTCTAGCGGGCGGTATGTTTGCTAAAGGCTTAGCTCGAATGGCGGGTATGAAAACTCCTGCTCAAATGAAAGCCGAGAAAATTACAGACATAATGAAACAGTCTGGTAATTTAGATAGGAATAACCCTAACAGTTACAAAAAGATAGCCCAACTGTTTATACAAAATGGTCTTCCCGGAGAAGCACAGAAGTTTTTAGATAAGGCTAGAGAGATAGAGACTAGCAATAGAACTTTTGGTTTAGAAACTAGAAAAACTGACTTACTAGAAAGACAAGTTATTAGTGAAGAATCTAAGACTAAGTCTGACATTGATGTTCAAGAAGGTCGTCTTGAATTAGATTTCGGTAAATTTGAAAATCTTAAATATCAACAAGATAGAGATTATAATTTAGCTTCAAGCGAACAAGAAAGGCTACTAGCTAAAGATGAGTATGCTAAAACACAAGATGCAATCCTTAATGAAATTAGAAATGGAGACCTTGATATAGCTAAAGCAAGACAAATGTTAGCTGAGAATGAGTTTGAATTTACTAAGATGTTTGAACAACAGAAAGTAGACATACAAAAAGACCAGTGGCAGCAGTCTTACAATCTAGAAGAACTTAATTCTAAAGCAGAAAGAGAACTTAAGTTGGCACAAACAGATAATATTGTAATTGAAACTGAAAACTATACACACAATAATGATATCAGAAATGCTAAGATAGAAGCTGATACCGAAGCTCAATTAATGGCTACTAAACTTGCAGAAAGAGGATTAGATATGCCTCCGGATGGTATGTTCTTAGTTACTAATGATGGAGACAGGGACATTATTAGTAAGTACAATGTAGAGACAGGAGAATACGATACAATTACTGACCCTAAAGAAATTGAAGCTGCGGAGTATGGATTAACCGCAGCACAAGCTAGAGTATACGATAGGATATGGGACCAATATAAACAAAGGTTCTTTGTATCCGGAGCGTTCCCGGGAGAAGGTAACTGGAAAGAAGGAACTCCTGAATTTTTATCTTGGGCTGAAAGTAATGTTACTGGTGAAGAAGGTTTAGATATTATTAGGATAGGTCAAGGCGGTACAAGAAAAACTTATAATAATAAGTTAGAAGAAAACTTTAATAATGAAAGAATTCCAGACAATAGTGCTGTTGCTGTTACGGTAGAATCTGTAGACGAAGTATCAGGAGAACTACGAGAAGATGTTGTTATTGCTAATGTAGAAGAAGACTTCTTAGAAGACAAATATAATATAAACAAAAAACAATTCGATAAGATTCCTCCTAAACTTAATGGAAAAGAAAACTCATTAACTAATGGTCAAATTATTACTTCTTTATTAAGGCAAGGAAAGGCAGGAGAAGCTGAAGAATTTGCAGCTACTCTAGCAGGAGAGTTTAAAGAGAATCTTAAAAAAGTAGAAAACACTGGTAGAGAAAAACAAATTGATGATACTAGTGAAACTAAGTGGACCAAGATAAAAATTAGTGATTCTAGATATCAGACTCAATCACAACAAGCTAGAGCTGAAGCAAAAGGAGAGATTAAAAGAATGGGTGGTGTTTGGTACACAAATAAATAAGGATAAGCTATGACTTATGAAGAAGAACTAGCTGCTTGGAAAGAAGGTAAGTCAATATCCTCAGGTAATTATATAAATAAATCTACTGCAGGTCTTAGAGGAAATATATCTCCTGAGTATAAAGAAGAAACTTATCAAGACAAACTAGCCTTTGTTGCTCGTATGGGTTTGCAAGATACTTGGCGTGGAGTCAAGCAATTACTTGGTACTGACGAAGAGCAGATGGCTGAAGACCAACGAAGGTTAAATACATATTTACAAAACGAAGAGTATGGTGGTTCTATGATGGCTGCTTATACTGCAGGTTTGTTTGGAGACCCTATCGGTTGGTTTATTCCCGGAATGAAAGCAAAGAACATTGCATCCGCAGCAAAAGCAGGAGCTATTGCCGGAGGTCTTTCTGCACCTCTAGGATATGTAGATGAAGAAGAAGGTATGACTAGGCTTAACAATACTCTTATAGGTATTGCCGGCGGTACTGCTTTGTCTCCTGCTATGTACAAGTTTAATAAGACTATGGTTCCTGCTCTTAAGAGTGGTTACTCTAACATAGGTAAAGCTATAGATGATGGAGAGTTTGCTAAAGACCTTAACATAGTACAGAGAAGCATAGCTGCTCCTATACGCCCAGCTTATTCTGCTGGTAAGAAAGCTGCTGATAGGTTCGGACAAACTAGATTTGGTAAGACTATGGGTGGTTGGATTATAGAAAACTACGGTCTTCCTGATAATTATGTTAAAGCTAAAGGTAACAGAAGAATATTAGAAAACAAATGGGCGGGTGACTTTAATGAAGTTCTTGAAAAATTTAACAAGCTAACTCCCGAACAAGATAGAGCACTATACAAACTTATGACTGACGAGAAGTTAGCTAAGTCTGAGATGGAACTTCTGACTCCTGACATTAAAGCATTAGGCAAGGAAGGTAGAAATATTGTTAATGGTCTAGGCAAACAATTAGTAGACTTAGGTTTGTTAGATAAGGATGTGTTTAAAGCCAACAAGAAAAAATACTTATATCGTTCTTACGAAAAAACTGCTGACCCTAGAAAGAAAAGAATAATTAGAGATGAAAATAATGTAGGAGTTATTGCATCAGAGTTTGTTCGTAGAGGTAGAGATAAAACATTTAGACCACGAAAAGGTCAGACATTAGCTGCTAGAATTAAAGAAGAAGAAGCTAACGGATACAGAGTAATTAAAAAAGGTAAGGGTCAAGTCCTTATGAACAAAGATTACACTCCCGAAGAAAGAGCAAAGATGGGTGAAATTATAAGTTCTACATTTGCTATGGCTAAGACTGGTAAGCTAATGACTAACGATGTAGCTACGTTTAAATTCTATGATGATATAACTAAAATGGGAAACGATGTTGTATTACCTAAGAATGTAGCACCAGAAAATGTGACAGAAGGTTTTATAAAGATGCCTGAAACTTTTGTTAAGGTAGGAAAAAAAGGAACTAGAGTTCGAGAGTTTGGAAACTTAGCAGGTAGGTATGTATCTCCAGAAGTTCATAGGGATTTAGTGTGGGCTAATAGAATGAAGAAGTATCGACAAGGTAGGTACGGAGGATTCTCTACGCTACACCACAAATCACTACAGTTTTGGAAGAGAACTAAAACATCTCTTAACCCAGTAGTACATATGAACAATGTTATGTCTAACGTAGTTCTGTATGATTTAGTTGACGGTCAATACAAACACTTAGGCTCAGCAGGTAAAGATTTCTTTAACGCGTTTACTCCTTTAGGTAACAAGACTAAGAGTGAAGACTTTAAAATGGCTGAGAAGTTAGGAGTCTTTAATGCTGATATGATGAAAAGAGAATTAACAGACTTTGAGGTGGACACTTACAAGAAATATATGAAGATAGGTGCTCAGAATGATGATAAGCTGTTAGATAATATGTGGGAGAGTACAAAGAAACACGCAGGTAAAACTCCACTAGATAAATTATACAGTGCAGAGGATGGCGTCTTTCGCCTAGCTTTATTTAAGGACCACTTAGCTAAGAATGTTAGAGAAGGTATTACACCTACTGATGACCAGTACGCAGAAGCAGCAGCTTTTGCTCGTAAGTATATGCTTGACTATGAGATTGATGCACCTGCAGTAGAACTAATGCGTGAGACTGCTATGCCATTTATCTCTTATACATATAGAGCTGCACCTATCGTAGCTGAAACAGTAATGAAGAGACCTTGGAAGATAGCTAAATGGGGTCTAATCTTAAATGCTGCTAACGATTTAGCTGCGGACGATGAGGAGTACAGGACAGAGAGAAAGAGATACGAGGAGCTAAATATGGGATTCGATGTACTAGGAATTCCTGGAGCTAATACAATGATTAAACTTCCTAATGAGAAGTATCTAGACGTATCGAGGTGGATTCCTGCGGGTGATGTGTTCAGCACAAGCCAACAAGGGTTTAGCGTACCGGGTCTTCCCGCACCTCTACAGCCATCAGGTGGTGCTATTGGTGGTATAGCCAAAGCAGTTACAGGATTTGACACATTCACACAACAGATGGAACCGGGAGTAGGTTCAGGAGTTATGGAGGATGAGTTAAAAGCTAGGGCTAACATCATAGGTAAAGAGTTTTTACCTTTCTTTCATCAAGGGTTTAGCATATATAATGCTTATCAAGCTAATGGTAAGAGGCATCCAACCAAAGATGACAAGAGTTTGAACGAAGCACTTCTCGGAGCTATCGGTATTAAGGTTAAAACTTATGACGAGCAGAAGATGAAGATGCGTGTAAACTACAAGTATCAGAATAAGATAAGCTCTCTAAACAAAAAGATAAACCGTATGGCTAGAGATAGAGCAGGCGGTAGAGTAGACAACGACAAGTATAAAGCAGAGATGACTAGACTTAAGAAAGAATTAAAGAGGATAAGTAAGGAAGCAGGACAAGCACTTAAGAGGGCAGACTAATGGGTTGGTTTAGTGACTTAATGGAGGACCTTGACAGACCTGCTAACGCAATACAAGGATACTTTGTAGGTGCTAAGAGGGACGACGAGACTCGCTTTGAGGGTCTTAAGCGTGGTTGGAATCAAGAAGAGAACTATGACTTTGAACAATTAGTATCTGAGGACCTAGCTAAACAAAAGTTTTCTGAAAGAGATACTTTAGGTAAAGCTAGTTACCTATTAACTGGAACTGCAAACTTACTGGTAGACCCTCTTAATTTAATTGGTGGCGGTATGTTTACCAAAGGTGTTAAGGGTGTTGACGATGCTATTAAAGCAGGAGCAGATGTAAACCCTGACGCTATGAAAGGCTTTACTGCAAGCTCAATACCTAATTTTATACAAGGCTACTACGGTAAAACTCAGAGAACTGTAGATGTGGTTGAAGCAATGAAGCAAGGATTGCTTACAGATTCAATGAAGTTTACAACTCCTTTTCAAAAGCAAGTTCTAATGCAAGCTGATGATGTTATACGAAGCTCTTCTAATATAAGAAGATACGAAGCAGGTAAGAAACTAACTGGGTTTATGAAGACCGGTGCTTATGGTGGTATGAATCTATTATCTAATGCTTTAAGTCCTTACTCTAGAGCTTTGTATAGAAGTGAAGGAATAAACAAAGGTTTACTTGAGGGTTCTTTCTTATCTCACAAGAACGATAAAAATATAGAGCTAGTACACAGAGCTTTAGCAAATGCTCATATATTAGAACAGTCAGGTAGAGTAGGAGGTAAGCAAATACTTTCTGACTTTAATAAATTCTTAGGTGTTCGTGGCTATCAGCCATTT
>Ga0196887_1001502_pt1 | contig 10118 bp, 10 predicted proteins | sample VirMetDEL_Mar_31_FD_169094 | JGI IMG/M metagenome (GOLD analysis project Ga0196887, IMG submission 169094) | Aqueous microbial communities from the Delaware River and Bay under freshwater to marine salinity gradient to study organic matter... | ecosystem: Environmental > Aquatic > Marine >... | reverse complement strand
CAGTAGAAACTAATAAGAAGATGTCTAAGGATTTAGGTATTCCTCAATCAACTGCAATCACTTGTGTTAAACCTAGTGGTACAGTTAGTCAATTAGTTGACAGTGCTTCAGGTATTCATGCTAGACACAATGATTACTACATCAGAACTGTTCGTGGGGATAATAAAGACCCTATCACACAGTTCATGAAAGATAGTGGTATACCAAGTGAGCCTGACGTTATGAAGCCTGACAGCACAACTGTGTTCAGCTTTCCTATGAAGTCACCATCAGGTGCAATAACTAGAACGGCTATGACAGCTATTGAACAGCTAGAGTATTGGCTTATGTTTCAAAGACATTGGTGTGAGCACAAGCCTTCTGTTACTATATCTGTTAAGGAAGATGAGTGGATGAAGGTAGGAGCATGGGTGTATGATAACTTTGATGAAGTATCAGGTATATCCTTCTTACCTTTCAGTGACCATACTTATCCTCAAGCACCTTACCAAGATATAACAGGTGAAGAGTATGAGAAACTCTATAAACAGATGCCTGAGTCTATTGATTGGTCTAAGTTGGCAGACTACGAGAAGGAAGACACAACTAGTGGTGGTAGAGAACTAGCTTGCACAGCAGATTCGTGTGAGATGGTTGACATACAGTCTAGTTAATGTTAGAAGGTAGTCAGTTACTTTGGTGGCAATGGTGGTTATTAATAGCCATTTCCATCAACACTACCATAAATTTAATAGTGTTCTTTAAAGGTAGGAAGTTACATATAAGAGAATTACTACATCTAAAACCCAAAACTAAAAGGAGTATAAAATGAGAGACATGTTACTACAAGCACTGAAGACTAAACTACTAGGTCAAATGAATGGGCATATAGCTAATATAGAAGTTATGATGACTAATCCTGTAGGTGTAGGAGATCATCCAACTATAATTGACACTATAGACAAAGAACTAACGGCATTAGAACATGCTAACGGTAAATTAAATGTACTAGTAAAATATTTTGAAAGGAGACAAGAGAATGATAAAAAAGAAGAAGTTTCTAAGCAGAAAGGATAGAGGTCTAAGCAAATATGATGCTCCTCTTCACATTCAATATAAAAAAGGATTTAATGCCTTCTTTAAGAATGAGAAAACCTCATATGGAATAAATACTATGCAGTATCGTGAGTGGTTAAGAGGATGGCACGATGCATTTGTTAGGCAACTAGAGAAGGTAAAAAATGCAGAAGCTAGAAGAAGAAGCGAGAAAATATATGCAGGATAAATTGTTTATAAATGAAGTTATAACTCCTGACTTATATGAAAACTTAGCAGGACAGACTGCTATCTTCCCTAAAGACAAAGCCTTAGAGTACTTAGCATTAGGTATGACAAGTGAAGCAGGGGAAGTTGCAGGTAAGGTAAAGAAACTTATACGTGATGGGGAAGATGTGGAAGGCTTTGAAATGAAGAAGCTTGCCATAGCATCAGAGATAGGTGACGTACTTTGGTACTGTGCTATGATGGCTAAAGAGGTAGGTGTTCCATTGAATGATATTATGAAAGAGAACTTGAAGAAGTTACATGGTAGAAAGGAACGTGGAACACTTCAAGGTTCAGGAGATGAACGATAAAACTATTGGGCAGGTGCTTGAAATACAGTTACCTGCCTAGAAAGCTGTGAACATATCTTTATATGACTTAGCTAACGTGAAAGCTGTAATATAGTCTGATCCACTATTAGGGTCTACAGGCTCTCCTTTATGCTGTTCAAATATTTTTAATCCCCACTGACGAACATTTTTAGGTAATCTCTTAAATTTAACTCTGTATTTTTCTAATAAAAATTTGTTAGATAATTTAGCTCTCTTTTCATCAGATATATCTTTACCTAAATCTAAAATTTTCATATAGGAAGCTTCCTTAAACATACTTCTAATAGGTGTTAGATTAGATGTTATAATACCTCTTATTTCAGCTTGAATAAATGGCATATCCTTTTTTTGTTCTATTAATTGTTTTTCACGTGCTTGTGCTAATTTAGCTAATGCAGGAATTAACTCACTCATTAATTCATTTTCGGCTCTTCTTAAACTAGGTGTAGAAGCTTTTGATGACACACCAAATTCAGTAAAACCATACTTCTGTAAAAATAATCCTGACGGAGTATTATCTTCATAATAAGATGCTCCTGTTCCTAATTTAAGAAGAGGTTTAATTCTACGTTTACCATCTTGATCTAAAACGTATTTTCTATTTGGTAGTTCACGTTCTGCTGAAGGACTTATAAAACCCCTACGAATGAAAGGCATTTTAAATCCTGTAGCAAAAGAAGATTGAAAATCACCATACGTAGGATCAATGTTCGCATCTTTTATCTCGGAGGGTCTACCTTCAATAAGACCGAAGTCTATTAGTTTACCATCTTGTCCTACACGTATTTCAGGTAATTTAGATAAACCTCTCTCCAAATCTATTATCTGTGCGGCAGGAACAGCGTATCGCTGTACAAAATTTCCAAATGCAGTTCCTGTAACTTTACTTATTCTATCTTCCCATGAAGCATCTGCACCACCTAAAGCATTTATAAAGTCTTCTATCATGCTTGTACCTCTACCAGCTCTTAGGGTAGCACCAAAAAATGTTTCACTGAACTCTTTGGCTCCAGTTATAGGGTCTCCTATTAAAGAACCTGCTAATGTTCCCTCTCTTGCTCTATTAACAAACTCTATCATATATAATGCTTGCCTTAAAGGAAATAAAGCAGTAGTATCAAAAGATTCACCTTCAGCAGTTCTTATATATTTGTAGTCAGGGTGAGGTTCACCAAAGTAACCCTGCATCCAAGCAGGTCTTTCACTTTCAGGTTTTCTATAACCATTAGCTGCTAGATAAATAGCAAAGCCTGTTAAATTTCTTGATATATCTTCACGATCACGATCTGTTAGTTTCTGTAGCCTGTTAGGTCTAATTAATCTCCTTATGGGAACTAAAGCTATTCCTCCTGAATATTGAGCCATTAACTCTATACTAGTAAATACAAAACGAGGAAAAGCCACAATAGCAGTACCACCATATTTAGCAAGTATCTCATTGATTACCTTAAAGGGAATAAAATTAGGTACGTTAGAATATGTAGCATTTCTAGCTTTTTCCGTAGCTTCAGCAACTATCTCGGCAAAAGGTTTTGCATCTTTGGGCAATATTGTAGGTGAATCAGTTAATATTTCTTTTACACGACCAGCATTTATTTCATCTATTAAGTCTAATCCGTTGTAATTTTTTTTAAATAAATCTTCCATACTACTTAAAAAGTATGCATTTCTAGTTATATAGTCCTGCCATTTATTAGGTATGTTTAATGTGTCTACAAAATCTTCTCCTGCTTCTAATAACTGATCTACTTTAGTTGCCACAGGACCTAGCTTAATACCTTCTGGTCTACGTAATCTAACTAATTCACTTACATTACTAAATAACACATTATATTTATTCATAAATTCAGGTCTATTTAATATATAGTCTGTGTAATCTCTAGCATCTTTATTATCCAAAAGATAATTATTATGTTTAAAACTATTTCTCCAGTTCGTAGGACTTAACACAGTAAAAGCTTTTTTCTTTAAGCCTTTCTCTGTTAAATTATATAAAGCTGTATTAAATACATTAGAAAGAGTTTCCATAGGACTTCTTATCAAAGTAGAATCTACGTTACGTATCATAGTTGTTAACATAGATACCAATGCACCTCTACCTATATCAATAAACCGTAAGGTCGCTTTACCTGCAAAGTTGTACCTCTCAAGATTAGCTCTTTCCATAGCTTCTTTTCTACCCCTTGCTCCTGTTTTTCTACCTGCTATAACAGAGAACTTCTGTAGTACCTTACCTGCTTGAGAAGCAGAGCCTAAAACCATAGCTATATACTCTTCAAAACTAACGTCATACTTGTTTAGTAGCGTTGTTAATTCATCACTTGGTAGTAAATCACCTTTTATGGTAGCATTAAAAAGATTATCAATAGTCATTTTACCTTTTGGAAATGCATCAGGTTTAGATTTCTTTAATTCAGATGCTATAGCTACTAATGGATCAAGCTTATCAGGTATTATGATAGGAGAAAGAAGACTATCTTTTGTTACACCTATAGTCTCTTCAAGATCAGCGGCAGCTATTAAGTCACCATCTATATCTACAGCACCTGTGTATTCTCTTTCAGCTATACGTTGACCTACTATCCTAGCTTTGTCATAGTCTATAGATAATTTACCTGCTATTGTTTTAGATATTAATTTATCTTCGTCAATTATTTTGTTTACATTGTTAATGTCTCTAGCTCCTATTTGAGCTTCGTAGTCCATTATTAATTCTTCTTTTATAGATTGATTTTCATTAGCTTTTTTGAGAGCATCTTCTGCCTTTTTAGTAGCTATTAAAGCTTCAGCACTCTTTGCTCTGTTAATATTTAATCTTCTACCTTCAATCTTTTTAATCTTTGCTGCATTTTTAAGTATATTCTTTTTTCTCTTAACCTCTGCATCAAATATGTCTGTAGCTAATTGAGTAGCTTTAGGAACTCTAGAGAGTAAACTCATCATAGCACCCTTTTCACCTACCTCTAATATTTGTCCTACATCTCCAACAAACGCTTTAGCTGCAGTTTTGGAATCCATTCCTATTGTTTGTGAAGCTCCACCGTCTGTTGCTTCGTCTACAGAATCGTGTACCATTTTATATAAATCGGCTGCTCCACCTCTAACATATAAAGCTCCTGAACTTATACTTGCAAGAAACCTAGCTCCTGTCTCACCGAAAGTCGTATAATACTTTTCTAGTATTGGTGAATCCTTCATTCTATTTTGAAAGGCATCACTTTGTAGATAGGTATCAAAGTCTACTTCTACCATCTTAGTAGGTTGAGTAGTTGTATATCTTTCTGATACTACATCCCTATCAGGAATAGTAAGCATTTGTTTAATTTGTTGATCTATTGAGGGAGCTTTAGAACGGAAAGAATCATCTTGAGATAATTCAAAGTTTTTAGACTGTTCTATTTCGGAAGGGGATGCAAATTTTATAATAGGCTCTGCAAGGGGTTTACCTTCTAAGTCAGAAGAAGATTCATATACTATACCTTCTGATTTAGCTTTTTCTAAGTTTATAAGCTTACCATCCTTAAATAATTCAGGATACTGTGAAGCATACTTAGCTCTTAATTCATTTTGTTGTGTCTTCTCTACTAAAGCATCTATAGCATCTTTATTTGCTAAGTATTTCTTTTGATACTCTCTATCTTGTAGAAATTCTTTGTATCTTGTATCTAGGGCAAGGTCAGGTTCTTTTGTAGTTTCTATAGCAACAGAACTAGAATCTAACTCTTTTGCTTTTTTATTTATTAAGTCTGTAATATTAAGAGAAGATTCTGTTCTATTTAATTCATTAGCTTTCTGATTTATTATATCAGTAATACTACTAGAACCATCTTTATTCTCTAGTTCACCTGCTCTAGAATTTATAATTTCAGTTATACTTGCCATTATTAATTAGATGTTAAGCTTTGTACGGATGGTTGCATAGCATTTATGTCAATTAGGATAGGATTGTTTTCAGAATCTAGACCACCATATATAACTTTATATTTACCCTGTTTATATAACATTCCGGGAACATACTGACTTTCATTGTTAGGTATAGGTAAAGCTTCTACATTAGCTGCAACACCACTAGCTACCTGTATAAAGTTAGAATCAGTATACCTGTTTCCAGCCACAGCACCTACAACAAAGTTACGTAATGCCGCTCGTTCTACTTCTCTTTTTATTTTAATATTTTCTCTACCTCCGGGCATCCTAAAGTCAAAACCACCAGTACCATTAGGTATTAATTTATATTCTAGTGTTGAAGCTTTTATTGCTTGGTTAGCCAAATCTTTATAATTACCTCTCCAATCACTTACTTTCCAAGTTCCAGCTTTATTTAGAGCATCTTGATTTTTCTTTATTGTGCTCTCATTCATTTTATACTTTTGCACTTCATCTATAACTTTATTATGATCATATCTTGGTTTAACAGGAACTATAGGTAGTTCACCTTCAACTACTTTAGGTAATCCAAATGATGCCTGTGCTTTACTCTGAACGGACTCATAATTGATAGGATCAGTAACTATACTCTGACCTTGATCCATTTCTTTTATTAAAGCCATAGATGATTTAAAACCTGTAGGAGCACTACCCACTTTTTGTTGAGCAAGTATACTAGTTACTGAATCTAAATCCATATTACTATTTACATCTTTTAGACTTTGAAATTCACTATCTAAAAATGCCATTGTATTAAACTTATCGCTACCTAATTTTTTACTAGCTATGAATCTGCTTTGATAGGCATTATCCACTTTCTCACGATTATAGCCATACTTTGAATAAAGAGCCTGTGCCGCTGCTACCTTTTGTGGTCGTGTTAATTCAACACCTGTTAAACTTTCATCTGTAAAATATGTAGATATAAGACTTTCTATATCTTCCTTTGCTTTATTCTTTACAAGAAGATGCTTCTGCCTATATTCAGCTGCAGGTGCTACTGAATCTTCTATAGATTTAAATAGAGCATTTTTAATACCATCTTTTCTTTTATTTTCAGTTTCTCTTATGACTTCAGCAGCTTTACCACCACCAATAGCCAACATTTGAAATCCACTTAAACCCATTAGGCACTCCTTCTAGCCATTAGTCCTTTTGGCTCTTCCATAGTTTCTGTCTCTTCTGTATTATCTTGTATTGTTTCCGTAACTAATTCGTCAACGTCTTCTTCTTTTAATAATTCTTTTTCTGCTTCAATCACATCTAGAGGAGATACATCACTTTTATCTTCTTCGTCTGCATCTATAGTATACTTTATACCTGCTAAGTCACCTAAACCTTTTAAAAATTCCACTATTACAGGGTTTACTAGTATAGCTACATCTACGTTATGCTTACCTTCCATAGTACCACTTAATGTAAATATCTCAGCTACAGAAGTTAAGGATACCCCACTCTCTATAATACTTAATGTTTTATTCATTAGTGTAGGGTCACCTAATCTAGGTATATAATAATCTACAGCATCTTCAAGAGTTTGTAGCTCGGAGGGTTGTTGCCACGGTCTACCACCTAATTCAGCAGTAAGAGATTGACCCGGAATTGGAGCATCTAATAATGGTTCATTTTGTATTGTCATATTATACTTTCACTCTATTTACAGCTTCACGTATGGCTAAAACATATTCAGCAGTTGGAGTTATATCACCATACCTGTAATTTTCATCAGGTTTAGTAAGTAAACTTTTTTTCTTGTTAGAGGTATCTTGAGGTTTGATTTTATCAGCCTTAATTTGTTTGTCTATACCAAACCAAGATTTACGATTAGCTTTTCTATATGTCTGAAACATAATCATACTCCCTTTTAAATCCTGTTAAATAACGAGGGTTGTCAACAACTTTATCCATAAAATATTTTACCACCCTTTTAATTTTAGGTTTATCTTTAATAAACACAGCAAATTGTTTACCATACTTACCATATATCCATTTAACCCATAGTGGAGCATCTTTATCCATCCAACTTCTAAATATAACCCATTTAGGACTAGAAGGACCGTATATTTCTCTAGCTACCCAACATAACCAACCACCAATTAAGGAATTAGAACCTGCTGTTAATATAGTTCCTACCATTGAACCTAACCCTGATGCAGCCTTTGCATCTGCTTCCATCTCTGCACCCTTTGTGGCTGCATCAGCAGATATTTCAGAGGTAGTTATTTTGTTAATTCTATCTAATTCATTCTCTGCCGATGTCCATGCCCACTCCATAGTGTCACCGTAATGTTGCCATAAATTATCGTAAGCACCTTTTGATATAGCAAGTATAGCATTAGCATTTAATTCATTAGCTCTGTTAACAGCTACTGTGTCAGCAGTTGCTATTTCTCTTCTCCACTGAGCATTACTCTGTGCAATTACTGTCTGATTCTGTGCGTTAAACTGATCTCTTTGATTATTTAATTCTGCATTGAACCTCTCTACAGTGTTAGCCTGACCTGCATTAAACTGACCTTGTGCATTAGCTTGAGTAGCATTAAACTGTGAGACTTGTGATGCTAGATTAGCGAAGAACTGATCTGTTTGTGCCTGTGATGTAGCATTAAACTGTCTAGCGGCATTTGTAGCAGCTTGATCTGTAAACATAGATTGTGTTCTTTGTTGTGCCTTGAACAGTGTAGTCTGTTGTAAATTACTTAAATTAGCCATATCCATTTGCATAAAAGCTTGAGCATTTTGTACAGCAGCTTGTTGTCTATTATTTAAGTTAGACATATCAAGTTGTGCTAGTGCAGATGCTTCAGCCATAGTCATAGCTTGACTGTTAGATAAATTGTTTAAATTCATAGTGTTAACAGCACGACTATTCTCTAATCCTATCTGTTGTTCAGCAGTAAAGTTCATGTTAGCTATATCACCTATACGTGCAGAGTTTTGTACCCTTGCCTGAAAGGCTTGGTCAAACTCCTGACCTATAAATGTTGCACGTTGTTGTGCTGCAAGCATTGCTCTTTGTTGTCTATTAGATAAGTTCTGTGCTTCAAATTGTGCTGTTACTTGTGCATCTGCCTGTGCAATAGGTAGTGCAGACTCTAATGCCGCTTGAACCATTGCCTGTCCTGCCATACTAGATGCACCTAAACCTCTTTGTGCCATCTGTGCCTGTACAGCACGTAAAGAACCTGCTGCCCATGCAGGTGGATTACTAGCATCAAAGTTAGCAGTTAATGAAGCTAATTGTCCTTGTACTGTAGCTTGATCTGTTGGAGTAGCAGTGGCAGCCTGTATCTGTTCTGCGTATGTAGATGCTGTCTCTGCATTAGCTGCACCTGTAATTATTTCACCTGTTTCTATTTGTCTTTGTACAGGATTAGACATTAAGGTAGCATTACCTTGTGCGGCACTTATATTACCTACACTTGAAGCTGTCTGTTGAGCTGCTGTAACTTGAGCACGAGGATCATTAGGATTTAATTGAGCTGCCTGTGTTGCATTTAATGCTGTATCTATTGCATCTGAAGTTGTAGCTTCTGTCATAGTTGAAGCTGTGGTAGCAGTAGGTAAATTACTTTGTGTGGTTGTTGCCATTGCCGTTGGAACAGCTACTGTACCTGCTACTTGACCTGTGCCACCTGCTATAAGTTGATCTTGATTTTGTGTAGTACCTGTAGGTATGGTGACACCACCAGCAGGTAATCCGGGTTGTTGCATCCTCATTGCAGCCACATTGCCTATACTAGCAGGTGTACCATCAGGATTTTGATAACTTGAGACTTCATTAACTGCTGACTGAGGTAAAACTCGTGGATTTGTAACACCACCTTCTGCCATCTTAACAACAGAACCACCCTTAGCCATCTCTTGTGCTTTAGATTGATATACAACCATCTCTCTTTGTTTATCAGGATTCTGTTCTAAATACCTATCAAACTCTTCCATGCGACCTGCATATCCCATTCTACTAGCTATCTTCTGTAATCCTTGTGGCTTAAAGCCTTTAAACATTGCCATGTATCTTTATCCTATTTCATTACTATTGCGACTACTAAAGCTACCACACCTAAAGTTCCCACCATAGACATAGCTTCTATTCGCCACATTCTTTTGTCTAAACCTTCTAGTTTATCATTGACCATCTGATACCTGATAGCACATTCTTTCTCGTGGGCATCTAATTCTAGTTGTACTTTTAGTTCAGGTTGCATACTCATTTTCATCTATATACTTTCAGGAAAGTTGTTCATTACAGGATTGCCACCATCCTCGCCTTCAAACAATGCCATGAAAGCATCTAAGTCTGAAGCCTTGTCTATTGCTGTTTCCATTGTCTCTACAGCAGTCTTAACTGATGCACGATATGTACTCACAGAATCAGGTATTGCTGTGCCTAGTTCTGCCTTACGTGTTACATACCAATCTGTACTAGCTAAGATGCTATTAGCAGATGTCTTCATGTTAGCCTTCCACGTAGCCTTGAGTTCAGCTAAGTCTTTTGCTTTACCTGCTGAATCATAGAATCTGTTATCATAAGTAACAGGGTCATCTTCCCACTTG
>Ga0196887_1001499_pt1 | contig 10137 bp, 17 predicted proteins | sample VirMetDEL_Mar_31_FD_169094 | JGI IMG/M metagenome (GOLD analysis project Ga0196887, IMG submission 169094) | Aqueous microbial communities from the Delaware River and Bay under freshwater to marine salinity gradient to study organic matter... | ecosystem: Environmental > Aquatic > Marine >... | reverse complement strand
GTGCATTCCCAATAAACCAGATAACTCCACCTGCGATTGCTAAACCCACTGAAATTATTAATGTAATCAGGATGCCATTTATCAAATTATCTTTAAATTCTTGTTTGGCATAGACCAATGCTCTTTGTTGTTTTCTCTGTTGTGCCTCTATTCTAAGAATCTCTTTCCAAGCGGATGGGCCGTACACAAAACTAATATGGTTTTGAATCTCAGTCCTCATTTCTTTTAATTTTTGACGTTTTGACCAAATGTCAAGAGCATCCGCTTGATGGTTAGAGAACAATTTATGGTATAACGAAGGATTTTTTGCTTTTTGCTCAAGAAAGTCTATGTCGGATGAGGCTTTAGCAAATTTTGATATAGCTCCTGTAAAACTAGAAATCTCCTTGCCCATTTCACATGCTTTTTTTATGCCATTATAGGCTGCAGTCGCACCCGCGATACAGGAAATAGGATCAATCATAAGACTCGCCTTTAGTCTAGTTTAGTTTGTCTTTCTAACATCCTGTCCATTTTAGCGTCGAGAGCATCTAAACGAGTTATTAACCTGTCTATGGATGCTGTACTCTCGACTTTTGTCGAATATTCCTTGGCGAGTTCTTCCCTTGTTCGATTTAAAAGGATTTGAACGCGCTTCAGTTCGTCATGCTGGTTTTTCGCCCACCATACGATAAAGCCAACCACAGCGGTGAGGGCAGCATTCCAAAGCGCGTCCATTTCCATTATTCTGCGGTTACCTTTTCGTCCGAGACTTCCAGAGAAGCTGTTAACATCTGCATAAACGCCTGTTTTCCTACGTTTAGTTGATCCATATTGAACTGCGCCGATCTAATTTTGCGGTCCAAATCTCCAATGTGGTTCACCATTACCTTCTGTTGATCTGTTAGTTGGTCTTCAGTGTAGTCTACGTTATTGATCGTAATGGTGTTTGTTTTTTTCTCAGCCATTGTGATCTCCTTTCGGGGTTGGGGTTAAATTTCTTGTGCTTCACGCATTGCTTTGTATGCAGCCTTAACATCATCTGTCCACGCTACATTACAAATAGCCTGTACGGATGCAGCTTCACCTGAGATGTCTGTGGCTGTGTGTGTCCAATCACCATTATCATCTGGTGATGAGGTAAATGGCTGAAGAACGTGTCTGTGATACCCACGACTAAGCTCAGTTAGCGAACCGTCTGAACCTTCTTCCATTAGCTTTGTTGCTTGGCGAACTTGTATCGACCAAGATTGCACGACCTCAATTTTGTCGTACTCTATTACTTTTGTTATATCACCGCTTGCCATATTTTATCTCCTTTTATGGACTGTCCGACTCAAAGCTATGCAGTGAGTTATGTGACGTTGTAAGAACAACTAAATATAATTTCATTAAGGTTGTCGTTAAAAGCACTCACTTGTGCTTGTGACTTTACAGAAGCATCAGATGTTATTCTACTAATCTGAACAACCGATGCATTACCTACAATATTTCCCGAATAATTAAATGTGTCTACTAGCTCTACTCTTTTTAAAAAATCTATACTTCCTGCTGTTCTTACCGAATTATCTGCACTAGTATATGGAAGTCCAGTTATTGCTGCGTTTCCACTGTAAGAACCTACATTAGCCCAACGTATAGAACACAGTACAGTTACTAAATTTCCAATTCTAGTGTATTTTGCAGTACCCGTAGTGCTTGCACTACCTGCACTACCTGCACTACCCGTCATAACAGGTGTCCATGCACCTTCTTCATAGTCGTCTAGTAGCTCGGCTGTTGCACCACCAGCATCACCAGTAGCAGAAAAATCAATGCCGTGACCTGATGCAACTTTGACGTTTCCGTCTAAAATATCGATGCCGTCTGAAACTCTTAGATTCGCCCCTGCCGTTGATGTTACTCTCATTCGTTCTATCAAACCGCCAGCCGCTGTGGCAGTGAATCCAACTATTACGCCACTCGGATCAAAGTACCACTGATTGGCTTCTTCTCCTGAGTTAAACTTTTCCTGTGCTCCGTTAGATGCAAAATAAGCGTTCTGACCAATGGAGAGATAAATACCGCCGCCATCTTGAAAAGTATCAATAGCTGCATCACCAGTCACACTTGGATGCTGGAACCTGATTCTTGGTGTAGCTGAGTTAGTTGAAGGAATTGAGAGAACACCTTCTGGGCCGACATTTTCAAGTCCAAGTCGACCAGCTACTTGAGTTGCAGAATTACCACCTTTACCAATAGATACATCTATCTCATCTTCAGCGTTTCCGTCTGAAATCTCAAATCCCGTTTGCATTTCCCCATCGTGAGTTGCGACAAGCATCCTAATTCTGCCACCTTCAGCACCATCAGATGCGTCACCTATAAGACCTTCAATCCTACCAAAAAGTGTTTGTTGTTGGGCATCATTGTCACCAATAAAATCTATTTCTCCAAGATCACTCCCATCAGTGCCAGCGGCACCTCTATCTTTTACAAAATGAAGTCTTGCCCCAGAGGAATCGTTAGTAGTATTTTTTATAATCACTACGGGGTCTTGAGCATTTGCAGATGCAAAGGTATTTGTATCAGCGTTAGACGTAAACCCACCATTAAACACAGCCGCAGCCGTGGTGGTCAGGACGCCTGTTATAGCTACAGATGAGTCTCTACCATCTAATGCAATTACTGAGGTTCCACTATCATCTCTAACATTAACAACACCACCCGTAGCTGTGGGCGTAAGTGATACGTTGGCAACCCCATCTGTATGTTGTATTGTTCCAGCCGCTTTAGTAGAAAATCCACCGTTAAACACAGTCGCAGCCGTGGTGGTCAACTGGCCTGTTACTAGGGCAGTGCCATCAATTACAGCGTTGCCAGTAACATCAAAGTCTGTACCTACAAACAACTTCTTAGCTATACCGACACCACCGTCAACAATTAAAGCACCTGAAGTTGAGCTAGTTGAATCAGTAGTAAGATTTAAGTTAACAGCATCGCTTGTATTAAGAGTTGTTACAGTTGCAGCAGCAGCAGAGCCAGACCCAAGAACACCGTCTAGTGTACCTGTAAACCCAGTGGCTGTTATTTGATCGGTTGCAGTAATAGCATCAACAAACAAGTTAGCCCAACGAGTACCAGTTGTACCAAGATCATCAGTGCTGTCTGTATCAGAAACAATATTTGAACCACTTGTAATTCCACCAGTTGCTACCTGTGTAGCGGTAGTAGTTAACACGCCTGTTACAGCAAGGGTTTCACCGATTGTGGCTAATCCAGTAACCGCCAGATCATCGCCAACATACAAGTCATCAGCAATACCTGCACCACCACCTACAATTAGTGAGCCTGTGGTGGAGCTACTTGATGCAGTGGTGTTAGAAACAGTTAGTACACCCGCAACATCTACAATGCCAGAGAAGTCGCCCGTAGCTGCGTCTAGCTCACCTGTAATGGTAAGGTTTCTTTGCCCTGTTGTATCTATGTTTGCGTCAGTAGTAACCACTTTAGAAGCGATTGCTGTACCGGGAGTAAGGCCATCTAACAACTCTAGCTCGGCTTCGGATATTACCGCGCCAGAACCCAGTGTAATCGTGCCTGAGACTTCTAAGTTACCATCAAGGTCAACAGTTGTGGCAGTGATATTTACATCGCCTGAAGAGTTTATGGCTAGGTTAGTACCGTCACCCTCTATCTTCTCGCCTGCATCACCGAACACCATGCCTATGTTGTTAGCTAAATGTACATCTGTTGTAGCTGCTAGATTGATTTTAGCGCCAGAAGTTATAGTCAGGTCGGTGCTGTCACCCTCAATTTTTTCGCCAGTACCAAAGGTTATACCCACGTTGGCAGGGACAACAACGTCGGCTGTAGCAGTAAGATTAATATTATTACCAGTAATAGTAAGGTCAGTACCATCGCCTTCTATCTTTTCGCCGTCGTTACCAAAAGTTAGTCCAACGTCAGCGGGAATGTTGATGTCTGCAGTTGCAGTAAGATTGATGTCTGCCCCAGAAGTCACCGTTAGGTCAGTGCTGTCACCCTCAATTTTTTCGCCAGTTCCAAAAGTAATGCCCACATTAGCAGGTATGACAACGTCGGCTGTAGCGGTAAGATTAATATTATTACCAGTAATAGTAAGGTCTGTACCATCACCTTCTATTTTTTCTCCGTCGTCACCGAAAGTCAGTCCAACACCTGATGGTATGTTAACGTCTGCGGTTGCAGTAAGGTTGATGTCTGCGCCAGAGGTTACTGTTAGATCAGTGTTATCGCCTTCTATCTTCTCGCCAGTTCCAAAGGTGATGCCCACATCCGCAGGGACAACTATGTCTGAAGTAGCAGTAAGGTTTATTTTAGCTCCCGACGTTATAGTCAGATCAGTGCTGTCACCCTCAATCTTCTCGCCAGTTCCAAAGGTTAACCCGACGTTAGCGGGTATGACTACATCTGCTACAGCGGTGAGATTAATGTTGTTACCTGCAATAGTGAGGTCTGTACCGTCACCCTCTATCTTTTCGCCGTCATTACCAAAAGTAAGCCCGACGTTGGCAGGGATGTTAATGTCTGCTGTAGCTGTAAGGTTTATGTCACCATCTGACGCAATGTCCAATACGTCTGCACCGCTTGAGCCAATAAAGATAGCGGCATCTCTAAACTGCATCTTCATAGCGGCGTTCAACAGTAACCCTGTGTCAGCTACGTGCGTAAGAGTTACGTCTTTATCTGCACCGAAACCAAGCACAGCAGCGTCAGACTGTAAGGTTAGGTCATCATCTACAAACAAGTCAGGTACAGCTAGGTCTTGCATAAGGTCGAATACAGCCCCACCAGAGCCTGCACCGTCAGTACCTATCACTTTAACTTGGCCTGCAAGTATGGCTACGTTAGCTCCAGAGCCTTGAGAGAACGTCAATGTGTAAGAGGTTGTGTTCTCAATCATCCAGACTTTAGACAGCGTGTTAGGCGCGAGCGTCACTGTACAAGCCTGTCCACCCCCAGTACACTTTAAGTAAAAAGAACGTACTTCGTCAGCAACACCATCTTGCATTGTGATAGTATGTGTAGATGCGTTCGCTATTGCCTCACCCGTAGCACTGTAACTGAGAGCGTTTGCGATAAGCTCAAGGTTTGTGTTGGTTGCAGTGCCCCAAGTACCTGACCGTTCACCAGTACCTATTTCTTCAAGTCGAAGGTCATTCTCAAATGTACTCATTGTATTTCACCTTTATCCAATGCGAATTATAGCCGTCGTAGCCCCAGACAAAGGGAAGACGATCTTAAATGGCTGATTTACAGTTGTTTTATCTGCACCAAAATCAAGCACTGCTACCGCAGGGTTAGTGCCGCCCGAGCTATATATCAAAGCTCCCCGTGCTGTTATAGAAGAACTCGACCAAGTTGTATCACTAAAGTCTATGTACGCAACTGTACCCCCTGTGTCGCTCGTAGGGTTAGTGGCTATGCTTAACGTGTTACCCCCAGCCGTGTACCCAGTGCCAGAGACCTCGTTGGTAGTGCTATACACAGTTGTAGTTGCGTCTAACGTAGCATCAGAAGTGTAGAGAGCTACCTTGAACGTCTGACTGGTATCAGAGCTAAAGTCCATCTCACCACTCAACAGAGCAACTTTAAAAGACGTACATGTGTAATTGCCAGTAAACGCCATTACTTATTCCCGCCCACTAATATCCGCTTCTGTCCTGAACGGTACGCATCTCTACGTAACTTGCCGTCACCCATCTCCATAAGCAGTGTAATAGCCTGTAGGTATAACTTCTCGTAATTAGCAATCACATCAGGCTCACCTTTTTGGAACCTAATAGCCTCTATCAGTGCGCCATTTAACAATGCTGCGCTTGCATTATCACCAAGCCAAGAAGTGCTGCCACTTACAATAGACGTAGGATAGTACCCATAGATATGCTCAAGCTCATAGTTTGCATCAGGTGTAGGCACGAGTTCGATCTGTGTCTCGCTGTACTGAGCATAGAATTTAGGAGCGCCATACTTTGCATTTGTGTTTACTGGATACGCCTCGCGCAAGAAATTAACATCTTTATTCAACAAATACGTGTGCGTACTACTGCTAATAATAGAAATGCTGTATGTGTAGAGATAGTCAGTGGGTAGCGTGTAGAGTTTGTTTGTAGCTGTCAAAGGCCCATCATCTACTTTACGCAGTGCAGGTATATCTACGGTCTGTAATATCTTCTCCTCCGCTTGTTGCGTAAACATAGCAAGTTGGTCAGCGGTGAAAGATGTTTCACAGATGTCCTCTATATTAGTTGAAAGCGAAGAGTAGTTCATAGCTTATCCCATCGGCCCTCTTGCAAACAATCCTTTAGTCGCAGCTCCTGTGCCACGTACTCTGACTTTTCCGCCTTTGGAATAGCCTTTTTTAGCCATACCACCTTTTTTAAACACACCACGTCCTTTTAACACGTCGGCTTGTGTTATCTTACCGTCTCCAGTTAAGTCTGTTAGTTTCTTAGCCATCATGTATCTCCTATGTGGTCGTTACAGTTACATCGCCTACAGAGGCAGTTGATTCTAAATTGTTCACGGTCAGACCGTAAATGTTATTTCCGTCACCTACAGGGTTCCACCCCCATTGAATATTCCTACTGCTGTCGTAACCTGCAAAATCAGGTCGTGGGTCACGTACGGCTTGCGGGTCGTTTACTGGATACTTGCCTAATTCGTTCTGTGGGTGATCCCCATTCCAGCACTCACGACATGCTTTTATGTTAGTATCATTACCGTTTGTTACGATATTACGCAACTCTTTTAGCTTGAAACGAAACCCACAGATGTCACACTCTGCTATCGTACGTCTGGCAGATGCAAACTTGGTTCCCATATTATATCCTCGCTATACGCGGGGCAAACGTGATAGAAGCCTTCTCACGGTCTTCACCAGCCGCCATATCAAATTGCTCATCATACACAGCCTTTAACATTGGAATACGGTCTACTAACTCAGGAACTTTCATAGCAATGTGGTATGCTAGGCCAGCAACAAGGCAAGGATAAAACCGAAAGTTCATATCAGGAGTTTCTACGCCTGCACCTGCGTCCTTAATACGGCGCATACGATAGTATTTAAATATGTAATCACTGCTATCAGGAACAGGCCATAGGTTAATAGTAGGCGCTTCAGCTAACCGTTCTACCCAAACCTGTATCGGACGGCCTTGTGTTAACTTGCTAGGTATAGCTGCGTACGTGGAAACACTAACTCGGTTTATGGTAAGGTCCGATTGTGTTGAAACATTGCCACTATTAGTACGAATTACGTGTTCGAGTAAATCTATGGTATCTGCTGGTAAAGTATACTCAGACGTGCCTTTAACAAGGTTTACAGTGCCCTCGTCAATCGTCCACATGTTTATGCCACGATTCTGCCATTCGATTGTCATTAGGTTCATAGACCGTCGAGCAGTACGTAAGTCGTACCCTGAACGCATCTCACGTCCCGCACGTTCCCATGCTTCCTCGGCAACCTCTGTGAACTCCATGTCAAACGCTGTTGTGGTTGATGCGGTCATGCTCTGACTCCTTTACGTATACAACGTCTGCTTGCGTTTATTTTCCATCACCGCGCCACAACCTCGTGCTACGTCGCGTTTTCGTCTGGCTAGGCCACCCCCACCGAGCTTTACCACTGCTGGCTTGGTATTCTTCACAACCGTCTTACCTTTAGCACCTGCACGCTTCTTTTTCTTAGCAGTGGCAGCACGTTGACCTTGGCTTAAACTGTTAGCCTTACTACGCGGTAAACAACGGTCAGGGTTCTTCTTGTCTTTAGAAGTCCCACACGCGCCTTTTATTTTACCGTCAGTACCAACTCTAACCCAGTCTTGGTCCCGCCATTTCTTCAGGTCACCCATTACTTTTTCTTCCTAGCAGGGCGAACCATCTTCTGTAGCTTACTGGCTTGTTTAGCATGCGATTTAGAGGCTTTCTTTAGACCTTTTACAACCTTTTTAACGGTTCTTTTATTGCCGCTAGATAACGTCATTTTTTCTTCCCCTTACTGCCTTTGGCGTAGTTTGGGTCTTTGCAATACTTAGACGCAGCCATATTGGCGTAGGCGCTAGGGTAGGTATCAAAAGTCCGTTTGGCCCAAGATTTACCTTTTGGGCATATTTTACCACCAGATTTGTAATACCTACGCATAACTACCTCATCTTTGCTTTACGTACACCACGTTTGGCAATGCCAGCGCCACGTACTCTACCACCTTTACTAAACTTTTTAGGTTTTCGTAACTGGCGTTCTAACATTCGCAGATTACTTTCAGCCCTTGGACCGTCAATACCCTCCAGTTCATACTCACGACGTTTATTCGCAAGTTCGAGGGCTATCGCACGTTCGCTCATAGCGTCTATTTCTGCATCGAAGTCCATAATTATCTCATCTGAGCTTTACGTACACCACGCTGGGCAATACCTGCACCGCGTACTTTGGACTTGCCACCTTTAGCTTTGCCTTTTTTGGCTACACCGCCGCCAGCACTCATCTTTTTAGTCATGCCACCAGCTTTCATCATGGGCATTGAATCGGGCCTTGGTGGTGGTCGCATCGAAGTCATAGGTGCTGTTGTAGGTCGTGTCTTTGGACGCATGGGCTTTTTCTTTTTGCTCATAGCATCTTCTTTTGCACGCATTTTAGACATACGGTTACCCGCAGCTACAGCACGTTTTGGATCATCTATCTGCTCTTGAGTCATCATACCCGTAGGTCTGCCACCTGCTTGAAACTTTTTTACGCCGCCGCCAGCTTTCATTTTCTTCTTCATGCCGCCCATAGCGTAGCCTTTTTTCTTCATGCCACCCATAGCGTAACCTTTTTTCTTCATCTTCATTGATCCGTCTCCTTATAAAGGTTGTTAAACACGCGTTCTGTATCCCATACGTAACCCACGTCTTCTTTAGAATTGTAAGTATGTTGGTTTGGTTTAAAGTCTGGGGCACCTTCGCCTGTCTCAAACCACGCAGGGTGCGTTACACGAACCCGATTATTTGGTAATGCTACTATGTTACCTGTATACTCTCCAGCATCTAATAATTCAAGTACGTGACTTTGCTTATGCTGCGCTGGGTCGTCAGCTACTTCACTATCTGTGTAATCCACGGTAAATAGGTACTTCGCGGGGTAGAACTGATCATCTACTTTAGCTATCCACGGTGCAGGTGAAGCACGTTCTATTTTGTACACAGAGTGATGATGAGACATGCAATCCCAAGGTTGCGCTACATAAGATGGTAGTTCTGTAGGCCATTCCTCGTACGGTGTGTCTGCTACAAGGGCTGTGAGAGGCATTCTAGCCCACATAGCTCCGCCATGCACGTTTGGCTCGTCCGTGTCATCAGACTCACACCCAGTAAATATTACTTGAAAACTGAGCGTGCGGTTTGGCATTGTTGTTACTGCGACTACCATAGCGTGTAAAAATTCTCCGTGATACTCCTCTAAATTCTTCGTGTACTCTCTGCGAACCCATGCTTTGAAATAGGGTATGTTACTTTGTAGATATGCCATCCTTCTTTTTTCTCTCCTTCGCCGCCTTCTTTTTTCTTTTTTGTGATAGTTTAGACATTTTGTTTGGCGGATTTCTTAGTTGTTGGCCCATATTTGCTCTACTAATAGTCATCTAGCAATTCCACTTCCGTAAGCTCTTATTTATACGACTGTTAGGATCATTAGCTGTCTTAGAGCTAGTATTACGTTTCTTCATGCCCTTCATACGAGCGCAAAACGATTTGCGGCGGTTAGCAGCCTTAGAACCTTTTTTCAGCTTGCTTGGTTTCGTAGTAACAGCAGTCTTTAACTTGCTACCGGGATTAGCTTTACGATAACTAGCAACACCTTTTTTGTTCAGGCCACCAGACTCACTCTTGCCTTCTTTTCTAGTCCAAGCAGGAGACTTTGTGCTCCCCCCAGACTTGAAGTATCTACGCATAGAAGAACGTCATCATATCAATGGTAGCAACTGTATACTGCACAGTCATACCATCTTTAAATAATGCGCCTTCTCCGGGTACTGAATGAGAAACAGTAGCGTTATCAGTGCCTATGGTGCGGGACTTAAACAAGATTGAACCATCCTCGGGCGTACCGTCATAATGGTTAACCACACCTGCTGTGCCACCAGAAACGATAGAGAAACCC
>Ga0196887_1001497_pt1 | contig 10146 bp, 11 predicted proteins | sample VirMetDEL_Mar_31_FD_169094 | JGI IMG/M metagenome (GOLD analysis project Ga0196887, IMG submission 169094) | Aqueous microbial communities from the Delaware River and Bay under freshwater to marine salinity gradient to study organic matter... | ecosystem: Environmental > Aquatic > Marine >... | reverse complement strand
CCTGGTGTTGTGGTATATATAGAACAGTTAGCTTGTACTAAACCATTAATCGGCGAATTTACTGCCCAAGCACAAGTGGCTGACAGAAAAAATAGTATAGGTGTTATTTTTTTAATCATATTATCTCCGTTGTTAGTCATCGTATTGAGAACGGACGATACCTCTGTGAACGCTATCTTGGGCTAAGTTTCGTAGACCGTTAAAATTGTCCTCTATAGTACCGCCATTTATTATTAAATTATCTTTGTATACACCACCATCTATAACAGTATTGTAATATAGTTCAAGTTTTCCTATAGCAGCTATCTGCTGCATCATATTTAACTGTTGCATAGGGTCTGCAATTTTTTCTGCGGCTCCTGCTACAGAAAGTATTTCTTCGACGCTTAACTCTTCGTTTTCTTCTTCCTCTTGGACTTCCACAGCCTCTTGTTTTTCTGTTTCTGCTTGTTCATCTAACTGTATTTGTACCCACTGGTTGTAAAAAGGATCTTCGACGTTAGGCGCATCTAACAAGTTATTGTCGAGTAAATATTGATACAACGCGCTTTGAAAATCTGGACATGTTGGGTCGCTGAGTGGTGTATGACACGGATCAAACTTATAATGATAAAGTATAGTTACATCGGATAGTGACCCATCTCCTGTTACTTTAATCTCTCCATTACCAAACAAATTACCAAGCGTAGAAGGAACTGCATCGTAGGTAACTTTAGTACCCCCAGGAATCTTATTCCAGTCATCAATGTACTCGTATATATAACCATCACCATTTATTTTTTTATTAGTAATAGACACAGTAGAGTCTTTTGTTGCATCTTTTGTAAGTGTGTATCGGTGAAATATACCCTCGACTGTTAAGCCAGTTTGGCTAGGTAACAGGTTATTCATTGCCCATGTGTGAGCTTTAGAAGCAGCGTTCTCTGTATTTCCGTAGATATTTTCAGAGAAGCAGTAATAAGGCCAAGAAAAGACCACCAATGCCAGCAGCACCTTTGGCAGTGTTGACATCATCTTCATCCCAATCCTCCTTTTTTCCAGCTACATACCCAGGTACAAGCTGTGGGTTGTTTTCCCACTCCGTTTTAGCTGCATCTCCCACGAGACCGTTGATTGGACATGGGGTTCCAGAATTTGCCATCGCGAGGTGAATTCTTTTGTCCTGACACATTATTGCAACAGCACTTACTTTTAGCCCCATGTCATACATAACCTTGGCGTTTTTTAGTCTTTCGCAGTTTAAATCTCGTACTGTTTTACCAGCAGAAATTCCTAGTATTTGTGTCTGCACAGCCCCCGCTACGCTTATATGACACGTATCTGAGCTAGACGAGTTAATGCTTGGAGCTATAGCAGAGGGGGGTGGAGACTTAACAGTAGTTGTACTGGTAATAGTAGAATCAGTTGTAGAGTTTGTAGTACTGTTTGTTTCTATACAATTGCTATTAGTAGTACTGTCACAAGGTGGTAGCGTAGTCTCCGCACTAGCCATAGACGCGTAAAACAAATAAACAACTATAATAAAAGTTGCAAGAAAACAGCCAAATGCAGTTCTTTTTTTAAATTTCATTATTTATCCCATTTTAAGTAATATACTCACTAACATGGCAATAGTAGCGCCAAGCCCACCCACTAAAAACACCTCTAAACGTTTTAACCTGTAAAACACTTCTTTAAACTGAATGTGATTTTCAGTCTCTAGTTTAGTAATCTTAGGTTCAATTGTGTCTATGCGGTTGTGAGCTTGCACTACAGTTCTTGCCATTGTTAATCCTAACTTGCTTTAGCTTCTTCAGAGTTCTCGTCAGACACTTCTTTAAAAGACTCTAGTAAATCCTTTTGGAAACTATCTGAAGCTCTTTGTACTTGATCTAAATTAGCTCTAAGTTTACCAGCTTGTGTTCCTAAGTCTTTTAGTTGCGCTATAAGATACTTTTGTTGCTGGTTTAAGTCAGCGTCTTTGTATCCTTTGCCGTCAATGTTAACGACATTCTCTTGTTGTACTTCTTTTTTCTTAGTCATGGTTCTTCTCCCTTTTGTTAAGTTAAGTTATTACCAAGGTACGCCAGATGAGTTGGCAGCGGCACGATCTATCTGACCCTGCACTTTTGCTGTGCGTTCATCTTCAATACGTTTTTTAGCTTCAGCGACAGTTTCATCACCTTCTTTAAGGCTATCATATACCCAGCCAAGAACGTCACTTTCTTTTAGGTCTGCATATGCAATGTAGTCTGCTGCAGAAGGATCAGCAGTGCATCGTAGCTTGCCACCTTCTTGTGCTGAGTACGTACCGTCAGTCGCGACTAGTAACCAGTAGACAAGGAATACACCCCCGTCTGAGTCTTTATGCGTCATATCGTTGACGCTCCACGTTGTTGTTATTGCCATTGTTTATGCTCCTTTATCCGCAATATAATACACAAGATACTAGTTTTACACTTGAAGAACTGTTACCTATTGTTACTTTTCCTATTGTTTTACTTCTTATAATATCATCTGATTGTACTTTAGCTGTGCCATCACCATTGCTTTCAATAAGGTCACCCCCTGCACAAGCACCTGTTACTTTAACTGGTGAGATACCTACTGAAGTAACATAAACTTTTTCATCACTATCAAACTCATTAACTACTCCGTAGACCCGTTTATCGCCTACTGAATCAGAGACTTTTACTTTTGCGTGGTCTGCTCTTGCTTGACCTGCTTTTGGATGTGTTATTGCCTCAAGAGCTTCATTCTTAGTAGTAGCAGGGTATGTATCTAATTCATCTATAGTACTAAGCACTGTTCCTACTGCGGTGTTTGTAGGTATGCCTGAACTTTCATGTCGTCCAGCAAAACCATTATAAGATACAGTGCTTCCTGATACACTTACCGACCCTTCTAAAGAATTTGCTTGTAAGAAATATATTAAGCGTCCATCAGCACTTTGTCTATTTAATTTTAAAAGTGGTACATCATCGTCATCATCTAAGTTTGCTATAACCATATGTGCATTATTAGCATCAATGTGCATATACATACCGTTTTGAGTAATGTTAATTTGATTTCCAAAACCAATGTTTTCATCATTTGCATTTACAAAAATTGCGTGAGTATTAGCATTAGACTCAACACGGAAGTCCATGTCAGCAGAACCTTCGTTAAATACAGTAGCACCAGCAGTCAAATTCATAGCAACCACGCCACCATCGACATTGAATCCCATCATTTCAGAACCAGAGGTGGTGTTGTAAGTTATCATACCATCGTCTGCATCACCGCTGTGTCCAAAGTTAATGGCAAGAAGAGAAGAGCTGCCGCCTAAAAGACTTATCTCAGTATTATCGTCATCCTCTACAACTAAAACAGTACCAGTAGTAGCTGTTGCTCCGCTTGATGCTTTTCGTACGTGCAATTCACGAGTTGGGTCAAAACCGCCCCCAATAGCAACTTTTCCGTCTGCAATAATTCTCATACGCTCTGCAACGGCAGAACTACTATTACCTGTATAAAACTCTAGTCTTGTTCCAAGGCTTGTATTTTGAACTTCAGCTCTAATTGCCGCTCTTAGTGTACTTGCTCCACTAAAACTTGACGAATCATTTGCCCAAAATTCTACAGCACCGATTTCATCACCGTCACCCAGTGCTTCATCAGATTCATGTCGTTGTACTCTTATATAAGAGGCGGCATTAGTAGTCGATATATGTAATTGTGCCTGAGGGTTGTTGTGTCCGATAGCTACTCCATTATTAGCAGCGTCTACAAACAACATATGAGCGTTGCTGTTAGATTCAACTCGGAAGTCTACGTCACCAGAGCCTTCATTTATAACAACACCTTCAGAATTTAATTGTAAATCTGGTGAAGAAGTACCTCCTTTCATACGATAGAACTCTAACCTTGCGTCTTCACTTCCGTCAGAAGCGTCAAGAAGAACTGTTTTTATTTGCCCATAAGTTACATCTTGAGAGTTATCATTTCTGCCTATAAAATCTATAGTAGATAAATCATCATTATCTGCTGGATTAGCAGAGTTTCTATAAAATACAAGATTTGGCCCTTTAGAAGCGTCAGCATCTGTTGATATAAGTGTTAGCTGTGTACTATTATCGGCAGTTGTTATTGTTGAGCCATCATTAGCAGCAAACCCACCATTAAACACAGTCGCAGCCGTGGTGGTCAGGACTCCTGTAACAAGTGCAGTGCCATCAATGACTGCGTTGCTTGATAAGTCCATAGTAGTAGCAGCCATCTCACCTGTGACTGTCACGCCACCTGATGCTGTGGCTATTTTGGTTTCAGCATCGTGCATAAGTTCAACAGCACCATTAGCTACAGCACGTAACATCGTTTCATCGCCTGAAGTTTTAAACCTAATGTCGTTATTCACTATGCTTAAAACACCAGAGCTTAAAGTCAGAGTAGTCCCATCTAGCGTGAAGTTATCTACAACTACACCAGCGTTGGCTGTGACTACACCTGTTACACCAAGAGTGCCAGCAAACGTAGCAGCGCCAGCATCACTAATAATTAATGGAAAAGTATTGTCAGTTACATTTCGTACAACAAAACCATTGTTTGTTACATCTGACTGACCAGCACCAACAGCATACGTTTTTGCACCTTGTGTATTTGTAAAGGTTACATGGGATGCCTCAGAACTTGCTGTACCTCCTGTAATTGCTACTTTTCCACTAGCTATTGTAGAATTAAACGTAGCCGCACCAGCGCTACCCCCAACAAGGCTAAGTGCTGTAACAAAAGTGTCATCATCAGCTACTACAAAGTTTAATGTTCCATCTTCACCGCCATTAGAAACATCTGCTGCTATAGTTTCTATTCTAGCAAAAGTAGACATATTTCCAGCATCATCATCCATTTTAAAGACGATTTGACCCATGACATCATTATCTTCTGGACTGGCTCCATCTCTAGCTAAAATTAATATTGGGCTAGCAGTCGTAGATGCAGCATCGGTGCTTGTAATAGTAAGGTCACCATTAGGAATACTCACGTTCTGGGAGTTATCAATAGATAGTGCTACTGTACCAGTAGTCTCCAGTGTCATAACTTCTGGACTGGAGCCGTGGTTATATTTTATTTTACCTCTAGCGGAGACGTTGTCGGAAAATAGTATTTCGCTTGTGCCACCAGCCGAACCATTTCCTATGTCAACTTGTGTAGCTGTCATAGCAGCAGAAGACGTAATAGCTCCATCAACTTGCAGAGTACTTGACATATCTACTGCACCATTAATATCAATCAATGTTGAGTTAAGTTCTATCTCATCATCTGCATTAATGTCTAAGTCACCGTCAGCAGGAGAACCAATGTTTATAGCACTGTCACGAAATTGAATTACACTTGCAGCATTAAGTAGTAAACCTGTATCGTGAACGTGCGTTAGAGTTACATCTAAACCTGCACCGAAACCTAGTACAGCACCGTCTGTTAATATATCTAAATTGCCACTAACATCTAAAACTAAGTGTGGAGTATCGGCTTCATATTTATCTCTATCTGCGTAAAATTCCAATTCCATTTGGCTGCCGCCAGCACCATCAGTCCTTGCTTTTATGCCAGCATAGTGAGGTTCAGTTCCTGAAGTGTCATCATTTCTAAAAGCCAAACCACCTACAAAAGCATTATCCCCAAGCGCGGTTGTTGTGTTAGTAAGTTCTAGTGTAGAGCCAGAAGTGCTTCTTATTTTTGCGTCACCGCCATCTGCAATAAAATCACCTGTAATGGTAAGGTTTCTTTGCCCTGTTGTATCTATGTTTGCATCGGTAGTAACCACTTTAGAAGCGATTGCTGTACCAGCAGTTACGCCGTCTAACAACTCTAACTCGGCTTCAGATATTACTGCGCCAGAACCCAGTGTAATTGTGCCTGAGACTTCTAAGTTACCGTCAAGGTCAACAGTTGTAGCAGTGATATTTACATCGCCTGAAGAGTTAATTGCAAGATTAGTGCCGTCACCCTCTATCTTCTCACCATCATCACCGAAAGTTAAACCCACGTTAGCAGGAATATTTATATCTGTAGTAGCAGTAAGATGAAGATCATTAGAAGAATTAATAGTTAAATCTGTACCGTTACCCTCTATCTTCTCACCATCATCACCGAAAGTTAAACCCACGTTAGCAGGAATATTTATATCTGTAGTAGCAGTAAGATGAAGATCATTAGAAGAATTAATAGTTAAATCTGTACCGTTACCCTCTATCTTCTCACCTGCATCTCCAAACACCATGCCTATGTCATTGGCTAAGTGCACGTCTGAGGTAGCAGCTAAGTTAATTTTAGCCCCAGAAGTTATGGTCAGGTCAGTGTTATCACCTTCAATCTTCTCGCCCGTGCCGAAGGTAATACCCACGTTGGCAGGGACAACAACATCTGAAGTAGCGGTTAGGTTAATTTTAGCTCCTGACGTTATAGTCAGGTCAGTGTTATCGCCTTCAATCTTCTCGCCCGTACCAAAAGTGATCCCTACATTAGCAGGTATGACAACGTCGGCTGTAGCAGTAAGATTAATATTATTACCAGTAATAGTGAGGTCTGTGCCGTCACCTTCTATTTTTTCACCATCGTCACCAAAAGTAAGACCTACACCTGATGGTATGTTAACGTCTGCGGTTGCAGTAAGGTTGATGTCTGCCCCAGAGGTTACTGTTAGATCAGTGTTATCGCCTTCTATCTTCTCGCCAGTTCCAAAGGTGATACCCACATCCGCAGGGACAACTATGTCTGAAGTAGCAGTTAAGTTTATTTTAGCTCCTGATGTTATAGTCAGGTCAGTGCTGTCACCCTCAATTTTCTCGCCAGTTCCAAAGGTTAACCCGACGTTAGCGGGTATGACTACATCTGCTACAGCGGTGAGATTAATGTTGTTACCTGCGATAGTGAGGTCTGTACCATCACCCTCTATTTTCTCTGCGTCGTTACCAAAAGTAAGACCTACGTTAGCAGGAATATTAATGTCTACACCAGCGGTGAGGTTTATGTCACCATCGGCTGCTAAATCTAATGTAGCATCTGCACTCGAACTAATAGAAATAGCAGCGTCTCTAAACTGTACCTTCATAGCAGCATTAAGAAGCAGACCTGTGTCAGCTACGTGCGTTAGAGTTACATCCTTATCCGCACCAAACCCAAGTACCGCAGCATCAGACTGCAAGGTAAGGTCATCATCTACAAACAAGTCAGGTACAGCCAGGTCTTGCATAGTGTCAAAGACCGCCGCTCCAGAACCTGCGCCATCGGTAGCTATCATCTTAACTTGACCTGCAAGTATAGCGACGTTAGCGCCAGACCCTTGTGAGAATGTCAGTGTATAGCTAGTTGTGTTCTCAATAACCCAGACTTTAGATAGTGAGTTAGGTGCAAGTGTAACTGTACATGCTTGCCCTCCACCTGTGCATTTTAAGTAGAAACAACGTGCTTCGTCGGCTACCCCATCTGCTACTGTTATAGTGTGTGTACTTGCGTTAGCTATTGCTTCGCCCGTAGCGCTGTAGGAAAGTGCCTCACCAATTAGTTCTAAGTTTGTATTAGTAGTTGTACCCCAAGTACCAGACTGCTCGCCTGTACCTATCTCTTGAAGTCTGAGGTCATTTTCATACGTACTTGCCATTATCTAAACCTTTCTATCCAACGCGAATTATCGCAGTTGTAGCTCCTGCTGTGGGAAATTCTACTGTAAACGTACTATTACTTGACGTTTTTTCTGAACCAAAATCTAGCACTGCTACCGCAGGAGTTGTACCGCCAGCCTTGTAAATCAACGCTCCACGCGCTGTAATTGAAGAACTCGCCCATGAGGTATCTGAAAAATCTAAATAGGCCACTGTTCCACTTGTAGCTGTATCGCTCGTTGGATTTGTAGCTATTGTTAATGTATTACCGCCAGCGGTATATCCTGTACCTGACGTTTCATTAGTCGTAGAATACACAGTAGTTGTTGCATCCAAAGTTGCATCAGCCGTGTATAACGCTATCTTAAAAGACTGAGACGTATCTGAACTAAAGTCCATCTCCCCGTTTAACAGAGCGACTTTAAACGATGTACACATATGATTCCCAGTAAAAGCCATCGGTTACACTTTTTCCCTAAATTGCCCAGAACGGTACGCATCTGTTCGTAAGTGCCCATCCCCAAGGTTTTTTAACAACTGCATAGATATTACATACAGTTTTTCATAATTAGCAATTACATCGGCTTCACCTTTTTGAAACCTAATAGCTTCAACTAATGCGCCATTTAAAAGTGCGCTACTAGCGTTATCTCCAAGCCAGGTTGTAGATGCGGTCACAATAGATGTTGGGTAACGCGCGTATATGTGCTCTATTTCATAGTTTGCGTCAGGCGTAGGCGCTAATTCAATTTGAGTCGCGCTGTATTGAGCGTAAAATTTAGGAAGGCCATACTTAGTACTTGTATTTATTGGGTAGGCTTCACGTATAAAATTAACGTCTTTATTAAGTAGAAAGGTACTAGTGCTGCTTGTTATAACAGATATGCTATAGGTATACAGATGGTCAGTTGGTAATGTGTATAGTTTATTGCTTGCTACTAAAGGCCCATCGTCTGATGCACGTAAGTCAGGTATTTGTACCGCGTTGTATATCTTCTCTTCTGCCTGTTGCGTAAACATAGCAAGTTGATCATCTGTAAAAGAAGTCTCACAAATGTCTTCTATATTTGTTTTAAGCGAAGCATAATTCATAATCTACCCCATTGGCCCTCTTGAGTAAAACCCTTTAGTAGCTGCTCCAGCACCTCGCATTTTAATCTTACCGCCGTTAGCAAAACCTTTTTTAGTCTTGCCGCCTTTTTTAAAACCCATAGACTTAACAACATCAGGTCTTTCTTTTTTCAAGGCTGTTAAACCTGCATTTAATTTTTTAGCCATTTTTTTCTCCTACGTAGTTGTTACTGTTACGTCACCTATAGCTCCAGTAGCTTCTAGGTTGTTAGTAGTTAAATCATATATGTTCTTCCCATCTCCTACAGGGTTCCATCCCCACTGTATGTTTCTACTACTGTCGTATCCTGCAAAATCAGGACGTGGATTACGTATCGCTTGAGGGTCGTGCACAGGATACATCCCTAATTTATTCTGTGGGTGGTCTGGGCTCCAACACTCACGACACGCTTTTATGTTAGTATCTTTACCTTTTTTGATTATATTTCGCAACTCTTTTAATTTATAACGAAACCCACAAACATCGCATTCTGCTAGCGCTTTGTTATTAGATGCAAACGTACGTGCCATATCAAATACTGCTTATACGAGGTACAAAAATAGCGGAGGTCTTCTCCCTATCTTCACTCGCTGCTAAACTAAACTGTTCGTCGTATACAGATTTTAACATCTGTACTCTATCAACCAACTCAGGAACTTTCATAGCTATATTGTAAGCAAGACCTGCAACTAAACACGGTAAAAATCTAAAGTTCATATCCGCTGTTTCAACGCCAGCACCTGCATCTTCTACACGTCTTAATCGGTAGTAAGCAAATATGTACCCGCTTTTATCAGGTACAGGCCAAACATTAATATGTGGACGTTCTGTTAAACGTTCAATCCACACTTGTATTGGCCTACCTTGTGTTAACTTGTTTGGAATAGCCGCGTAGGTACTCACACTGATACGACTTATGGTAAGATCTGATTGTTTTGAAGTACTCCCGCTATCAGTACGAATTACTTGTTCTAGTAAATCTATAGTGTCAGTGGGTAAATCATAACGTGAAGTACCTGATACCAGTGTTACTGTACCACTATCAATTGTCCACATGTTAATGCCACGGTTCTGCCACTCAATAGTCATTAAGTTCATAGACCGACGGGCAGTTCTTAAATCATAGCCTGAACGCATCTCGCGTCCTGCGCGTTCCCATGCTTCCTCAGCGATCTCCGTAAAGTCCATGTCAAAAGCGGTAGTTCCTGAAGAGGCCATTGGTTACTCCTAAATATTAAAGCTTCCGTTAAAATACGACTTAACTGTCAAAAGTAAATCTTTTTTCTTTATACGTCTATCAAGCTCAACACCATGTTCGCGCATCAAAGCTTCTAGTTCTAGTTTTGTCATCGCATCAAAATCAGAAACAACTTCTTCTACAACTTCTTCTACAACTTCTTCTACAACTTCTTCTAC
>Ga0196887_1001494_pt1 | contig 10153 bp, 8 predicted proteins | sample VirMetDEL_Mar_31_FD_169094 | JGI IMG/M metagenome (GOLD analysis project Ga0196887, IMG submission 169094) | Aqueous microbial communities from the Delaware River and Bay under freshwater to marine salinity gradient to study organic matter... | ecosystem: Environmental > Aquatic > Marine >... | reverse complement strand
TAAAAATTAACTAAGATAAACTCAGCTGTTCTAACCGGCTTAAGGTATATATCAACAACAAGCTCATTCTGATCAATAACCTCTGGTGTGTTGTTTCTTTCGTCACATACAATCAGATAATCATAAAGACCGTCATCTGCCTTAACTCTCTCAAAGAACGGGGTAAGTGTATTAGTAACTCGTGTTCTTGTGAATAGTGTATTATTCTCAAACAGGAAGTACTGCATCGTCTTCTTAGTGATCTTCTCAAGATATAAGAATGTTCTTCTTACGTTAATTCTATCGAATGCACTTGGCTTCTTAAGCAGTGTTTTCTGTCCGAAGAACACATTACCTCTATCCTGGAAGGAGGCAATTGGGTTAAGACTTACTGTATACAGATCATCTCTTTGTCGCTGGTTAGGCGTTAGAGCAATATCAACTGCATCACCAATTACACCTCTGTTAAATCCAGCAGGTGCACCCCATGGCCCAACTGCTGCATCTGTAGAAGCCATCTTAGCTGCAGCAAATCCAGAAGGTGGTGCATATACAAACAATCCAGAGTAGGTATCATATACCTTCAGGTAGTTAGCATATGTACATGCATATGAAGTGTTAGTATTTTCAAATTGATGTCTCATTCCCCAGTAAATGTCTGTGTAGAAGTTCTTATTCTTATCATCCTGTACCTTACTATCCTTACCAGTAACTAAAATCTGTCTAATTGGATCAGCAACAAACAGTACATCACCTCTACCACCATCTTTAACAGGTCCGCAGAATGTATTGAACTGATTAAAGATCTGTGTGTAAGAGTCTCTAGCAGTATTAGTTGAGATGTCATTAGATGTTCTAAGAGCCTCAATATCAGGAGTTGTCCTTGTATCATCAAAGCCCCTTGCGCTAAGAGCGCCGGAAGTTTGCATATATGTGAAGATAGTACCAAGACCACCTTCTGCAACTATATCGATGTTATACTTCTCATCGTTCTTGATTCTAAGTAAAGCACGGTCTACCTTATCTGGAATATTACCTATTACTTTACCACCAAGCTTAGTCTCACCATAAGCACCTAGTGCGTATAGTGCATCAGCAGTGCCAAGATCACCTTCTAGTGCTGTTAGCTGTGGGTAAGTTGCTCCTACAGTAGCTGATAAGCTTGAGAAGTTATCTAGCAACGATTGTGTTAATACACGTATCTTGCGCTTAGGTGTACCATCAGCATTAAGCTGTACTCCGTTAATCTGATCGGAAAGGTAGGGGTTAATAAGAATATCAACGTTTCTGGAGTTGTCTTCTTGCGTTTCAAGGAAGAAGTTAATAGGTGGTCCACCATTCTCAGAGTTCCTCTGTCTGTAGTAACCAGTTGATCCATTAATACCTTCTTCAAGAAGATATGCCAACCTGTTAGCAGACTTAGAGAAGACTGATTGTCTTATCTTAAATACACCAATGTTTAGTGTATCGTCAAACTCAGCATCACCGATGTTGTAGTTTGTTATTCTATCCTCCATCACCTGTGATATAGAGTTAGTAGCAGGATTTGTACCATCACCTGAAGTAGCAGATAGTGAGAACTCAAGCCTAGTATCAGGGATAGTAGTGAAGTTGCTCAATCCAGTTGCTCCAGCAGATAATGTAACAGTCTGTATGCTTAGAATTGAATCGTAATCACGAGCTGGGTTAAGGTTAGTATTATCAGCAATACCTACATAGTATCCGTTAAACTGACCATCGATAATGGTTTGTGCCTTGTTAATAATAAGCATTGCTGCACTAGAAAGTGCTCCAACACTAGACCATGTATCAGCAGTTGTAGCTGTTTCAGACCAACCACCGGTAAACAACTCACCGTTTTTAAGTTTAATGTATTGGTCTTGTGTTAGTTCAAATTGCTTTGGCTTACCAAAGAACCAAGCATTAGTATCACTATAATTACTCGTACCAACACCAGATGCTGGATAAGCTAATACGCTCATTTTAGAGCCAAAGCCATCACCCAGTTCATCACCATATGGTAATCTATTAACTAAAACACTACTAGTAGAGTTTAATGCCGCCTTTACAGTATGATAAAAATATCTTTCTGCTGGGGTGCGAGGCTCGCCATAGATTTGCTCGAAATCACTGATACCAGTAACACCCACGACTTCATCAGTCGGTCCTTCGTTTGCAAAACCTGTTGCGTATATTGTTGTTCCCTGTGAAACTGTCCGTAGTGATAAATCACTCTCTCGAATTTCTACTCCTGGAGATTGTATTGTCCTTCTAGCCATAAAATTATTTATGCTATTTCAGACAAAAATTCTATATATTTAGCAACTTAGTATGTATTTGAGAGTAAACAAATGTAGCACTACTCTCTATTTCTCCAGACTCCCTGTAATTGTAGTTTATACCACCAACGGTTATAGGAAAGGCCTGTGTATATGTAAATTGTATACGCTTGTTATTAAACTCATCCAACCCATATACTGTTAGATCTGTTTGGTAGTCAGAGAACTGAAAGGGTCCGGGTAACTGATCGGTTGGTGGCGCCTGATCGACTAAATCATCATTATCAAACAAACCGGTTCTCTCATCATGCATTAAGTCTAACCACTTATACATAGTCCAGTAGTTGTTGTATTCATTATCTACTGTAAAATTAATATCGATTGGAGGATATGGCTCTTTAGCGTGTGAAGAGTTATATAGGTTACTACCAGCATATGGTATTTGAATAGCAGCAACCGTTATAGGTGGAACCACTGCACCATATATAGACATTTGAAAAGCATCCTCATCCACATTAAACGTACTTCTATTATTTTTCTTCTTAATCTTTCTAAGAGCCGGTGGTAGCTGAAACACTAAAACAAACTTATCTAACCTATTCTTGTTTAATAGAGATTGTTGATTCTTATTTTGTGCCATATTATTATTTATTGTAAAGGTCTATAACCAAACATAGTTAACTCATCCATATCCTCTTCAGCCTGATTATCATGCATTCCAAATACTATTGGTGGTAGTACGCTGTTATTACCAACTACCTCATTATCTAGATATATAGAGGTGGCGTCTTCAAAATATTGTATACCAAAGTCCATTTGCTCTATCATTACAGGCTTACCCATACTATCAAGCTCAGTTATTTCAAAGAACCGTTCTGTAATCTCTCTTTCCAATATAAAGAGCGCGTATAATAACGACATAACCATATCATCATGTTTTCCTTGTCTGGCTTTCCATGTACCATTCGGGTATCTAATAAAATTTTTAAGCTCCATTAGAGTTTCCTCATCTCTAATTGTAACAGCTCGAGCTTCGTTAAGATAATAGCGTAAGTTTAATACACCTTTATACTTTGTATTTGTATGTGCAATCATTCCTTGCATAACATTACGTCTATGTGCTGTCTTGTTACCATATGATACTATTTTTTCATACCCCAAATCATTGGCTAGTCTATCAACTACCTGTGCACCACAATTGTTACGTTCAATCAAGGCTAATGGGGAACCATAGTTTCTTAATATAGAGTGTACCTTGGTGGTAAACTCAAGAGGTGGTATCAGGTTATTATTATAACACGCAACCTGTCTGATGTCCCTGAGATCAGTAATATCTAGTATTTGCACACATGATGAGTCAGCACCCACTCCTTCTGCTGTATCCACACCAGCTACATATAATCTAGATGGATCTGCCTCTTCCCATATCTTATAGTGACCATCGTCAAGTGTAATTTTAGGATCACATACTAGAGCGGCCATCTTCTCAAACAACTCAGCATCAATAGTTGATTCACCAGTCTCAATCCACTCACAGTTATGTGACAAGAAGCCATCTGTGTAGTATGATACAGTATCCTCAACATTTATTAAATCATACAAATCAATCTCACCTTCTTCTGTAACACTGACAACTTCCTTCCACCCCTCTGTGTGAAATATATTATCACCTGTCACAAGCTCAGATGCCTTCTTAAACTTAAAATTATGCACATCAATACAGAGAGGGTGTTTGAGTGAACATGTTAATGACTCACCTGTCTTGCAGACTACCTTACATGCAGCTTTGTTGATCTTCTGTATACCATCAAACAGCTTATAGCCATCTGGTGTTAATACTTTAAGATTCTCTTTATTTTCTTTAAACATATTTGTGTAATTCTATTTTATATCTTATTATATAGATCCTCTAATGATATGTCTCCATGATTTTCTATGGTAACAAGAGTTTCTCCACTACATGACTCAAACTCTTGTCGCCAAGCATCTACTGAACCAATAGCCTGTCTTGTATTTTTTGCCCATTCTTCATCTCTACCAGGTACCTCATTCCAAAGTATCTTATCATATCCCCAGCCGTTAGTGCCTTCTTCAGCGCCTGTATATAATGTATGGAATAGATTACCTGTACCATTAGCAGTTGAACATACAAACACTTTTGATTTTTTAGAAGAGGTAATAACAGGGAAGACTGATTTCCAGAACTCTTCAACCAAGTGAGGTTCAATAAAGCCCATCTCGTCGATAACAAGACATTGGTGGCTTAACACACCGTTAGCATAATATGTATGAGTTTTCTCAACTTCAAGAAGCTCGTATACCTTACGATCATCTGTGTAAGTGTTGATATCAATAACTTCAACATCCCCATACAACCTGTCACCAATAACTACATCCTGAACATATACAATATCCTCTTTACCTGTTAATAGTTTATGTTTTGGTGTACAAACCAACTCCTTATCATCTGTAAATGTAAGTCTAATTTTCGAAGGATTACTGCCAACAATAAGACCTTTAAAGTCTCTGAAGCCGTTGTTTGTTAGTACTTGATACTTGCTATTTTTAAAGCATTTATAGTTTGTTAAATCTGCCATCTTATTATTTTGTTTTTCTTGGACCTGTGCCTGGTAGCCATCCTTCCGGGATAATATCATTTGGCATATATCTCTTGCTTACACCTGTTGTTGGATTATGATAATATTTACTACCTCTACCCGACCTTCTCTTTCTTACTTCAGGATCCTTTAAAGCGTTGTTAATACCCTCACGAATATTAATACAAGCATCTTCACCTCTCTTTTGACCCCTATGCCAATCTGCTGTTTTAGATATCTTATTCGGATTCTTGTTTATCTTCAACACACGCTCTTGATGTAGTTCCGGGTTATCTCTTATCCATTTTTTATGAGCTTCTCCTATCTTTTTTCGACGGTTTGGATCTCTTGCAACAGCTAACATCTTATCAGCAAACTCCTCATCTTCTCTAAACCTCTTTTTTCTCGCCTCTGATAAATTCTTTTTATGTTCTTCGGAAAAAACACACGTGCCGTATCCGCCAACTTTAATGTTGTATGTATCTGACCTATTAATAAAATCCTCAGTTACAAGTCTCTCCTCGTGATTTAATGCATCCTTATATACATCATATTCTTCAAGAATATCCTTTTTAAAGTTATTTATACCATGCTTAGCTATAGCCCTCTTAACATACGTACCACTACCCATATAGCCGTCGTTCATGTCATCTGTTCTATGTACACCGATATATATCATATTATTAATAAGATTTGTAAGCTTGTAGACGTAGTTATACTTTCTATTATCCGCTGGATCATTTCTCCTCATATTAGTATTTATAGCTAACGCCTTATTTTAGATGAAATGGCACTTAACTTTCTTCAAGAAATATAGGAAGTAACTCTCCACCCTCAAGCTCAGCCTCTAAATCCTCCATAGTACAGTCAAATACCTTCCCTGTCTCCTTATCCTTTAATGTGATAGTAGTGCTACCATCAACACAATTTACAGATTGACCACGAGCAGCTGTACCAGTCGTAGTTGTGATACCTATCCTACTACCGTTCTCAAGTGTCATAGACGTCTTGGCGTATTCTTTAACAGGTGGCTTAAGCCAGTTAGGTAACTCCTCATATGCCATTCTAACTCTCTGAAAAATCTCAATAGCAGTAGCCTCCTTGTTCGCTACTAATAGAATCCTCTGATCCTTTGTAAAGCATGCCTGCCATAATAAGAAGATAGTCATCATAGTGGAGTTGTGTGTTGGTATATATTGATTACCTGCTAAAAATTGAGAATCCTCACTATCTACGGTTATACACCTAACAGGTACTGAATCTACCTGCTCTATACTCTTAATAAAGTGATATTGTCCTCTGATTTTAGAGTTATGTTTCTTTTCCTGGTGCTTAATTCGCTTCCGCTTAAACGATAAGAGAGCTACATCTTCAATTGGTTTAAATGTTATAGATGAGCACGGCTTACACTCTACACCATTAAGCGTTGGTATATATTCCTTCAGTGTGACCTTATAGCCCAGACTTTCAGTTAACTGCCTTACCTGTCTAACGAGATTTTTATTTGTATTATAAAACTGACAAGTACCGCTCTTAGATATATAACCATCACTATCAATTAACCCCTGCAGTAACTGTAACCTCTGCTCCCTACTCGCTAACATATAATCAGCAGGTATATGTTTATTATTAAGTAAGTTATTATGCCTTAATAGCGCTCCGAGACTCTTTGTTTGTATACCAGATTCGACGGTAGGGTTAATAAAATAATTTTTTGAACTGTAATTTTTAACAATAAGCTTATCAAATTGCTCTATCTCATCAAATATCTTAATCTGCTCGTCTATATCTCTATGACCAACTGTTATTGTACCATTAGCAGATGTACCATCACCCAACCACAACCCTAATACATAAGGATGTATAGGTAGTTCCTTTTTTATACCCTCAACACCATTAATACACGTTGATATTCTATGGTTAGGCTCAAGCCGCTTTTTACCACTGTATAGTGTCCCTAAAATGTCTCTCGTTGTCTTAACTGACCCACCACACTTCTTTCTACGGTCCGTTCTCGTCTGAGTAAACCATAAATGGTCACCATCTGCGACTATTTCTTCACCGTTATCAAATGTAACTTTATAACAATCCCGGTCATATAATACATCATGTGCCTTTATAACACTACATGTATCACCCCTATTATTATATATAACATCACCATCTTTAAGAGACCCCATATCTGTCCATCCTGTTGGTGTTGGTATCGGGGTATCTAACGCTAACGCTTTACCAATTTGCCGACTCGCTAATAACACAAAGAACCTATTATCACGCATCTTTCTAATAGCGCGCTTCTGACATGGATGTAGCTGAATTTTTTCCTTACCCCTATCTAGGTTAATAATGTGAAAGAAATTCTCAGCAAAGTATAGTATGTTCGTACTGGCCTTTTTAAGATCTTTTATCTTATCTTTAGTCCATTCCCCCTTCCAATTCGCGTTGGGTAGATTGGTATTACCCATGTAGAACATATTTTCTTGCTTTGCCATTGAAAATACTTATGCCTAGACATAAATAAATATATGTCTAAAGATGATATTAATAACTTGGGTTCGGTTTACGGTGGTATGCTAAACAGTTTAAAGAAAGATCTAATTAAGGAAGGTAAGATCGGCCACGGCGAGATTGGTGATGCTGATTTACTAGATGGTGGCCCACAGGAGGAGGGTGGATATGCTGAGGCTGAGATTGATATCGAAAAACTTAGTGATAAGGAGAAAGAGGATAACCTTTATAATATTAAGAAATTATCTTACACTAGTAGTTATATGCCTGAGGAGGATGAGGAGGAGGATGTAGAGGAGGAAGATGCTGAAGAGAAGATTGATCTTATGAATGCTTTTGACAAAGGGACAGATCCAGAGGATAAGGATACTGATGAAGATAAGCTTATTGATAAGAAGCTTTTTGGTGATGAAGACGAAGAGCGGCGTGATGGTACTGACGACGGTGAGTGTGAAGAGTGTGATGGTTTAGGATGTGAGGATTGCAATGGTACAGGTGAAAAAAGCGAAGAAGATGAAGAAAGTTCACAAATTTCAGAGAAAATCGCACGAGATGGCTTAAATAATTTTATGAAACAAAAATCAGTTTTTGACAAACTCTACGAAAAGGTCATGGTTAATGAGAACTTTGACGAAATGGAATCAGAAGATTTCGATGCTCTTGGTCTTGATGGTGCTACGCCTGATGACGAACTTGAAGGTGAAGGTGATGAAATTACTGTTACCCTTTCGAAAGATGTTGCTCAAGCACTTTGCGATGTTCTTCAAGCTGCCATGGGTGAGTCTGACGACGAAGATGGTGATGAGTTCGGAGCTGATAGCGAAGGTCCTGGCGAAGGTCAGTTTGGTGAAGAGGATGAAGAGGGTATTGATACCGGATCGACAATGTCTACTTCTTACGATGATGGTAAGAATAACAAGGTTGGTGATCTTAGCCCAAGAGGTGCTGCATCCCATAAAGGTGCAAACATTAAACTTGACAATGGATCTAATCTGAAGACTGCCTACAACGATGGTAAGAGTAACAAAGTTGGTAACCTTACTAAAGGTAAGCGCGCAGTAGACTGATTTTTAAATAAACTATAAACAAATTAAAACCTGTTGAGTCGTATGATTCAACAGGTTTTTTATTAAATACTAGTATGGTAACATTTAAGGAGTATTATCAGGGTGATAAGACAATGGCAGCACTAGCTTCACCTAATAACGGTAAAAGTCCTACGCGTGGTGATAGAAAGCATCAGAACCTCCTAAAGAAAGACTTTATTCATAAGTGTCCACATGTTAGCCATATTGTAAACGGTAATGTATATCAAATTAAGTTAGCAGGTCAACCGCTTATGAATACTCTCGCCATGTATGAGGTTGACTATGCCCCGGGCCAAACCAAATGCTTAGGTAACTCTGGTGTTGAAGTTAAAATGTTTGAGGATGAGGAGGGTAATATGTGTGGTATGTTAACAAAGAGAGAACAAAATGGCTGAATGTAATCAAACAAGAGCAAATTGCACTCCAGATGAAATAATGGCTACAGCAAATGCTGCTTGTAGTACATATGTTAGCCCGGATGGTTATAATGCAGAGCAATTAGTATATGATCAATCGTATAAGGATCTGATTAACAATCATGGCTATGAGATTGAGTACTACCTACACACATTTGACCTGAATAACGCTAATCTCCTGTACGGAGAGCAGCCCACTGCTATTTTCTACGGACCAATACCTATTAAAATGTACATGGAGATAACTAACGAGACTATAGCTCTTCAGAAGTTTGGCTTCGATGCTGGTGATGAATTTACAGGTTATGTTCACATTCAAACATTTGAAGATACACTATCGAGTCGCGACTTCTTTGTACAGACTGTCTCTGGTGACATCTTACCACTAACCGACTTTGCCGATCAGATTATAACCGAGGTTAATGAAGTTGATGTAACTACTGAAGTATTAGGAGAGCAGATTTATCTTACTACCCTTAAGACACTTTCATCTCTATACGATCAATCAGGTGGTGACTATACAATTCTTGACAAGTATATAGAGAACAATCATAAGCTTGAGCCTAAATCTGGTGATCTTATAGATTTTGTACAACTAGGCTGTGATAGACCAGGTGATAGGTGCTCTAAGATATTCGAGGTAACAGAGAGAATGGATCAAGATCTAGCTGGTGGTCTTAACCCAATGCTTGGCCACTACATATGGCGATTAAGAGCTAAGAGATACGAGCATTCGTTCGAGCCTGGTGCTCCGGTTGAATGTGAAAACGAGCAGGTATTTGATAATGCGTTTAATGGAGTTACTGATACTAATGTACCTACTGATGAAGTAGATGCTCCAAAGTCATACCCAGGTGATATAGATCAACAATCTAAAGAGATATTTGATATGGATGTCAATGATACTGATATCTACGGTAGTTATTATTAAATCTTTAATAATATTTTCTACTCAGGAACCGCTGCGACACGAAAACCGTTGACGAAGCTCCCGATGTTCGGGCCGAAGAAGTCGCGGCTGGACGACTGCAAGTCGAAGGAGTTGAAGCCCCAGCCGCCGCCGCGGCGCACCCGCGACTCAGTAGTAGAACCATTTGTACCATCACTGGCACTCTCCATCCACTCATATGTATTACCTCCTTGACCCATCGTACCATAAGGACTAAGACCACCAGCTTGATCAACATCAGCAGGGCCTGGTGGGTTTGGATTAACACCGTCTCGGTATACGGCCGTACCTGATAATGTTCCACCACTAGTCGTCGTTGGAGCACTATCGCTTCCTG
>Ga0196887_1001476_pt1 | contig 10205 bp, 6 predicted proteins | sample VirMetDEL_Mar_31_FD_169094 | JGI IMG/M metagenome (GOLD analysis project Ga0196887, IMG submission 169094) | Aqueous microbial communities from the Delaware River and Bay under freshwater to marine salinity gradient to study organic matter... | ecosystem: Environmental > Aquatic > Marine >... | reverse complement strand
GCCATAACCCATCTGGTCTTGAGCTGCGGCTCCCTCTATAGAGTAGACTAAGCTTCCGTCAGTAACATCATATAGTTCTGCGGCTCCAGCCCCAGAACCATTGGTATTTGAAGAGGTTGCACCAATACCTATGTAGTTTCCAGACAAGGACATGCCAAAATACCCGAACAGAGCTGCCGATCCTGCAGCTCTAGTAATTGTGCGAATAGGGTTCGAAGAAGAATCCGCTACCAAAGCAGAAATACTGTAAAGAACAACAGTATTATTATAATACACGCCTACAAGATCCCCATCCGCAGAAACGTTATGGCCAAACGTGCGTTGCGCAACAGAGCCATGTACAGTAGCTGCTGTGCTGCCGTCCGCTATATTGAAGATATAAAGACTACCGGCATTTGCAAAGCCATTAGGATCTGAGTAAGGCGCACTCGCTATAATATGGCTAGAGGTCATGCTTAAACCATAATGGGAGAAATAATCAGAAGTGTTGCCTCCGTCAGCATTAGGGTAAGCGATTGTATATAGCAAACTACCTGTCGTAACATTGAACACGGAGATCCCGCTCTCCTGAGTCCCAACGATTGCGTAGTTTCCTTTAATCGCTACGGCAGCTCCGAATTGAGTAGCACCTGACAAGGTGTGTAGCAACGCACCTGTCTCTACATTATAAATATATGCTTTGCGCTGGCCGGGAGCGCCAACAACAAGGTTAACACCATCAATAGAACACGATTGTCCAAAACTGGTATTGCTAGTAGGCGGGGATATGGTTCTTATAAAAGCTCCAGTGCGTGCATTATAAACCTCGACCTGTCCGCCTAAATTTATATAACCACCTACAACATAGTCCGCACTAGCTGCAACGGAACCGCCCAGCCACTTTCCTGAAAGGGAAGAAACCTGCGTTGTTGTCAAGACAGGGCTTGCAGGCCAAGCTACAGTCGTAACAGGGTCTGTCAACTCAAGACCATCACCGATCGCATAACCTGCGCCAGCACTAACAGTAGCCCAACTCGCAGCTGTGCCATTAGTAGTTAGAAACTTACCTGAGTTGTCTGTTTGGGAAGGAAGGCTATCACCTGTAACTGGAGGAGTATACGTAAATTCTCCCGAAGTATTATCATACGCAATACCTCCGTCACCAGAGGCTGCAGCTTCTGCACCTACAGAAAGACTATTGAGCTGAATACCGTTAACAGTAGTAACCGCATCCCATCGAGTCTTTGTAGAATTATATGTATAAGTGGTATTTCCACTTGTGAGAGTATCCCCGTTTGAGGGGCTACTTGGAAAATTGACGGCTGTCATAATGTCTCCTGTGCTTTAGATAGATTTATCTAAGGTTCTTGAAATTTTAAAAAGTATACCTCAACTAGTATTAAAAGTCAAGGTATTTTTTTTAGAGGGTTGGTTAGGACGAAGTAAATAATCGAACCCACTGAGAAGAGCTACTATCACTATAGTATATAAAAGTTTGTAAAACTGAGGGATCAAACCACATATCTCCCGTATCGGGATTAACAGGGGCGGTCTCAGATATAGTAATACTGCCATCAGCACCTGTTTCGCCTTGAGGGCCAGTGGCTCCAGCAGGGCCTTGAGGACCAGTAGCACCAGTAGCACCTACAAGACCTGTCTCCCCTTGTATACCTGACGCTCCAGAAAGATCTACAACATAAGAGTAAGAAGAGCCATTCCAAAGATATAATTTTCCGGTATCTACATCTTCTACATTGCCTGTATCGACTAAAGCAAATTGACCTGCAACAATACCTGTTGGAGAACTATCGGAGGTCAAGTTTGTTACCGAAGTATAAGTTTTTGCAATTGTAAAACCTAGTCCTGTTTCTCCCGTAGGGCCTACCGCACCTGTAGCACCTGTCGGTCCTGTAGGACCTTGAGGTCCTGTAGAGCCAGTAGCACCAGTAACACCAGTAGCACCTGTTCTATTTAAAACTACCCATTGAGCGCTGTTTCCGTCATTATAGTAAGTATATGTCTCTAAGCTAGAGGAGTCAAACCACATATCTCCTTGGTCAGGAAGAAGAGGGGCATTCTCTGAGACTGTCACACTTCCGTCAGAACCATTAGCTCCATCTGCACCCGCAGAACCTATATCGCCTTGAATACCTTGAGCACCTTGAGCACCTTGAGGACCCGTAGCACCAGTAGCACCGTCAGCACCCGCAGGGCCTGTAGCACCAGTTGGTCCTTGAATCCCTGCAGGGCCAGCTTCGCCTTGTATGCCCGATGATCCAGACAAATCTACAACATAAGAATAGCTAGACCCGTTCCATAAGTAAAGCTTTCCTGTATCTACATTTTCTACACTTCCTGTATCAATTAAAGCAAATTGTCCCGCGCTTATGCCAGTTGGGCTAGTATCTGCGGTTAGGTTTGATACAGAAGCATAAGTTTTTGCAATTGTAAAACCTAAACCAGTAGCACCATCAGCACCATCAGCACCCTGAGGTCCAGTAGAGCCAGTAGCACCAGTAGCACCAGTAGGGCCTTGAGGGCCTGTAGCACCTGTAGGACCTTGAGGTCCTGCAGCACCAGTAACTCCATCTACACCCTCCGGGCCTGTATCGCCTTGAATACCTTGAATACCTTGAGTACCCGTAGTACCTTGTATACCTTGAGCACCCTGAGGTCCTACTTCTCCAGTAGCGCCTGTAAAGCCTGTCTCACCTTGTATACCCTGCGGACCTTGAGCACCTGTAGGACCTTGAGGTCCTGTAGAGCCAGTAGCACCAGTAGCACCTGTTCTATTTAAAACTACCCACTGAGAACTGTTTCCGTCATTATAGTAAGTATATGTCTCTAAGGTAGAGGAGTCAAACCACATATCTCCTTGTTCTGGAGTGCTTGGCGCATTTTCAGAAACAGATACACTACCATCAGCACCAGTAGCTCCATCTGCACCCGCCGGGCCTATATCGCCTTGAATACCTTGAATGCCTTGTATTCCAGTCTCACCTACGGGACCTTGTAATCCCGTATCGCCTTGAATACCTTGAGTACCTTGAATACCTTGAGCACCTGTAGCACCATCAGCACCTATAGGACCTTGAGGGCCTACCTCTCCTTGGATACCTTGAATACCTTGGATACCTTGAGCACCTGTCTCGCCTTGGATACCTGCAGAACCGGATAAATCTATAACAAAAGAATAAGTGCTACCATTCCATAAGTAAAGTTTCCCGTTTTCTAGGTCTTCTACATTTCCAGTACTAATTAAAGCAAATTCTCCGCTTACTATTCCAATGGGAGAAGTATCCGCTGTTAGGGCACTCTCAGAATTATAAGTTTTAGCAATATTAAATCCAAGTCCAGTAGCACCTACGTCTCCTTGGGTACCTTGGATACCTTGGATACCTTGAAGGCCTTGAGGTCCAACAGGTCCAACTATACCTTGGTCGCCTGTAATACCTTGTATACCTTGGGCTCCTGTGTCTCCAGTTTCGCCTTGAATACCTTGAATACCTTGTATACCTTGGATACCTTGAGCACCTGTAGCGCCTAGCGAACCAGATAAATCTACTACAAAAGAATAAGTGCTACCATTCCATAAGTATAGTCTTCCATTTTCTGCATCCTCTACGCTACCAGTATCAATTATTGCAAATTCACTCGCTAGTATATCGGTGGGCTCTGTATCTGCAAGTAAACCAGCTTCGGAAGCGTAAGTTTTTGCTATATTAAAGGGTAGTCCAGTTACTCCCTGAATACCTTGAATACCTTGAATACCTTGTATACCTTGTATACCTTGTATACCTCTAACATTTCCAGGTGTTAAAACACTCCCATTACTAAGGCTAAGTACTAAGTCATCGCCTACTATATTCGCAGTAGATATACCAGCATTGCCATCGCCTTGTATACCTTGAATACCTTGAATACCTTGTATACCTTGTATACCTTGTGGGCCTATGTTCGAGTAAACAAGACTACTCCAAGCAGTTACGCCATCACCTATTTTTAAATAATCGGTATCGAGTTCGTAACCTAGTTCACCATCTGCTAAAACTGGATTTGCGGACGTCCAGTTAGCTGCACTGTCTCTTCTTATTTGAATTTGTACTGCCATGTTATGCTCCCCCTCCGTTAAGGGCTATTGTAGAAGTATTCCTAATTGTTGTTGCTGTACCACCGTCTATATTCAAGCCGCCCCCGTTTGCAAGAACAAAAGCTGTCGTTGCTACTTGGTTAGTATTTGTAGTAGGGGCCGCGGTTGGTGCTGTAGGTATACCTGTAAAATTTGGACTATTTAAAGTAGATAGAGAAGCAAGCTCTTGGTCTACATAAGCAATAGATGCTTTAGTGGCAAGAGTATTGTTTACAGAGGAGGCAAAATTACTGTCATCTCCAAGAGCTGCAGCCAGCTCGTTTAATGTATCTAAAGATTCTGGGGCTGCAGCTACTAAATCATTAATTGCATCTGTTACATATTGAGTTGTTGCAAAGTTGGTAAGCGATCCTGGTGTGAACGTAAACACACCCGTAGTGTTATCGTATGAAAGAGAGGATGTATCTCCTTCAGAAGTTGTTACAGCACTTAAATTAATAAGTTCTATCTTATCTGCCAGATTTGTAGGGATAACATTGTCAGCATCTCCTACAGAAGTATTTAACGGTAGTACAACTCCTCCTACATCTGATGCAGAAATAGAGGCGGTTCCGAGTGTAATAGTATTTGCTGCAAAATTACCAGACTCAACATATAGATTTGCAAATCTTTTTGTTGGGCTACCGATATCAATACCAGAGTACGTCGTTACATCGTTAACAGTAGTACTTGTTGCGTTTATGTCCGGAAGAATTGCGCTATTCAATGCTCCCAATCTTGTATCTATAAAGTCAATAGTAGTTACTATTGGACCTGTGGCCCCATTTACAGGTGTGGGCGCTTGTACTAAGCCCGTAAACGTAGGGTTACTTATATTAGCTTTTAAAGATAGCCCAGAAACTAAACTACTGTTTACTTGTAATAAACCTGCGATTAAATCAGCATTTACTTGTCCTACTCCCGTTAATAAATTAGAAAAGTTATTATCAACTTCCTGATTCGTTAACGACCCTAGATCAGGCTGCCCTGCTAGTGGAAGTCTTAAACGGAGAGTAGGAGAAGTATAAGTAGGCATTTTAAATCCTCTATTAAGTCTGGTCTGCTATTTTAATAGACCAAGTTACCTGTAGGCTATCTTGTGGGGCCTTGTTTACTTGTTTGAATCGAGTACGACAAAGCATGCTCTGGTCTTTGTTAATAAGCTGACCGTTGCCACTACCACCGCCAACTTTATTATTTGCTGCAATCATTGCTTGCTTGTTAAAGATACCTGCTTCTGTGATAGGTAGAGATACTGGACCATTTGTACCTGCGGCAGTTGCCAGCAGGGAGCCTGCTGTATGCCCTCTCAAAGAAGGATGATTTTCTCCAAAGAAAGCACGATAAACTAGACGATCTCCTGATTTTCTTGCCGTTATAACTGCGCCTGTTGTGGTATCATAAGTACCTTCAGGACTTACACCAGTGTCTTCCTGCAAAACGCCCGAACCTATAGGATTCTCAACAGCTTGATAAATCTTATTCTCAACGTGGCCACTGCCGCCACTATTGGCGCTCGTGTTCGCACTGCGGCCCATATCTACACGACCAGACTGATAAGTAACCAAAGGAGTGCCCGGGTTGGAAGGATCATCTTTTCCACTAGTAGCTGCTGCGTTCGCGCTAGTACCTACAGTACACTCACGCTGTAGAATCACATCGTTAGCGGTAGGGGCTTGAGCACTAACAATACCATCAATAGTACTGGTATCACCTGTACCAAGACCCATATATCGCATCATATCGGGAAAGCCGGTATATGCTACTCGATCTTCTCCGGAATCAATCATGCGACCTACGATATGCGCCAGCCCTTGATCTGTAATTTTATTTCTTACTGTTTTGTGTTGCTTTACCTTACCTAACTCATCTCTGAGAACTAGGTTAACGGTGCCTCTAGCCATTAGTCCGTCTTTGTGCATAATTAATCTCCTATGATTGTGCTGCCGACATATGCTTGTGAAAAATACCCAGATGAGTAGTTCTGTGAAAATGCAGAAAATGTGTCGTCGGCTAACGCGTTCTCTGCTTGGTAATCTCGTTTATAATTTACTTGTCTATAAAATGTACTAATTGTACTTAAAAGTTCTTCTGTTGTTTGTTTTTGAATTTCTCGTGCATCTGTATCTGAAGCCTTGAAGAAGTCAAAGCTAAATACAGGTCTAAAAGTATTTGAAGTTGTCGCAGCATTTACATGTTCGTTTAATTTTTTTAGTGTATCTTTAGTATTTTTAACGCTTAATCCAGCTGCAAACTCGTCAAAAGAAGATATTGGCGATAAAATACCTGTAACATTTGATGCCTTAACCTTTAGGAGTATAGTTTTATTTTCTAAAGTTGCTAAAGCCGTGAGTTGTTCCCCATCTGGTAATATAACTTTTGCAGGTAAAACGTCAACAATAGATGCAACCTCGTCTAAAAAAGTTGCTTTATCTACAAACTTACCTGTTATTCCCTCTATAAGAGCCGTATCTGCTCTAGGGTATACGGATTCTTCGTAATCTATAATTTTTAGATCCATAAATAAGTCTGAAATATCTGCTTCAAGTATTGCTTTTTCTTTGTTCAATATAACTTTTACAGGTAAAACGTAGTCAGTGCGTGCTGAAAATAATTCCGGCTCAAGAGTTAGAGGCAAACCAAAAGACATTTGATCTCGTCCTGCGTATCCGCTTAATAATTCTCCATCTCTCTCAGTCATTCTACTATTATCGACTTGAGTCGGATTCCGAGCTACTTTTGTATAATAACCTGGTTCGTAGTAACTAAATACTTGTTTTGTTCCATAGTATGGATACTGTGCCTCTACCTGTCCGGTATTAGTCCTAATATTCAGGCGCAAAAGTGAAGCGGTAGAGAGATTCGTTTGGTAAAACTCGTAATTGCCTTGGCTGATAGGAGTATACGCCTCTGTATATACAGCCGGGCCAGGAACATATACTGTATCTAATAAACCATCAGACCAAGTTTTAGTCCCATCACTATCTTCTTCAAAACTTCTACCTATAATAAAGTCTGTACTTAAAAATCTTCCAACAAGGTGTTCTGCATTTACAGTATCTCTAGCAAGATGTATTTTATTAGCAAGTACGTTTTCGTCAAGCTCTACTACATCTTTGAGTCTTGGTGATATATCTAAAGAAACTCCTATTCCTTTAAACTCATTGTCATGCCAACGAGCACTTTCAACAACTGCTAACTCTGTATCTCTATCAGTAAAAGTACCATTCCCTGCAGACCTAGTAAACAGAGAGTTCGTGCCTTCTGAATAAGTATTATTCGAGTAGCGCTGGGAGTAGACGTTTCTGGACCGGTATAAATAAGGTCTTTTATATTTCGTAAAGCCTACGTGCAACAGCTTCTTCGGGGCATCTTCAAGATTTGCAGTATCATTTCCAAGTACAATTCTTGAAGGATAAATTACTTCGTCTAACTCTGCTACATCTTTCAATCGAGGTTTTAAGCCAAAAGAAACTCCTACGCCTTTGAATTCATTATTATGCCATCTCGAAGACTCGATGACAGCAAGCTCTGTATCTCTGTCTGTAAGAGGTCCTTGGCCTGCGTTCAGTCTATTATCAGTAACTCCAGCGCCCGTAGTCGCAGTAGTAGTAAACTGAGTATAGTTTTTATGACTTCCATACTGTAAATAAGGTCTTTTAAAAGCTTTAAAAGCTAGACCGAATAACTTCTTTGGAGGTGTATCTTCAAGATTTGCAGTATCATTTCCAAGTACACTTCTTGAAGGATAAATTAGCTCATCTAGCTCTGCTACATCTAGTAGTCTTTTTAATGTTTTTGTCTTGGTTGAATCCTCCAGATGGGTTTCATCAAAAAGACTTTTATTAGTACCTTTTTTAGCTAAAGTTGTTAAATCTACAAACTCTTCTTTCTCAATGGCCCGTACTGGAGTTATATAATCATAAGTACCTACAGCAGTTTGTAGGGTTGTCTGGTATAAAAACTGAGCCAAGTCATCTAACTCTGCAAGCTGTGGTATAATTAAAGCAGAATCCCACTTTATAAATACATCTTCATCAAAAGTTAGTACATCTACCAATCCTTTCTCTACTTTGAAAGGCAATAGAGAGGCTCTTGCAAAAGCTATATCTTCGAGCTTTTTCATCGGTTGATTTTTGTTGTATTCTGCCGCTGAAAAATAGTCTAAAAATGGTGCTTTATCTACAAACTTACCCGCAACATCCGAGAGTTGTGGAATATCTTCAAGCAGCTTCTTTGTTTCAAAACCTACTAAGGTATCTTCTAAGTTGAACTGGTCAAAAGGATTACTGTGCCTTCTCATAATTAAGTCCAAGTTCAAAGACTTAATGAGAGGGCTTGCCATATTCAAAGTAGAGAAAGAAGCCGTAGTAGTTTGTATTCTTCCAAGTGCTACTATTAATTCTTCCGCTATTGTTGGTCTAGCGGTTACCGAAGCCTCTACTGTGCCTAACGAAATAATATCAAGAAGTTTAGAGGGGCCTAACGAAGGAAAAGATGCTAAATACGCTAGGCTTAAAACTGCTTTCATTTATATTCTCATTTAAATACAGGATTCTGTGTTGTTATCCTCTTTAGTGTAGGGGTATTCACACTACTAGTACTTATGGTTACAGGGGTTCTTACAACTTTTATTCTATGTAAGTTGATATTTCCACTGTACGATAAAGTTCCAATTTTGAATGGCTTATTCACGAGAACTGGCCGCGTACTCGGAAAGTAATATGCTCAAATACTGTCTGTTGAGTTCCATCATCAAACGTAATGGAAATCTCCCCCTCATAATAACCTTCTTCAATAGTAGCAACCCAAGGGCCAAGAGGAAACTGCAAAGACCCCGCAGCGAGGTCAGAGTTATCGGCATCAAGTGTAATAGTAGTTAATATTGCAGTTGTGGCCTTCTTTCGAATTGCCAAAGTGACTGTTCCAGAAAGCCCTAAGTTTATATTAAATGCAGCAGCCGTGTCGTCTCTAACAAGAGCAACTTGTAGGTTTGCTAAAGTATCTCCTGATACAAGTGAAATTATATTCATAAAACTGCCTATTCCTTTCCTTTTTGGAACTTGTGGAAATTATTTCCAGATACAAAGAATTATATCCAAGTTAGGATATAAAGTCAAGATTTATTTTTGGCAGGGGGTTATACTCTTACCAAGGAACGCCTGTAGAGACTGCTGGAGCCTTAGACTCTTCAATCTGATCTGCGATCCCTGCATCAATAGCACTAACATCTAACAAAGCTTTAACCCATCCCACAACAACGGCCTCCGTTAGTTCTGCATACTCAATGTAACCTTCCGCCTCGGTATCCGGAGTAAAGCTCATGGCGCCATAGCTACTACCTCTATGCTCTACTCCTTCCACTGTTTCTGAATCAGAAGCGCTCCAATGTGCTGTTACTACTCCGTTATCCGTATTTCTTTCCAACTCTGCTATTCTCCAAACTACTGCCATTTTATTTCTCCTATTTCTATGCGTTTTCTAACGCGGTGATTCGAGCTTCGAGCTCTTGAATTGTTTTTACCAATAGTGGTATTAACTTAGCTTGATCTAACGCCATCGTCTAATGTGTTGCGTTCTAATGTTGAGATTGTCCAAGTTACTGTCATGATTTATTCCTCTAGTTGTGCAACTCTGTTGCGTAATGATTGAATTTCTTTAATCAGCATTGGCACTAGCTTTGAATAGTCAATGCCCATCATTTCTTCAGAATCTTCTGGTGTTGATACGGCTTCTGGCGCAACCTCAACAAGCTCTTGAGCAATCATGCCGTAGTCTTGGTGAGAGCCATCAACTTTCCAGTCGTACTTGCGTACTTGTATAGCGTCTATCTTGCTTCCTGCGTCATCAGAGTCTGCAATGTTTTCTTTCAGTCGCTCATCGGATGAAGTTACAAAATAAACCCCAGTGTTTCCGTTTCTTGCTACTGAGCCAATTACAGAAGAATTATATTTGTATTGCTGAAAGAATCCAAAAGGACTGGTTCCAGTAGCGTGAGATTGAGTTAATAAGCTGGCATTCCCGCCAAGTATAGAAGTACCGCCAGTAGTGGGGGTTGTTGACGTTGTTGAATGCAGCAAATGGCCAGCAGAGTTTA
>Ga0196887_1001471_pt1 | contig 10228 bp, 29 predicted proteins | sample VirMetDEL_Mar_31_FD_169094 | JGI IMG/M metagenome (GOLD analysis project Ga0196887, IMG submission 169094) | Aqueous microbial communities from the Delaware River and Bay under freshwater to marine salinity gradient to study organic matter... | ecosystem: Environmental > Aquatic > Marine >... | reverse complement strand
TCATTGGAACTTCATATTCTACATTGCCTTCTTGTATAAGGTCTCTGCATATATCATTCTCCATCATTTTATCTCTGAGTAGTTCGACCATATCTACATCTTTTTCAAGCATACATAGCTCTCCACCCGCTACATCCTTGTAAGCTTTAGAGTTACGGGTTGTTGCTTTAACAACCTTGTACTTCTTTAGCTTATCTGGTTCTAATATACAGGTATGGAAATACCCACCGATTAGAAAAGCTGGTGATGGCTTGCTTGGTTTGAAGATGTTTAAAGGATCATTCAGCAGCTTACCAACGTGTGAGTTGGATAAAAATTGGTTGCCGAAATCCCCGTAGTAGTCTTCGTCTATTTTAAGCCTTTGTAGTATCTTTTCCTTTGACGTCATTTAATTCTTTTTTATCTGCTGCGGTTAATTTATACTTGGATTCAATTGCTGCTACATCGCCTCCTGCAGCTACATAATCTTTAGCCTTAGCTAACTGAGCTTTTGTTATAGCTGGTTTTGCTGCTGCTTTGATCTTATCGATAGCACCTGATGGCTTAGCGCCTGAGTCAGCATCTTCAGTATCATCAATTAGAAGCAGGTTACCCAAAGCATATTTCTTGCCGTACGTGGAGGCTGCACCGAATTGCTGAGCCGTCTGCATACCTTTTTGATTAAGGTCTACACCGACTAGAGCCGTGGCGTGTATAGCATTTTCGCCATCTGAGAATGTTGCTGTTGATTTCATCATGGGTACTTGAGTGAAGTCGTTGATCATTAGTTCTTCATTGATTGTGACTGTTACCCCATGTTTTACTAGGAAAGGCTTTATAGCCTCGAGGATGTCCTCTGATTTACGGAAGTAATACTTACCGAACGAATTGTACGAGGACTTTTTCGCTTTTAGCTCTGTCTGTACGACGGCTAATTTTTGGTTTAGTTCTTTCATATTTGGTCTTTTGGTGTATATCTATAATCACACATTAATTTATTAATTTAATCATTTTGTTCACTTAACTTATAGATAGTCAAGCACTTGTGAGTGGTCTACATTCTCTATGAGTTTGTCTACCGCTTGTTTTTTTAGCTGTGATACTCTAACATAAGCACCGCTACCTTCAATATCTAATTCTTTAGCTATCTCTTTTGCTGAATGCTTTTCGCAATCAAGACCATAGCTCAACCTTAGCACATGAAACTCTTTAGGGGTTAGATGTTGTTTCAACAAACTTGTTAAGTACATATTTAAGAATACTTGGTTGTATGGCTCTGATGTATCTTCGATTTGTAAAAACAAATCATCATCATCTCTACTGCCAGCGTCAATACTTAAGAATATAGAGTTAAAGAACATAGCTACAGCTTTTTTATCTTTACCAAAGTTCTTACGAATATCATTCGTTACATGCTCTGGTAGTCTCATCTGGCCTCTGTTCTTATCTATCTCTCTACGTATACCTCCTTTGATCCGTTTAGCTAAGAAAGACTTTAAAGTCTTCTCTTGATCTTCAGATTCATTTATTCTTTCCCAATCAATGCGATCAACTGCTTTAATTAGATTTATATGGCCTTCTTGTATCATGTCAGTTATAGCCATAACACCTGATGCTTGCTGTGATGTAGCAAATTTACGTGCTAGGTTTTCTACAAGAGGCATGAACTTAATTATCAGCTCGTCTCTAGTATATTCATCCCACATTTTACCCTCCAGCCTACTTAAGGTTGATTTAAGATCTTCTTTGTATCTGATATAGTTTTGTATATTATAATGCTTCATTAGTATGATCTTTTTTTATCCCTTATTTTTGTTAATTTATCAAGCAGTTTTTCTGCTATCTCTACAGTGATCTCATCGTTGTAGTACATGTCATATATCAATCTCCTCATGTCCGTTATATTTTAGTTGTTGGTTTAATAATTCTTTCTCTCTTTTTAATTCGTCCCCCATATTCCTATGTATTGTTCTAGCTGAACACTCTAACCATAAGGCTAGTCGTGCGATCACAATCTTTTTACCTGCATCGTGTAGATCTAACATGCACTGATATATGTCGTCTGGATGTATTTTCTTTGATCTACCTATTAATTCACCTACTATAGATAGCTTTTGTTCTTTAGTCAAACCACATGATTGTTTAAACACCACTTTACGTAGCTTATTTTTAGGTGGCTGATCAAGATCTAGCATGCTAACTTCATACACCATCTTTCTAAGAAGATCGATGTGTATCGTGAACGAAGTGAAACCATATTCTTTAACAGATATAATCTCAGCTACATGCATGAACTCATCTTGATCAAGGTCAGGGTTAAGATACCACAGGGTTAACAAATGCCATTTAAGTGACTTGTATGTAGTGATCTTACCTTTACTTGCGAACAGTGTATAACATTCGTATGTACCATCCTCGAAATGCATGTATTGGTCTGTTTCAGTAGTTGGTTTATCGGTAATTGGGTTTCTTCTATAAACAATACGCCTACTATTTAGTATGTTTAAGTTTCTTTCGTGTGACATTAGCCTACTACTCTTATACCTTGGAGGCTGTTGTCACAGTTTCCACGGGTTTTAAGGTTGCAAATACAATTCTTGTTTCGTTGTCTTCGGAACCATATTTAATTTCATTAAATTGGTTTATTCTATCTCTTAATTCATCTGTCATGCGTTGTCTTTCATTAATTTTGTTAATAACTTTGTTAATTTTTCCAAGGCTACAGCTATACGTTTTAAGTCGTTAGCTTTTTCTTGTTCATATCTATTCATAATTACGTAATGCTTTAAATAATGGGTGTCTATAGCTGTTTGCTTTAGTACGTTCGAAGTATGTGAATGTAGCTGTCTCACCAACCCAGTCTTTCATAGTCTCGAAATTAGCTTGAAGGATCTTGAATTTATCCATAACAGGCATGCCGAACGCATTACCTTCACTGTCGACAGCTGTAAACTTGCCGATAGTACCGATACGTTTACCTTTGCCTTCAACCCAACCGGTTATTTCAGCTTCAGCATCGTGAAAGTCTTTAAACTTTCTAAGGTTATGAGAACGTTTGCATGCATAGTTATCATTAGTACGTAGTATAGAGCCTTCGTAACCTTTTTTAAGGTTACTTCTATGTACTGATTGAGCTTCATCTTCATCAAACACCATTACAGTATCTAAAAAATATATACTATCTCCTTGCAACATTAGTGCTTGTGATATAAACTCATTTCTCTGTTCAAATGGTAATGTCTCATCTATGATGTCATAACAATGAAATTGCGTTAAGTTTGATGCATCTAGACGATCCTCTGCAGTTGGTTTTGTTTTTCTGACTAATGATATGATCTTGTTAAAATCATCTCTTAGATCATGATTATACAACTCGCCATCCAATATAATATGAGGAAACTTTTTGAAGAAAGGTTGTAATTGTTCTAGTATATGGTCTATGTTTTTCCATTCTTTACCCGTACGTGAATATGCTTTAACTTCATACTCAATTGGTCTACTGAAATGGTTAACTTGATTAGCCTGTATTACACAGCGAACACCGTCAAGCTTTGGCTGTACGAAGATCTTATCTTCATAATTAACTGGTTTGCCGTTAACAGGATATGCTAACATTGGTTTTTTTCTCATCATTTGTTTCCTCTTTTTAATATTTTATTTACCTCATCCATTCTGTTACGGATAATGGCACACTTCTCATATTCTTCTTCACCTTTGAATAATTCCATTAGCGTCATTAGCTTTGCGGCTTCACCAATCGCAGCTTCTTCTTCTGTTAATTCAAGTTCAGCATAAGATTGAGACCAACTAGCCTCTGACTTACTAACGTGCTGAAACCAGTCTTCCATAGATTTAAGCTTAACCATACGGCTTACGATCTTGAGAGCTAGCGTGTTAAGTCCTTCTTCACCGACTTTAAGGTCATCGATCTTCTGTAATATTTGTTTATTTGTTACACGTTTATTATCCATCTTCGTTCGTATTTAGTTTGTATTTATTTATTAATTTATCCGGCGTACCTACAAAGATGCACGTACTCGGCTGGATAGACTCAACAGTATATTCACCCAACTCACTGCCGCATTCGTGACAAATGTCTTGGAACACATCTCTTTGGAATATACTTATCCACGTAGACTTGTCATAGTCAGACCATATATAATATATATAATCAAGATCAGTGTGTATATCTTGTACATGCTCTATTTCGCCATAGAAACTTGTATTAGGTGAATCTTTTGATATTGAACAGGCTATTTGTAAGCCTAATCCTTCAGGATAACCATCGTGGTGCACGTAAAACTGTGCGTGTATTTTCTCTGGGTGCTCACTAAACGATACTCCATCTTCTCGCGTAGCAAATCTTACTTGTGCTCTAGTACTCATCAGTCTAATAGTATCATGTATGCCTGAGCATTGTTCTTTCTAAACCAGTCAAGGCCTTTTCTTAAGTCTTGCGCGTGATTACCTGAGTTAAATATACCCATCTCATACATTTGAGTTGCACCCATTATAAAGTCATACATACTCAGTTCTACGTTGTTTAAGTGGCAACTGTCACCCCCAAATCTGTTCGTAACTTCTGCACCTTCATCATATAGCTCTCCGTTAAACCACTTGGGTAACTTTTGTTTATCTAATTCTTTCATATTGTTTAATAATTTTTTATTCTGCGTCATACTCGTAATATTTTTGTTGTATTGATTCTATAATGTGCCTACCATTTGCAGTGTGAAAGCCGTAGCTGTGCGTGTGTATAGCATCGATCGGTCTATTCTCTAGCAATAGATACAATAACTCACACTCATCATGATCTAACTCTTTAGCCATATCTGTCACAGCGCTAGCTAGTGCATTCACGTCGTGTCTTGGTGTTTTTTGTAAGGTATATTTTATATAACCTTCTACTTGTTTTCCTGTCATTATTTAATTATGTATTTACCTAGCAATATATTGTCGCCATAGAACATGTCAAGATCACCCTTTGGTTTGAACTCACTTGGCAAGAATGTAATTAAGTTATTAACTTGCTCGATCGTTAGATCTCTGTAGTGTGTAATATCTTGAAGAGATGTTATAATCAATCTATGACTAGTTGGGTAGTTTGGCTTACAATGTCTATCTAATGCTCTAAGCACTTCTGGCTTTACTTTATCTATTAATCTAGTCATTATCTTCGTCTTCAATTTCAACAAACAATTTTTGTATTTTCTCTACAATAGCCTCGATTAACTCTTGTGCCTCGTTAAACTCTAAGCTCGAAAGCTGTACTCTACCATCATAGTCAAGCTCAAACTCTTTTTCATAGTTATCCGCATCACTAAAGTCAAATTCACCTACGGCTTTTTCAACAGCTTCATTGATATCGTCTAACTGCGAACCTGTTAGTTCTGGTTTATTAAAGCTTGCTAAGTCTTTCTTAGCTTGTTCTAGATCTTGTGTGTTTAGAGTGACATGGTGTCTACTGGATTCTAATGCTTCTTCGTGCATTACGATTGCTTGTTCAAGCTCGGCTTTTGTTTTCATATTATTTTATTTGATTTGTAATTATATTATCCAAACTCATTCGTATTTAGTTTGTAATTGTAACTAGTGAGGAATCGAACCTCATACCCGTCGGTAATACCTTCAGCCACCTTGGCTTACTCCTATATCTAGTTTCCTGAGCGGCTAATTTAAAGCACGCGCTCTATTAAAACGAGGTGTGCAAGTGTGGTTCACCGATTGCGGTTGAATGGAGGGCTAAGAACCTCATACATTACTACCGATTTTCGGTTGCTTCATCTTGCTTAAACCACTCACCCCGTATATTATAGTACTTTATACCTGTGTCCGTTAACGATCACGCTAACATCTTGTCTTACTTTAGTAGCTGATAGCTTTTCATCTGCAATGTCCACTTGTGATTCTAACTCGTATATTCTATCTTGCAACTCTCTAACTTTGCTTGAAGTAACTCTTTCTATCTGCTGATCGTGGTACCATTGTTCTACATATCCACCATTAATCACTTCATTGGCCTTCTTGATGTAGTAGTTCTTAAGACAATAGCCTATTAAGTACTCTAATCTATCGATCTCGTTAGGTATTAACACACAAGATCTAGTGGTAAACTTTCTGTAATCACCATTATCTAGTTGAAAATACTCAGGCTCACCTTCACACCTTTTGTTTAACTGATAGTTAGTGTAGCCACCATTTTGATTTCTTACATAACCCGTAGCAAAACTTGCTACTTCAATAAACTTTGGGTGTGTACTATATTTGATCGGTAATCGCCATACTACTGTACCATTTTTACATTGTCTTGGTGTACTAACATCTTTGATGCCTAGTAATTCCATTTGATCGAATATCTTATCGTATCTTTTATCGTTTCTTACTATTCTTTTGTATGTCTCGTCTTGCTTCATATTATCTATATTGTTTACTTTGTTTTAGAGCTTTCACTGTTGTAAAGTTGTCTATTTTCTCTTGCACCTGCTGTATCATTTGGAACCAGTATTCTTTAGTTATAATTGGTCTCTTGCCTTCTAGATCAGCTTCGTGGTGATTCTTTATCATTGCTGTTGTGAACGTGTCTACCATCTCGTCTAGCACGATCCTATCTTGTATATTAAATTTCATATTATTTTTGTTCTAGTATCTCTTCACACTCTGCCCATGTCATTTCATCGATCTGCTCGTCAGTATATATACCGAGCGCAGCTACCATATCCCACGGACTCATTATTTATCGTAGATATAAGTTAAACCTTTGTGATTAAACCAGCTACTGATACCTTCTTTCTGGTTAAATTCAAAACAACCGAAGTTTGCAGGTAGCTCACACACTGTGTATGGTCTATAAGTTATGCCGTTAAGCTTAATTTTTTGTTTACCAGCACTATCTGGTTTTAAGTATTTTATTGTATTCATATTATTTATTTTATCTGTATATATTATCCGTCTATCGTCGTATTTAGTTTGTAATTAGTCTTGAGTCATTGTGCTCCATCCATTCGATGTTACTTAGTCTATGCCCTTTAAAGATTATAAACTCTTCAGCGTGCTTATTTATTGTTACTTGGTATTGATATACCCTACTTGTTTCGTAATCTAATACGGTGATCCACTTTTTCTTCATATTTATTTGCTATTTATTATTTCTATTGTTCCTTTCGTCCAACCCGCTTTGAATGCGTCTACTTTTTGATCAAGTATATAATCTTCTATTACTTTACGTACTTCAGCTCGGATTATACTATTGTGAATCCACTGATCTAGTTTTTGGTCTATTTTTTCCACTCTTTTATTAGTTTTATTTGTTCTTTTATTCTTATTAATCGATCAAGTGATTCATCATGCTCTGATATATCTGCATTTACCACTTGTTCTGACAGCGTTTGTAACGCTAGTATTATTAAACTCTTGTCTATTTTCATAATTTATAACTTTTAACTGATTTTACGTTAGTTAAGTCAACATCTTGTTCGGTTAGATATTGTCTATCTTCTTCATTTAAGTAGAACGTAGTTGATACTACATACTCTACATCTCCATTGTGGAACACTATTTCGTGCTCATATCCTTTATCTCTCATATTATCCTAACATTGTGCCATAACCTCTACGCTGAGTAAGTTTGGCGATTTTTTTAGCGTCTGCACTAGACATTATTTGTATTGAATTACCAGTTTTGTGGTTAATTAGTGGAGCACAACCATACGCTTCGACTGAAGAGCACGTGACACACACCTTAAACCCGAGTACTACTCGACCACTTGGGATTTGTTTATTACATTTACATTTCATATTGATATTATCCATTAGCGATCGTATTTAGTTTGTATATTCTGATAGTAGATGTTTATAAATCATCGTAGTGATCATCGCTAATATTATCCACGCTCCCATTATAGTATAGAGCCAATGCCCTTCTCTTTATCGATCGCTTTACACTCTTGGATCGCTTTATATAATAGTTCTTCTGAGTTAACAGAGTTGAACCAACCTTCTTTCTCCCAGATATAGATCACCCATTTACTCGCCTCTTCTGCAGTTTCATACCAATTTTGATACTTTTTACCATAAGAGTCAGTTACTATGGTGTTATACCATTCGCCTTTTTTCTTTGTAATTTTAAAATCTCTCTTACTCATGTCGCTATTATTATTACCATTGTGATTAATATCACCATTATTATTTCCGCCCATCTATTTTCTAACTTTTTCGCCATATTATTTATTTTATTTAGTCTTCGTAACAGTAGTAGTATACTTCATCTCGACACTCTTTACTTAGTCCAATCCAGTTCTCCCACTGTGTACCATCTTCACGAGGAAATAATTGATTAGTCATCGCCATTTCGTACTCATGTTTAGTTATTGAATCGTGTACTTCTTTGAACGATTGCTCCCATGTTTTATAATTTCTATATGACATACTAATACTTTGTTACACCATTTTGATCGATCAAATCTTTCATCCACTTATCGAATGATACTTTGTCATAATCAGTTACTAATTTCTTTGAGTTATCTTTACTCAATTTGGTTGTTTTGTACAACTCTGATCCACTCATATTCTTTGAGAATAGATCGTTTTCTTTTACTTTAAACATATTATTTATTTTATTTATTATTTATTTCTTCCAGTAATAGTACATGGATATCGTCTTGTATTGACTCTTCTAATTTAGAGAAAGAGTGTTGTTCTTTGTTGAAATTCTTTAAGTATAGACTCGACAGTAATTTCTTGATTAAGTATAATTTTACTTTGTTCATATTTATTATTTTTGTTGTAGTATGAGAATCGAACTCATAAAAACCATTACTACACTGTACTCCACGTACTCGGTCATTCATATTTTATAGTGGGAAATGTACTCAACTACCACTTTGATCGATCAAGAATATTATTCAGTGATTTGTAGATTTCTACAGAATAATGGAATATTATTACTTGAAGTGTACGACTTGTACTTTTGGAAACAATTCATAGTATCGAATTTTTCTTTATGAGTATTATATACTTCGTCATGATTATACTTGATAGTTTCTTGTTTTTTATTTAAGAATGTAATTACTACATTTTTACCAATTAGAGACTTTCTTATTACAAATCTTTTAGTTTTAAGTTCTTCAACTTTATTCATTTCTGACATAGTTTAATTTATTTAATTATTATTTATTATTAGTTTGTTTGTTCAGTTATATTATCCAATATCATTCGTATTTAGTTTGTAAAAGTATATTGTTTATTAAGTCGTTTAGAATAGTGTACAGTAATACCACTGACTGTGACTGTTTACACTTGTAATTAAATTCACATTTGTAACTTACACTTTAGTTATACTAATTATATTTGATAAATCAGTGAAGATTTGTATTTCTTGTAATATTGTTTTGATATCAGTATTTGTATATACTTTGTCAGTGAAATATTTTATTTGTACTTTGTAATTCATAATTTATTTATTAGTTTTGATTCGAAAATATTATCCAATATACTTCGTATTTAGTTTGTATAATTGTTAAAGTGATCGGCTACAGAATAGATCACAGTGTGCCTCGCTTATAACCTATCGTAAAGATGATAGATCTTATAACATCTACGAAGTAGAGCTGATTGTTAGAAGTGTGACATAAGCCTATTAAGAGGGATCTAGTAACAGGCTATTGTCACGGTTTAGTTGATCATTATCTTGGAGAACTTTCCACCACCAACACAGAACGTTTCACCAGTTAGATGTAAATCTTTATCTACGAACGCTGGAATGTTGTTAGAGTTGGTATAGGATTTATACTTGATGAAACAATTCATCTGATCGAATCTAGACTTGTAGAAGTTATAGACTACATCGTGGTTGTAGGATTTGATCTCACCCTTTTTGTTGGTGAATGTTATGATAGCATTCTTACCTATTAGGGATTGACGGATAACGAATCTTTTTGTTGTGATTGAGTTGATTTCTTTTGACATGTTTAATTTATTTAGTGTAATAACTTCGTTGTTGTTACATAGATATTATCCAGTTGTAGTCGTATTAGCTTTGTAGTCGATTAAATGTATATGTATATGTGTGTATGTATATGTGAAACGAATATGTGAATAGTTCTATGAATTTGATAATTAGTTGTTGAAGTGAATACATTTTTTGAAAGGTTAAATTGTGTGATGGAAATCGTGAAACGATCGGGGCGGTGGGCGAAAGTAAACGCGTTTTAGTATTGGGCTGGGTGCCAGGGGGATAGGGGGTGATGCTATGG
>Ga0196887_1001464_pt1 | contig 10249 bp, 11 predicted proteins | sample VirMetDEL_Mar_31_FD_169094 | JGI IMG/M metagenome (GOLD analysis project Ga0196887, IMG submission 169094) | Aqueous microbial communities from the Delaware River and Bay under freshwater to marine salinity gradient to study organic matter... | ecosystem: Environmental > Aquatic > Marine >... | reverse complement strand
TACCCTGGGTAACTAGGGTACCTCTTTCTGTTAGTCATATATCTTGAAAGGATTCTTAAATGGCTCTCTCAACTTCCCTGACGTCTAAGGCCTATATGGTCGAAAAGACGATTAACCTTGGTACCGCCTCTGGTACCGTTGTAGGTCCAGCTGTTGCAGCTGGTACACTCGTTCTTGCTGCTGGTGTCGAACTTATCGATGCTGTAGAAGACATCACTACATTCACTGTAGCTGTTGCTGACGATACTACAACATTCATGGCTGCTACTTCTGTAGACGCTGGTGCTGCTGGTGACTTTAAGTTTGGTACACAGACTGCTGGTATCACTGCTGCTGACACTATCGATGCTGTAACTGTCATCTCTGGCACAACTGCTGGTTCTTCTGCTCGTGTATGGGCTATCGTCGTAGACGTAAACGAAGCAACTCGTGACGCTGCTGAAGTAGTACGCGACGTACTGGCTTAATAGCTGACTAAGGGACCTCCTACACTGGGGGTCCCTTTAACTCAACCATAGGAACTTTAAAATGGCATTTATCGCTGATACCGTTTTTGACAACGGACTAACTGTGGTGGACACAAACGGTACTCGTTTGGATATCTGCTCGACGGAACCCACTACTTACACTGAAGCTACTTCGACCTTTACTCTCGGTAATGACACCGTTAATACTGGTGCACCTACTAACGGTGCTACCGATGGTCGTCGTGTTATCGTACCTGCTATCTCTGCTGGTACTGTCACAGGAACTGGCACTGCTGGCTTCTGGGCTCTGACTAACGGTACTGACACCCTCTACGCGACTGGTTCTTTGGCTTCGTCGCAAGCAGTTACCACAGGTAACACATTCTCCTTGGACGCAGTGTCTATCACTATTCGTGACGCTTAAATCTTAGTTTAGGTAGGGGAGTATTATGGCGGATCACGCTCTTAGGGCCAGCGGTTATGCTTTGTACGGCACTGCCGTATACGGCGCTGAGCAATACGGTGGGCATGTTCGCTCTGAGACAGAGGTAGACTCCCCTACCCAAATAACTACTGTAAACTTTGTAGCAGTATCGGTTGAGACGGCTGCTTCTGAAGTAAACACACCTATTCTGAAGGAGTCACATGCACTCCTTTCAACATCTACTGAGACCTCGTCTGAAGTAACTACAAGCGATATCGATCAAGTACATAGCCTGAATGGGTCTGATATTTGGTCTGTAACAGCGGTAGATAACCCAGACTTAGACGAACTCAACATACTAGATGCACTTGACCCAGACGCTAATGGGCAGGTTGACCTTGGTCAGAACTTTAAGCAGCTTCACATAAGCACTGCAGTCTCCTCTGAGGCTAGTTCTGAGGTTACGACTAATACCTTTAGTCAAGAGCATGTGTTTGCCTCAGTATCCTCTGAGGTTACCTCCGAGGTCACGTCTAACGACCTTACTCAGAACCATGTACTTGCTTCAGTATCTTCTGAAACTACGTCTGAGGTTACAGCTAACACTCTTAGCCAGGCGCACAGCTTAACCTCCTCTGACGTGCAGTCGCTGACTACTGTAACTAATCCAGACTTAGACGAACTTAATATCCTAGATGCTACTGACCCAGAGTCTAACTCTCAGGTCGACCTAGGCGTACTGTCGCAGCTTCATGTAGTTACCTCGGTATCCGCTGAGTCTAACTCTGAGGTTACAACTAACGATCTTAACCAAAACCATGTGATTGTTTCAGTACTTTCTGAAACTACATCCGAGGTTACGACTAATACCTTCAACCAGAACCATGGGTTTGATTCAGTATCCCCTGAGTCTAACTCTGAGGTTACGACTAACACCTTTAACCAAGACCATGTGTTTGCCTCAGTTTCCGTTGAGTCTAGCTCTGAGGTTACAGCTAACACTCTAAAACAGAACCATGAGTTTGACTCAGTATCGTCTGAGGTTAACTCTGAGGTTACAGACGGTACCCTTAGCCAGAACCATAGCTTAACTTCTTCTGACGTACAGTCACTAACTGCTATAACTAACCCTGAGCTAGACGAACTTAATATCCTAGACGCTACTGACCCAGAGTCTAACTCTCAGGTCGACCTAGGGGTCCTTACACAGCTTCATATAGTCACCTCAGTATCCTCTGAGTCTACGTCTGAAGTTACAACTAATACCTTCAACCAGAACCATGGGTTTGCCCCAGTCTCCTCTGAGTCTACCTCTGAGGTTACAACCAATACCTTTAACCAGGAGCATGTGTTTGACTCGGTATCCACTGAGTCTAGCTCTGAGGTTACAGCTAATACTGTCAATCAGGTGCACAACCTTTCCTCTGTAGATGCAGAGACGGGTGCATCCGAGGTCACAGCCCCCGACCTGGACCAGCAGCACCTGCTGAGTGCCTTAAGCATTCAGTCGCTGTCAGCTACATCAGCACCTGACTTAGACGAATCAAATGTCTTAGATGCTAACGATGTTTTCTCTTCGAGTGAGACAGATGTAGCCGCCCTTATAGTGAAAGTCTTGTTCACTGGCGTCTCCGCTGAGTCGTCAAGTGAAGTAACAACTAACACTGTAACACAGTCACATAACCTTGTCAGCTCTGATATACAATCTACTTCAGATGTAGATGCTCCAGACCTAGACGAACTTAACATACTAGATGCTCTTGATCCAAGCGCCAATGGTGAGGTTGACTTAGGACAGAACTTTAAGCAGCTTCATATTGTTGCTCCGATATCAACTGAGTCTTCTTCCGAGGTCACATCTAACAGTCTTAATCAGAACCACAGTCTTGCTCCGGTAGAGCCTGAAGCTACGTCTGAGGTTACGACTAACAGTATTACACAACGACATACACTCAACGGCTTGGACGCACAGTCTCTGAGTGTAGTAGACTCACCTAACATAACTCAGTTCCAGGTCTTTGAGTCTATAAGTGTAGCGGCTAACTCTGAAGTCAGCACTGTTGATATATCTGAAAAGAACTTCTTACTTAACGTACCAGTAGAGTCTTCGACTGAACTGTCTGTCCCACTAGCTAATGAGTGGAGATTCTTTGAGCAGGATACAGATCGAACTGCGTACGTACCTGAAGCTATACACATAGTTTCTATCGAGCAAAGGGACGTAAACCGAACTGCGTATGTACTCGGGGTCTCACAGGTAGTCTATGTCGAACCAGGTGACGTAGACTTTACTGTACACGCACCTGAGGTGAACACCCAAATAAGGATAGCAGCATAATGAAATGGCCTTTTAAAGACCCAGATGAAGTGCAGGATTACTCAGTCGATTGGTCTCGTTTCCTAAATGACTTTACTATTAGTTCTGTTCAGTGGTACATCCGGGACGCAGACGGGACTAAGACAGCCGTATCTGCTACTGAAACTGTTGATGGGCTTACCCTAGGAGCTCAGAGTAAAACAAACACTGTAGCAACTGCCCGTTGGGCCGGAGGTACTGCTAACAAGACATACCGTGTAACGTGTGCGATCACCTACAACACGTCTCTTGTAGCTGAGCGTGTAATACAACTACCGATTAAGGAGCGCTAAGGTGGCTTATAACTACTTGAACCTAGTGAATGACCTTAGCCGTCGTGTCAACGAGACTGAGCTAACAGCAGCTGACTTCCCGACAGCTACTGGTTACTACAATACAGCTAAAGACGCAGTCAACTCCTCTATTCGACTCCTGAACCAGGAAACCTTTCAGTGGCCTTTTAACCACACTGAGCGAGAGGACGTCCTGACAGCTGGTGACATGCGGTACGACTACCCAGCAAATGCAAAGACGGTAGACTTTAATACGTTTCGTATCAAAAGAAGTTCGACACTGGGCAACGAGACAACAATGCTCCGTCAGATGGACTACGAAGAGTACTTGGCTAAGTTTGTAGATGACGAGTACAACTCCTCCGATATGTCTATTCGGTCAGTACCTAAGTACGTTATCCGTGCACCTGGGAACCAGTACATTGTTTACCCCTCCCCGGATCAAGACTACGAACTAGTCTATGAGTACTACTCTCTTCCAGTCGACCTTATCTTGTACTCGGACGTTCCTGACGTACCTGAAGCTTACCGTCACATCCTGATCGATGGGGCTATGTACTACGTTCAAATCTTCCGTAACGACAACGAGTCAGCTAACATGTCGCTTGGTAAGTTCAATGAAGGTATTAAGAACATGAGATCGATCTATATCAACCGGTACGAGTACGCTCGTGACACACGTGTCGCTAACTCGGGTATGTACTCAGTCAAGGGTCGGGTGTCTTAATGGCTACTGGCTGGGACTCCTTTCCTGTAGAACTGAATGGTGGGCTTGTAAGTAACATGTCTCGCATCCAACAGGGTATCAAAGCCCCTGGTTCTGCACGTAAACTCGTTAACTTTGAGCCATCTGTTAAGGGTGGCTACCGGCGGATCAATGGTTACTCTAAGTACAGTACGTCTCCGGTACCAACCTACGGCTCCTCTGTCGTACAGGGAAGTGGTCAGACAGGCACCACACTTACTGTAGGTAACCTACACGCAGAGCCTAGTGATGGTGACACATTTACTATCGACGGTGTCGCAGGTACGTACACGATTAGTTCTTCTGGTGTTTCGTACAACTCCACTAATAAAGAAGCTACCCTTACCCTTACAACAGCTCTGGACTCTTCCCCTTCTGACAAGGCAGCTATAACCTTTGATAATGTTACCTCCAATATTGAAGGTCTTCATTACTTCTATAACTCCAATACAACAATATCAACAACACTTGCTGTACGTGACAACGCTCTCTGGACAGGGTCAGGTTCGACTTGGACTAACGAGTCGAGCCCTACCTACGGTACAGTCCTTGTGGATGGTGGGTCACAGACAGGTACGTCCCTCGTTGTTGATGGACTAGACAGCGATACCTACGTTCCGGTCCCTGGAACTACCTTCTCGATCGATGGTGTTGAGAAGGTGTATACGGTCCTCTCAGTGCCCACTATCACGTCCGGTGGGGGTACCCTTACCGTTTACCCAACCTTGGCCTCTAGCCCCTCTGATAACGCCGCTGTGACCTTTTTGAGCCTACCTGCCGTGGGTGGCTCTAAGTTGCGCTTCTACGACTTTAACTTCAGTGGCACAGAGTCCACTGTTATTGTAGACGGAGCCAACTACCCAGCTATCTGGGATGAAGACAATGGTTTGAAGCTTATCACTACTAGCACTGACTTGCTAGGAGCTAGTACTGCAGCAGTCTTCAAGAGTCATATGTTCTTTGGGGTAGGTGACGTAGTTGTATTCTCTGCACCTTCTTCAGAAACTGATTACTCGCCAGCTAACGGGGCGGGCACACTGAGGTTCCCCTCTAGGATAACAGGTCTTATCGTATTCCGTGAGAAACTAATCATCTTTACTGACTCGTCTATTCACCAGCTAACAGGTAGCAGCCAAGCAGACTTTAGTCTATCCGACATCTCGTCTGGTCTTGGTTGTGTTGCAACAGACACTATTTCAGAAGTAGGTGGTGACATTATCTTCTTGGGACCAGATGGTCTCAGGTTCCTAGGTGCAACTGCTCGTATTGGTGACTTTAACTTGGCTCTTGCATCTCGCAGCATCCAAGATAACATGACAACACTTACCTCAAACTTCTCTGATCTGAGCGGGACTGTCCTACGTAGTAAGTCTCAGTACCGTATCTTTGGGTACAATGCAGGTACAAACGAGGAATCAAGCAGAGGCTTTATCGGTACTCAGTTCTCGGACCAGGAAGCAAGCGGCTTTAACTGGGGCGAGACTAAGGGTATTAAGGTATACCGGATTACATCGAAGTATGCAGACGGAGATGAGACCTTACTGTTCTCTGGTGAAGACGGCTTTGTTTACCGCATGGAGTCCGGTAATAGCTTTGATGGGTCAGTTATTGAAGCCCTTCTGTACACACCATTTATGCCGATCAATGATCCAAGACTACGTAAGACGCTCTACAAGGCTACTACGTACTACGACCCAGAGGGTGACATAACAGGTACTTTGACATTTAAGTATGACTTCCAAGGACCTGACGTAATACAACCTCTGTCTGGTGGTGGCTCCTTTGCCATCCTGGGTAGCGCTATCTTCGGAACGTCTGCGTATGGAGGTGACCCTGAGACAGTCATCGAGACACAGGCTACTGGTTCATTCTTTACAGTCTCACTGCAATACGAGTTTACAACACTGAATGATCCACCCTTTGTGGTCGATACGGTGCTTCTCGAATACTCAAACAACGATAGGAAGTAAGTAGGATGGGAACAGGTTACATACGTAACGACGGTGCCAACAACATCGCTAACGGCAACGTCATTGACGCGGCTGACTTAGACGGTGAGTTTGATGCCATTGTAGACGCTTTTCATGAGACTACAGGACACACGCACGACGGTACTGCTGCAGAAGGGGCTCCGATTACTGTCGTAGGGCCTGCCCAAGAGTACCTAGGTGACGGCACGTCCTTCTACCCTAAGTTAGATGCAACTTACGACTTGGGTAAGGCGTCGTCTTCGTTTAACCTTGCTTACTTGGAAGGCCTTAACTTAGCTGGAACAACTATTACAGCTACCGCCGCTGAACTTAACTACGTAGACGGTGTTACTAGCGCCATTCAAACCCAGCTTAACAATAAGCAGCCACTAGACTCTGACTTGACTGCCATTGCAGCTCTTGCTAAAACAGATGGTAACTTTATTGTAGGTAACGGTACAGCTTGGGTGACCGAGTCCGGTGCTACTGTTCGTTCCTCCCTGGGCCTAGGCACTGCTGCAACAACGGCAAGCACAGACTATGCCACGGCAGCACAAGGTACTACGGCTGACGCGGCTCTACCTAGGGCCGGTGGGACCATGACCGGTAACATCACAATGCCAGCTTTGGGTACCGTTGACGGTAGAGACCTATCGGTAGATGGAACAAAGTTGGACAATATCGAGACAGGTGCAACTGCTGATCAGACTGCTGCAGAGATTAAGGCTGCTTACGAGAGCAACGCCAATACCAACGAGTTCAGTGACTCAGAGCAGACAAAGCTAGCTGGTATCGAGACAGGTGCTGACGTAACCGATACGACAAACGTAACTGCTGCTGGAGCACTTATGGACAGTGAGGTTACCAACCTTACTCAAGTAAAGGCCTTTGATAGTGCAGACTACGCTACTGCTGCTCAAGGTACTTTAGCTAGCACAGCCCTTCAGGACATCACTGGTGAGAGCATTCAGGACTTGTCTGATGTAGCTACCATGTCTCCTGCAACTGGCCAGGCTCTAGTGTATAACGGCGCTGCGTGGTCCTCTGCGGACATGGCAGGGGGTATCGCTTACGTTCGTAAGACTGCAAACTACACAACTGAGGCTAACGAGGGTGTCATTGCTGACACAACTGGTGGTACGTTTACTGTCACCCTTCCAGCAACACCAGCTACAGGCGATACTGTAGTTATCGTAGACGGTGCTGACTGGAACGCTACCAACCTTACTGTGGGCCGTAATGGATCAACCATTGAGGGTGACGCGGCTGATATGGTCCTAGATATTGGCGGAGTTGCCGTACAGTTCACGTACGATGGGACGACTTGGCAAGCCTACACACAACTAGGTGCTGCTAGTGGAAGTGTTCTTTTAGTAGGTGACAACGTATCGGACTTGGTCAACGATGCAGGATACCTGACTTCAGTAACAGAACTAACCCAAGTGCAGGTTGAAGACGACACGTCAACTGTGTTTGGTCAGGTGTCAGGGCAGCGGCTGGGGCAGGCTATCGCGGCCAACGCGGGCGGCGGGCTTGTGTTTATATCTTCTGCGGATGCGGCGGGTGATACGTCTCTTGACTTCACAGGCTTTGACAGTACGCTCTATGACAGCTACGTTCTGGTTATATCAAACTTGACACCAGTTGGCGGAGACGCCACACTTCGGATGCTATCGTCTTCGGACGGGGGTTCTACATTTGACATCGGCGCGACTGACTACAGTTGGGGCTATTTGGGAATTAGACAGACCACATCTCCCACGACGGTATCTTCGGGAAGCACTGGGGACGTCAAAATGACTATGTGTAGCACGGTAGGCGGCGCGGCTGGCGAAGAAGGCGTATCCGGCACCATCGAAATACTAGGGCCGCATTTAGCAAGGGACACAATGTTCACTTGGGTTTTATCAGGGCAGTCGTCTAGTTCGAGTGTAGCTCACTCGACTTCAGGTGGCGGACGGCGTAATGCCTCTGCTGATGTGGATGCAGTACAGCTTTACTTTAGTTCAAGCCGAACGATTGGCAGCGGCACAGCAACACTCTATGGGAGGGTAAACGCATGACACTGACAAAACTTGTAAACGGGGTCCGGCGAGACTTAACACAGGCTGAAATTGACGCGCTACCAGCGCCGCCAACAGAAGCTGAACTGCTTGAAGAAATATCCACAGAAGCCCGCGACAAGCGCAACGCTTTGCTAACAGCGTCCGACTGGACACAAGTAGCAGATGCACCCGTTGACCAAACTGCATGGGCAAACTACCGTCAGGCATTGCGTGACATCACAGATCAAGTAGGCTTTCCTGAGGCTATTGATTGGCCTGTAGAGCCAAGTGGAGGAGAATAACCAATGGCTACACTATCTTCTAAGGTAACACCTAGTGGTATCGTCAAAGTAGGTGATAACGTATCAGACTTGGTCAACGATGCAGGTTACGCTACTGCTGCCAACCCAGTATTCACTGGCTCTATTGAAGAGCAAACAGGTACGATGCCAGCGGGTACAACGCCTGCGATTGATCCTGCAAACGGTACAGTTCAGGAGTGGACGCTAACAGGAAACTCTAGCCCCACAGATAGCCTTACTGATGGCGAGTTTGTTGAGTTGCTTATTCAGGACGGGACTGCGTACACAATCACATGGCCTACGATTACATGGCTAACAGACGACGCCGTAGCGCCCACGCTCAAGACATCTGGCGTGACGCCTGTGCTTGTCCAGAAAGTCGGTTCGACACTATACGGTCGGCGCACAGGGGATGGTGGTTAATATGGCAACTAGACAAAAGGGGTTAGGAGCGGGCCTAGAAAAAACCCCCGTATCACGGAATTATGTCGGAGTTACCGTAGACGAAGCAAATCTGTCCACCTACACCTTTTCTAGCGTCAATGTGGGGCCTGATACTGGGACGAAACGCCTGCTCATTATAGCTGGTGGTGGACTCAGCACAAATGGCATTAACTCTTTAACCATTGACGGGGTCTCAGCTACACTGATTACAGACGCCAACACTTATGACGCTTTGGGCATATTTTTAAGCGACGAAGTGACGGGGGTTACTTCTGCCGACTTGGTTTTGTCATTTGCGGAAAACCAAAGGGAGGGCAAGGTGTTCGTCTATGAGGTCTTTGATATAGACGACCCATCGCCACTAGACACAGTGGCTATCGCAAACAACGCAAACAGCGTTAATGAGGTATTAACAGCGCAGGCGGGCGGTGTGGTTTTCGCTTGTGTTTCAAAATCTGGCTTAGGTGGCTTTCCCTCACTAACAAGCGGCGTTACCCTTGACGCCTCCGACTTGACTGGCATTACGGATAATTATGCGGGGTCTGACCTGACTACTGGCAGCTCTGTCACGGTGGTTGCAGACGGAGACAGCACTACCCGGTCGCAGTTTGTCGCTGCCACATTTAGATAGGAGATGAACATGCAATATATCAAGACCACAGATAACGGCGCAGTGCCTCACACTCTACGACAGTTTCGTAAGGACAACCCGCAAGTGTCTTTCCCCGAAGTGCCTAGTCTAACGTCGTTAGCAGAGAGCGGCGTGTATCCTGCAACGTATGAACAGCGCCCAGAAATCGCAGAGACACAAGTAGCAGAGCGCAACTCGCAGCCCACAGACCAAGGTGACGGAACCTATGTCTGGGGCTGGACCGTCAAAGACAAGCCTGTTGCTCAGTTAGCCGAAGAAGCCCGCGACAAGCGCAACACTTTGCTAACATCGTCCGACTACACACAGTTGTCAGACAGCCCGCGCGACAAGCAGGCATGGGCTACCTACCGGCAGGCTTTGCGTGACATCACAGACCAAGAAGGTTTCCCCGAGACTATCGTTTGGCCTGTAAAACCTTAAAGGTTAAGTAAGAAAGTTCTTGACAAAGTACCAGATTACCTGTATAATAAGACTTAAGGTATCTGGGGGTGCATATAGGTATGTATATAAGTAATCATAAGGCTATAGAGGATAGTGTACTACTCTTAACT
>Ga0196887_1001463_pt1 | contig 10249 bp, 23 predicted proteins | sample VirMetDEL_Mar_31_FD_169094 | JGI IMG/M metagenome (GOLD analysis project Ga0196887, IMG submission 169094) | Aqueous microbial communities from the Delaware River and Bay under freshwater to marine salinity gradient to study organic matter... | ecosystem: Environmental > Aquatic > Marine >... | reverse complement strand
GGAAGAATTGTTGACACCATGATTGCAGCATCACTTGTTAATGAGAATAGATTTAGATTTGATCTTGGATCATTAGGTTGGGATTATTGTGGCCATGGTAAAAACGAAACAGAATTAAATAACGCAGCAAAAGAATGGGGACTAGATCCTAAAGCAGACATGTGGAAGATGCCAGCAATGTATGTTGGTAACTATGCTGAACGTGATGCAGAGTTAACTTTAGCTTTGTGGAAAGTTATGCAGAAAGAAATTATAGATCAAGACTTACAATCTATTTTTGATTTGGAAACGGATCTTTTTCCTTGCCTGGTCGATATGCGATTTCTTGGCGTGAGAGTGGACGTTCAAAAAGCTCATACACTGAAGCAACAGCTAGCGAAACAAGAAGAAACATTACTCCAAAAAGTAGAAAAAGAAACAGGAGTACAAACTCAAATATGGGCAGCGCGGTCGATAGCCAAAGTCTTTGATAAATTAAACCTGGAATACGAACGGACAGCAAAAACACAAGCGCCTTCATTTACTAAAAACTTTCTTTCTACTCATAATCATCCTTTAGTACAATGTATAGCAAAAGCAAGAGAGATTAACAAGGCACATACAACATTTATAGATACAATTATTAAACACGAACATAATGGTAGGATTCATGCAGATATAAATCAGATTAGATCAGATACTGGTGGGACAGTAACTGGTAGATTTTCATATTCGAATCCAAACCTACAACAAATTCCTGCACGCAACAAAGATTTAGGACCGATGATTAGATCCCTCTTTATTCCTGAGTCTGGTTGCGAGTGGGGATGCTTTGACTACAGTCAACAAGAACCAAGACTAGTAGTACACTATGCATCCCTTGATCAAGATACAAGTGTCTTTAGTGTCAAAGATTCTTACCTACAAGATGACGCTGACTTTCATACAATCGTTGCTAAGATGGCAGACATACCAAGAAGTCAAGCTAAAGTAATTAATCTTGGTTTGTTTTATGGTATGGGTAAAGCTAAACTACAAGCAGAACTTGGTGTATCAAAAGAAAAAGCAGAAGAACTATTTTCTATCTATCATGAAAGAGTTCCGTTTGTTAAAAGTTTAACAAGGTCTGTATCTAACAGAGCACAACAACGTGGACAGATAAGAACTTTACTTGGCAGACTTTGTAGGTTTCATTTATGGGAACCAAATAGTTTTGGTATGCATAAAGCATTACCTTTTGATCAAGCTGTCCAGGAACATGGGCCAGGTATCAAGCGTGCTTATACATACAAAGCTTTAAATAAATTAATTCAAGGATCTGCTGCAGATATGACTAAAAAATCAATGTTAGAACTGTATAAAGAAGGCATTGTTGCACACATACAAGTGCATGACGAGTTGGATATTTCTGTAGAAGATGATAAAAAAGCTAAACGTATAAAAGAAATTATGGAATCTGCAGTTGAACTTGAGATACCTAACAAGGTAGATTATGAAAAAGGGTCTAATTGGGGTGATATAAAATGAGGAATATTTATGGCTTATTTAAATGCAAACATACCACCAGAGTATGCACAAATAAAAAAGGAGTACTTATATGATCTTAAAAAACATCATGGAGAAGTTGAAGACTGCATTGTGTTTGGTCTTAGCGCTATTTCAGGTCGTGCTATTCTATTCCATGCGATTATGGAGAATGGCGCTGTCTTTTATCGTCTCCCGATATCTGCCTTCATTCAGAGAGGATTTAGACCGGAAGATGTTCCAAAACGTAGACTTGATGAACTTCAGCTTTGGAATTGTTTTAGCTATTATCCTGCTGTTCATATTTGGGATTTATTAGCAGGTACTTCAGGTAAGTACATAGGCAAAGATAAAAAATGGCATCACGGTAAATATTTATTTACCGTTGACTTTGCACATCCAGAGAGTAATATACTAGACGTCGAACATTCTGAGATACCGCACGAACATAAGTGCGCACACATAATTGCATTAAATGATGGTAATTATGCAGCACAACCTAACAATAGATGTATATGGGATTTACCTTCTTTCACTGTGAAAGATAATATTCCTGACTGGAAAGTGCAAACTTCAGAATGGAACGTAGAAGATTCTGGACAATGGAAGACAGAAGACACCGACAAGTTCTTTTACGAAATTGAGGAGAAGAAAAATGATTAAAAGAGTAATAAACAGAGCAGCAAATCTTTGGAGAAGATGGGTTGTAACACCAATTAAAAAGATTTGGAGTTGGTTAACAAGCTGGATTAAATAATATGACAGTGTGTAATAAATGTTTTCACCCATGTCATTGTGGTGAGGACAAAGACTTACATGCAGATGAATATGGCATTTGCACCTGTGAAGGATGTGAATGCAAAGACAGTAATGTAGATAAAACATATGAAAACGAGGTTGAAAAAAGTAATGGAGGTTAATAGGATGAACTATTATTTTACAGGCATACTGATTGTTTTATTTTGTTTATTAGCATTTGCAAAACCAGCGTATCCAGGTTCAACTCAGACTAACACATCAGGATCTAATACTGCTATTGAGGGTGGGTATACATCTACTGCTACTACAACATACCAAACAGGGTCTAGTTCTAATACAACTACAAACTCTACAAGTAATTCTAATGTTAAGTCAGCACCGCCAAGTGCAGGTGCACCATCATACAACAGTATGACACAAGATGTTTGTGCTGTGGGTGTATCATTAGGTGTGCAAACATTTGGTTTGGGTGTTAGTGGTGGTAAGCATGTTATTGATAAGAACTGTGAAAGATTAAAATTAGCAAGAATATTAAATGACTTCGGTATGAAAGTTGCAGCTGTAGCTATACTTTGTCAAGACGAAAGAGTGTTTGAGTCTATGATACAAGCAGGCACACCTTGTCCTATAGATGGTAAAATTGGTAAAGATGCAAAAGCATTATGGTCTAAGTACGATCATGAAAGACCGGATTATGAAACATATGTCAAACGTATGAAAGATAGAGCAAAAGCTGATTTAGAAGCACAGAAACAAATGACAAAAGAATTAGAAGCTATGGACAAAGCTAAAGCAAAAGAAGAAGCTAAAAATAAAAAACAAATAGAGTGGAAAGACCCTAGATGATAGATAGATTTGTATATAAATTTTTTGGAGCGTTGGATAAAATATGTGGAGTTATAGATAAATTATTTACACCCAAAAGACAGAAAAGAAAATGAATAAAAAACCAATGAACATATCTGAAGAGGCAGCTGTACAGATGCCGATGAAGACGGTAGCATCCCTAATAATTTTAGTTGCAATGGGCGTGTTCGCATACACAGAGCTAACGGCTAGGTTAGTTTCGTTAGAGACTTCACGTGAGTTGTTTGAAAATGATTTACTTAAAAAATCTGAACAGGTCCCTGTGGACCAGGAGCAACATTTTTTATTGGAAGATTTATATAAGTCCGTAGAGAAGATGGAAGAGACTCAAGAGATGAATATGACAAACAAAGTCAACATAGAATTTTTAAGAGATCAATTAGAAAAAGCATTAAGTGATATAGAAGATTTAAAAGATAAGGTAAGAGCAAACGGAAAGGCAGCGCACTGATGCCAGAGTTAATTATAGCCTTACTTATGATTGTTAACGGAGAGATTAAAGAACATAGAATACAAGAATCTATGTCTGCCTGTCTTAAAGGTAAACGTGTTGCAATGCGTGAAACAAAAAAATCAATAAATTACCAATGCATTAAGTCGATGGCAGAGCTCGAGTCGAACATCGATGGATCAAAGTCAATTAAAAAACTTATATTGAAATGAAATGGTTAATACCATTACTATTACTAACGACTAGTGTATTAGCAGAAAACGATACAGCTACATCATTAAACATATTACCAAACGCAGGCACAACATCTTCTAACATGGATCAGTTTGATTTAGATGGTGTACAGTCCGGCTCAACAGGTGATCTTACAAACAATTCTACACACAATGGTTTTACAATTACATGTCCGGTTGAAGTTAACAATGCATGTGGTAGAGCATTTAATGGTGAGTTAGAAGCTAGTTATCAAATGAAAGTAGGTGCTGACGGTACATTGATTGGTATTGATGGCACTGAGTCTGGCACAACTTATACATCAACACAACAAAAATTAGATGGTGGTATACAATTAGACTCACAATTTTCTGTACAAAACTGTGAAGACAATAATAGTTCTTACACTTGTGGCAATGCTGCTGGTGCAGATGACAGTTACAAACTACATATAAAAATTAAAGATGCACAAGGTAACACGTTGGCTGACATGACAACAACAAGACTCGATGATGCAGGTTACTATGGTAACAGTAGAAAGTTTGATGACACATTAGTTTACAATGGTACAGGTGCAGCAAGTTATGAATGGTACTGGGAAGGTTATGATGGATCACTTAATACATCCACTACAACACTTGGACCTAACCTACTAGGTGCAGAGCTTGGACTAGACTTTCCAATAGAAGATCACGAAGCGTTATCTACACAAGAAATAGAAGATATTAACGAAGCATTAGAAACTACAGAACTTACAGAGAATGAAATTTATGACATTATATCTGGACTAGAGTCTATGATCGAACAAGAATTTTTAGCATCAGGTAAATTAGAACAAGAAAATAGAATTGAGATAAGTTTTGAAGAAGGTATTGTAATAGAAGTTGCATCTAAAGAGACAGGTGCGATTGTAATGGAAGCACCGGTAGCACAAGAAATGTTTGCTCCTGTTATGGAAGAAATGCCGATTGAAACATTGAAAGAAGAAATGGTTGCAATGGTACAAGAAGAAATGCCTTTTATGGAAATGATGGAAGAGGTTGCACCTGGACCAACTATGGAAGAACCACCGGAAGAAGAACCTAAAGCCATGTCTGCTGGTCCTATGATAGAAGAAGAATCTAACAAGGAGCCAGAACCAAGCAACAAGGGTCCAGCGACTATGGAGATGGCATCAGCACCTACAGAAGAAAAACAAGAAGAACCAAAAGAAGAAGCTGTACAAGAAAAACCAAGTGTGGTAGAAGAAAAAAATGAAAGACAAGAAAGTAAAGAACCCGAAGAAAAAAAATCTGCTAGCGAGACTGCTACAACATCCGTTGTTTCAAAACAAAATAATACCAAACAAAAAAAGATACAATCGAAAGAGACTGTCAAGCCTAAATTAGAAAAAGTTATGGCTAAGATAGATGAAAAAATTAAAAACCCTGTAAAAAACTTACAGTTAAAAAATTTAATAAAAATGGATGCAATGACTGATCAACAAGTATCATTAGATGTATACAATGTAGCGTTTTATGCACCAAAAGACATCTATTTAGATCAATTAAATATGGTAGATAATAGATTAATTTATACAAATAAGAGTCTTGCAACGTATATTCAAAATGATAAGATGGAGATCAAAGCACGTAAGCTTATGGAGATTAACTCTAGAAAGCAACAGCTTTTAATAGAACTAGAGGTACTTAAAAATGGATAAGATTAAAGGTCAACTAGCAGGCGTAGCCGCATTACTTGGAGTCATCGCAGCAATAGGCGGCGGGTTCGTAAAGTATGGTGAGATCGTTACAAAGTTAGATGCATTAGAATCACAAGAACATTCAACAGTTGATACATCAGGTATTGAAAGTGCAATAGCTGTATTAGAAGAAAAAGTTTCTAAATTAGAAAATGCAGACACCTCTCATAGTCATGAAGTTGGAGAACACAAACATGATACAGAACACTCACACACAGTTTCATTAATAAATAAAAAAGAAATAGACTTATTAAAAGTCCAAATAGAAGAGATTAAGGTTAGTACAAAAAACCCACTATCAAACTAAAATGCAACTCAGTCGAAATTTTTCCCTTCAGGAATTAACTAAATCGGATACAGCAATTCGTAAAGGTATCGATAACGAGCCTAATGCAGATCAAATAGATAAATTAAAAATGTTGTGTGAAAATATTTTACAGCCAGTACGGGACCAATTTGGCAGGGTTAAGGTGACCAGCGGATTTCGTAGCAGTGAGTTATGCATAGCCATAGGATCAAGTTTGAACAGCCAGCACTCAAAAGCTGAAGCGGTTGATTTCGAATGTATGGGAGTCGACAATGCTGAAGTTGCTGATTGGATAAAACAAAACCTTGAGACAGATCAATTGATTCTCGAGTACTACACGCCCGGCGAACCCAATAGCGGATGGATCCACGCAAGCTACGTACCATTTAATCCTAGACATCAATACATGAGAGCGTACAGAGAAGAGAAAAAGACTAAATACAAACCAATTATAGGAAAGGCGGTAGATCTTGTCTAAGAAAAGTACAATATTTGCAGATATAATTAAAAAAGCTAAAATGGTAGATGGAGTCTGTCCACACTGTGCAGAACATACATTATTAATATCTATAGTAAATGATTTTTACAGATGTTTAAATTGTGGTGGTGACATAGAACAAAAAGTAAATGGTAAAATAAGTTATCTTCCAATAGATTTAGCTGTAGAAGAAGTAAAAGATAACCGTGGCTAGAAAATTTAAATCGTTTGAAACCAGAGATAAACCTAAAAAAAGAGGGCCTCGAAAGCACAAAAAATCGTTGAATAAGAACGAAAAAAGACAAAAACGTACACGACGTTACAAAGGCCAAGGTAAGGGTTGACAATCATATAATATCCTATATACATTAGACATGAAAGGAATATTATGACAGATCAAACAAGATGGGGCATCGATATGGTGCAACAAAAAAACAAACAGAAAGTGTATAAAGAACAAAAAGAAATGAGAGAAGAAGTACAAGACTTTATATCTAGCTGTAGTGTATTTAAATTACAAAAAATATACGAAGAAATGAAGAGGTTAAACAAATGAAAACAGTTACAGTAAATGTAGAAGGTATATCACAAGGACAATGGTCCACATTTATATTAGAGTTAAATCTAATGAAGAAAGCATGGAAACCTTATGGTGTTAATGTTGAATTGAAAGCACATTCAATAAAAAAAATAATAGAGAAAGGTACAACCAATGGAGAAACTCTCAGAGAAGCTAGACGAGATAGCAAAAAAGTATCACGATACCAAAGAACAATATTATAAAGACCTTTGGTATAAGAAAGTAAAAGAATATGGAACTAGATATAATAGTTTACAAAGATCAGATGTATCACGTGTACACGCTAGCAAAGAACGTGACTGATTGTTTTAATTATTGTGACATACTTCGAGAAAAGTACACAACTTATCTTGAAGATATAAATAGATACATTATTACCAATGGTAAATTAGGTGGTGCCCAGTTTTTTGGGTGTATCTGTAGATAAAATTTGAAAGCTCAAGGGCGTCCAAATCTTGCCGATGGCATTTCCCTGTACGTTAGCGATGACCGCAAGGTAGCAACCTGGAGTTTGGCCGGCTGTTAGTACGTGCACGGAAAGCAGCTGGTTTGATATGAATTATATTCTTAATACTTTATGCACAAACCATTTTATAAAATTTTTTATGTGATCATTTAGATACTCATTAAAAAAGTATCTTATAAATCTTACAACAATTAATATAGGACTAGATAATACATCAAAAGCAATCAACCCTACATCAACAAATAAGTCTATCCAATGATCAACAGTTGACCATTCTTTGAATCGTTGCCATTTATTTTTGGTCCATTGAATCATATTGTTTGATTTTCTTTGCAGCTAAACATAGTATACATTTGATACTCATCAACATTTTGATTACCCATAGACTTTAACAAAGATCCAGAATAATCATAACCAAAATAAGCGCATTCATGGTAAGTATTAAATTCTTTAGCAGGGGTTGGAATGGGTTTGCAATCATTTCCTGGTATTCCGCTGCAAACTAACATTAATAAAATAAATTTTGTCATTGACTTTTTATATTAATCTCCTATATAGTCATTATAAATAAATGAAAGGAATCAACATGACTGATATAACTAAGTACAGAAATGTTTCTCTAACACATGAAACATATAAGACTTTGATAAGTTTGTCGAAGGTATTATTGCCTGACGCACAATTATCAATTAGCAAAACTATAGAATCTATTGCAAATGAAAAAGCAAAGAAACTTAACGGAAAGATGAAGGATAAATAATGTTTACACTTACAGAAGAACAAAGAAAACAACTTTTACAGTATATGTGGGCAAGACCTTATGGTGAAGTAGCAACTCATATTGCAATGCTTGCATCACTAAAACCAACAGAAAGTAAATCAAATAAAACAACAAGTAAGTATACAGATGACGAATCAAAAAAAGATTTGTCCTAACTGTCAAGGCAATGGATTTGTTAAGGTAAAACAATCTGCAAATCCTGCCAATGACACAGTCATGCAATGCGTGACTTGTAATTCGAAAGGAGAAATACATGATAAGGAGTTTGATGAGTATTTTAATACTCACCCTTTGCTTAAGCCACTGCGCTTTAAGCACAACTGACATGATTAACATAGGTGCAGGAATCTATGGAGGGTTTGAGCAATGATAGGTGAAGTAGATATAGCATATATTGCAGGACTGTTTGATGGTGAAGGTAGTATAAATATCAGACGTGCAATAGAAAAGAAAAAGAAACACAAAGGTAAACCTGGATATCGTTTATCTAACTCTATGAGAATATCTATGGAGATTACTATGACTGATAAATCTGTTTTGATTTGGGTCCATGAAGTATTAGGTGTAGGAACCCTTAGACCTAAGACTGTTAAGGGACTCAGAAAAGATGGTACACCTTATCTACCACAATACAAATGGCGTTGCACATTTAGAGACGCATATCATGTGTGTTGTTTGCTTTGGCCGTTTGCTCATACAAAGTTACCTAAGATACAAGAAGTAATAGAACATTACTCTACTGTTGGTAGAGAGAATGTGGTAAACCTAGAAGAATATAGACATGTACACAAAAATACTTAAAATCATATATCACGTTTCTACTGCTATGACTTCTTGGTCATGGCAGAAATTGTATGGTAATAGAAAAACAGGTTATGGATACAGAAAAAGATAAATTTAAAAGATTGCAACAAGAACAACGTGATCTTGATGCCAGTTACAGACAGTCTTTAAAAAATAAGAAAGAACGAGAAGCTATGGAAGAGCAAGAAGATAACGAAGAGTACTTAAAACAATTGAAAGATAAACTGTGAGTTGTCTTAGTTTTATGTTAGCTTTATCTATGCATGTAGGACTTGAGGGTAATTATAACTCGATACACCCGCATGCACGATGTCAAAAAGATGCTTTGATATCAGGAGTTTACTATAATAGTGAAGATAATATTTCAGCTTATGTAGGTATGGAACACAATGGATGGGAATTAGGACTTGTTACAGGTTATACATACGCTGATGTTGTACCGATGATAAGATATAAAAAAAATAATTGGTTTATAGCGCCCGCGATTGAAAAATCTGGACGTAAAGGATTAGTTGTTGGGATAGAGTTTTAATGAGTCTTAGAAAAAAATTTGTTAATTCAACATTGATAAATAAAACTTGCACTGATTGTAAAAAATCATATCCAAGAACAGAAGATTATTTTTATAAAACAGAGCACAAAACCAAAAAAGATACTTTTTCGTATGCTACTTATTGTATTACGTGTCAACTTGAAAGAGGCAAAAAATGGAGAAAAAATAACAAAGATAGAAACGCAAAATCAGATCTTAAATATATACAAAGTGAAAAAGGATATTTTAAAGCTTTATATAATTCTATAACCAAATCTAAAAAAGGTAGTTTATTTAGAGATTTTGATGAGTTCATAAAATGTTGGAGAGATCAACAGATGTTATATGGTGAACGTTGCCCATACTATTCGCATATACAAATGACAAAAATTAAAGGACAAAAAAAGAAAACTATAACAAATATATCTGTAGATAGACTTGTTAATACTCTACCTTATGACAAAAATAATATAATGTTTGTATCGTGGAAAGCAAACAATGAAAAAGGAGATGTATCTCCGTATCTTGCAGAAAAAATGCTAGAATTTATTGATAAGAAAAAAATGTTGAAAATATTTGTAGAGATTGATACTGGTAACAGAACTAATAAACCTTTTACACCACCTTACAAACAATGAAATGGAATAAACTATACGAGTACCCGGCGTCAATGCGGACATCGATTGAAGGTAGACGACACTATGAGATAACAGGTAAAAAGTTGCCGAGTGTGACTACTATATTATCTGCTACACAGAGCGCTGAGA
>Ga0196887_1001458_pt1 | contig 10269 bp, 9 predicted proteins | sample VirMetDEL_Mar_31_FD_169094 | JGI IMG/M metagenome (GOLD analysis project Ga0196887, IMG submission 169094) | Aqueous microbial communities from the Delaware River and Bay under freshwater to marine salinity gradient to study organic matter... | ecosystem: Environmental > Aquatic > Marine >... | reverse complement strand
ATTCAGGTACTAGACCTAATAAAGAAGACTATAAAGATTTTAATGAATATATAAATAGTCTTTGTAACTATATAGGAAAAAAGTTTAGGTATACATATGGCAGTAAAGCGAAAAAGAAAACCCAGTAACATGAAGGGCATGACTATTGGCAGGGGCATGAAGCGTCCTACCAAGTCTGGTGCTGGCATGACTAAGAAGGGTGTGGCTAAATATCGTAGGCAGAATCCCGGTTCTAAGCTAAAGACTGCTGTAACCGAAAAGAAACCTACAGGCAAACGTGCATCAAGACGTAAGTCATACTGTGCAAGGTCTGCTGGACAGATGAAGAAGTTTCCAAAGGCTGCTAAAAATCCTAATAGCAGACTTAGACAAGCTCGCAAAAGATGGAGATGTTAATGAAAAAAGCAGTGGATGCTCCTAAAGGTTTTCACTGGATGAAAGCTGGTAAAGGATTTAAACTTATGAAGAACCCCTCTACTGGATATAAGGCACATAAAGGTGCTTCTAAGAAAGCAAGCTTTGAAGTCCAGAAGATACATAAGAAATGATTAAACGTAAGAAAGGCGGCACAGCCACTAAACGTGACCCAAAGAAGTGGGCAGCGGCAAAGGCCAGAGCAAAGCGTAAGATGGGTGGTAAGCACTCTGCCAGAGCTATGCAGCTTGCTGTTAAGTATTACAAAGATTCTGGTGGATCATACAGCGGTAAGAAAAAATCTACTAATAAACTTTCAAAGTGGAGCAAGCAAAAATGGAAAACCAAGTCGGGAAAACCATCTGGCAAAACGGGAGAAAGATATTTACCGGAGAAAGCAATCAAGTCCCTGTCGTCAAAGGAATATGCAGCGACCACCAAAGCAAAGAGAAAAGGGACTGCTGCCGGGAAGCAGTTCGTGAAGCAGCCCAAAAAGATAGCAGCTAAAACAAAAAGGTTTAGAACGTAATGGCAGTATCAGGAACATATGACTTTAACCTTGACATAGACGAGGTTATACAAGAAGCGATGGAGATGATCGGGGGTGAAGATACTCTTGGTCACGAACCTGCTTCTGCACGTCGATCTATAAATTTAATGTTGCGAGATTGGCAAAACCGTGGTATACTATTATGGACTACAAGTGTATCATCTCTTACTGTGACTGCAAGCACTACTTCTTATGATCTATCTTCTTCTACTATAGATGCTCTTGAAGTTGTGCTTAACAGAGATAGCACAGATATTAAACTAGAACGAATAACACCTGAAGAGTTTTTGCTTATTCCTAATAAAACACAAACTGGAAGATCATCGCAGTATTCTATCAGAAGAGGCAGGGACAATCCTGTTATGTCTGTATGGCCTATTCCTGAGAACTCCACAGATGTTTTAAAGATTGAAGTATTCAGTGAACTTACAGATGTAAATAAATCAGCAGATCAGAATGCTGATGTTCCTAAAAGATTTTTACCCTGCCTTACTGCTGGACTATCTTATTATATGTCAATGAAAAGATTTGGTGTAGATGCTGGTCGTATACAAATGCTAAAGGCAAACTATGAAGAGTGTCTTGCCAGAGCAATGCAGGAAGATAGAGAAAGAGCTTCGATGCGTGTTGTGCCAAGACTAAGGTATATCTAATGGCAAGCACTAAAAACGCACTGGCTATGTGCGATGTATGTGGGTTTGTATATCCACATCGTAATATGAGAATGAACAGTTATGGGATGCTGGTATGTCCCGAAGACTTTGAAGGACAGTTTGATTTGAAGAACCATCCTCAAAATCATGTGCCTGATGTAAGGGATAATCCAGCTATTCTTAATCCTCGTCCAGATACAGGTGGACGTAATATTACATGGAGTCAGGCCAGTACCGCATGGGGATCAACAGATAAGTATTGGAATCTAATATGAGCGATTTAACAAGCCAACTAATATCAAATACATATAAACAGATTATACTTGTTAGTTCTTCAACTAGCAATACTGGTGTAGATACTTCTCTGAAAGCAGTTCAGACAGGTGATGGTGTTAACACTGCTTTGAAGGTAGCTACCAATGCAGTACAGATCACTGGTGCATTAGGTGTTGGTGGTGCTGTATCTTTGGATGGAAGTCTTCATGTAGATGACAAAGTATGTGCAAGTTCTTTTTATGGCGATGGCTCAAATCTTAGCGGTGTAACTGCAACAATTGCTGGCAACATATCAGTAAGCAATGCCACAGTAGGTAGCAATCTCTATGTAGGCGGCACTGCCACAGTTGTCGGTGCTGCACACCTACAGTCAAGTTTATCAGTTGCAGGGGCTGCACAGTTTGCCAGCACAGTTACTATGGTTGGTGCAGCACAGTTCCAAAGCACTGTAACTGCTGTTGGTGCAGCTACTTTTAAATCTACAGTTACAGTAGAAAATGTAGCGGCTCTGAAGAATAACGTAACAGTTGGTGGTACATTTAATGTAGCTGGCGCTGCCGGATTTACTTCCAAGTCCACCTTTAGCAATGATGTATCAGTCAGTGGTCGCCTTGATGTAGCAACATCAGCTTGTATTGGTGGAGTGCTTGATGTTGAAGGTGTAGCTAACTTTGCAACTGATGTATCAGTTAGTGGTAATGTAAATGTTGTTGGTAATGTAACTGCTACAGCTTTCTATGGAGATGGTTCTAATCTTACAAATGTAAAAGCTGAAATTGGTACTGCTACAAACATCTCTGTATCAGGATTTATACATGCTGGTGGTAGCGTATCAGTTAGTGGGTCTTTCAATGTTGTAGGTGCGGCCACGTTTAAAAGCAATGTTTCCGTAAGCGGCGATTCAAACTTTACGGGAACTGTTACAGTTGGGGGTGCGGTGAGCCTTGCCTCTAGCCTTAGTGTAGGTGGTGCAGCAAATTTCCTTAGTACAGTTACTATTGCTGGCGCTAACGTCCAAGCCGCTAATGCAAGAGTATGTGCTTCTGCATATTATGGAGATGGTTCTAATCTTACAGGTGTAACAACATCTATTGAAGGAGACATTTCTGTTAATAATGCTACAATTGGTGGTAATTTATATGTAGGCGGAACTGTAACTGCTGTAGGTGCAGCAATATTTAACAGCACTGTAACAGTAGTAGGTGCAGCACACCTTCAAAGTACAGTGTCAGTAGGCGGAGCAGCTAACTTTGGTTCAACAGTAACAGTTGTTGGCGCAGTTAGCCTTGCATCAACTCTCAGTGTAGGAGGTGCTGCCAACTTTGCCAGTACAGTTACAGTAGTAGGTGCAACACATCTACAAAGTACAGTTTCAGTAAATGGCAATGCTGTTCTTGGGGGAACACTTAGGGTTGCTGGAGCAACTTCTCTTGAGGGTGCCGTTGATCTAAACAGTACACTTACCGTTGCGGGAGCAGTATCACTTGCTTCAACATTAAGTGTTGGAGGTGCCACACATCTTGCTTCAACAGTAACAGTAGCAGGGGCTGCAATATTTGAAGATAGTGTATCTGTAAGCGGCAATCTGGATGTGTTGGGTAATGTCTCGGTTGGTGGAACACTCTTTGCTGCTGGAGGAATTACTTATGATGGAAATGTTTCTGTTAGCGGTAATTTGGCCGTTGGTGGCAATACATCTATTGGTGGCACTCTTAGCGTTACAGGTGCGGTATCTCTTGCATCTACTCTAAGTGTAGGTGGGGCAACCAATTTAGGAAGTACAGTTACGGTAGTAGGTGCTGGTACGTTTAAAGATAGTGTATCAGTATCAGGTAATGTTAATATAGGCGGAACTGTAACAGTTGCTGGTGCAGTATCCCTTGCTTCTACACTATCAGTTGGAGGTGCTACAAACTTTGCCAGCACAGTTACCGTAGAGGGTGCTGCTCATTTACAGAGTACAGTATCTGTTGGGGGTGCAGCAGTATTTGCTGATACAGTTACAATAGTTGGAGCAGCACATCTTCAAAGCACAGCCTCAATAGCAGGTAACACTGTGCTTGGTGGCACTCTCAGGGTTGCTGGAGCAACATCACTAGAGGGTGCAGTTGATCTTAATAGTACACTTACTGTGGCAGGAGCAGTATCACTTGCTTCGACTCTAAGTGTAGGTGGAGCAGCAAACTTTGCCAGCACAGTTACAGTAGTAGGTGCTGCTCATCTTCAGAGTACAGCTTCAATAGCAGGTGCAGCAGTATTTGGCAGTACTGTAACTGTAGTAGGTGTTGGTACGTTTAAGAGTAATGTCTCTGTAAGTGGCGATCTTGATATAGCTGGTAATGTATCAGTAGCTGGTACACTGTTTGCTGCTGGAGGAATAACTTACGATGGAGATGTTTCTGTTAGTGGTAATTTAGCTGTTGGTGGCAATACATCTATTGGTGGCACTCTTAGTGTTACAGGCGCAGTGTCACTTGCATCAACACTATCAGTTGGCGGTGTTACTAATTTTCTTAGCACAGTAACAGTTGCAGGTAATACAAGACTTGGAGCAATAGTTACTATTGTAGGAGCGGCACATCTTCAAAGCACTGTCTCAGTAGGTGGGGCGGCAAACTTTGCCAGTACCGTAACTGTTGAGGGTGCTACCCATCTTCAAAGCACTGCATCAGTGGCTGGTAATACTGTACTTGGAGGTACACTAAGAGTTGCTGGAGCAACTTCTCTTGAAGGTGCAGTTGATCTTAACAGTACACTTACTGTGGCAGGGGCGGTAAGCCTTGCGTCTACTCTTAGTGTGGGAGGTGCTTCTAACTTTGCCTCCACTGTAACAGTCGTTGGTGCAGGTACATTTAAAAGTAATGTATCTGTTTCGGGTAATATGGACATAGCTGGCAATGTATCAGTTGGAGGGACACTCTTTGCTGCTGGTGGAATTACATATGATGGAGATGTGTCTGTCAGTGGAAACTTAGCTGTTGGTGGCAATACATCAATAGGCGGAACCCTTAGTGTCACAGGTGCAGTTTCACTTGCATCTACATTATCGGTTGGAGGTGTTTCTAATTTTCTTAGTACGGTAACAGTTGCAGGTAATACAAGACTTGGAGCAATAGTTACTGTTGTAGGAGCGGCACATCTTCAGAGTACAGTATCTGTTGGGGGCGCAGCAACATTTGCATCTACTGTTACAGTAGTTGGTGCTGCTCATCTCCAAAGTACAGCTTCAATAGCAGGTAATACTATAGTTGGAGGTACACTAAGAGTTGCTGGAGCAACCTCTCTTGAGGGTGCTGTTGATCTTAACAGTACGCTTACTGTTGCTGGTGCAGTATCACTTGCTTCTACTCTAAGTGTAGGTGGAGCAGCAAACTTTGCATCTACTGTAACAGTAGTCGATGCTGCTCATTTACAAAGTACAGTATCTGTTGGAGGTGCAGCAACATTTGCATCTACTGTTACAGTAGTTGGTGCTGCTCATCTCCAAAGTACAGCTTCAATAGCAGGTAATACTATAGTTGGAGGTACACTAAGAGTTGCTGGAGCAACCTCCCTTGAAGGTGCAGTTGATCTCAACAGTACGCTTACTGTAGCTGGCGCAGTAAGTCTTGCTTCTACACTATCAGTAGGTGGAGCGGCAAACTTTTTAAGTACAGTTACTATTGCTGGTACAAATATTCAAGCTATTAATGCAAGAGTATGTGCTTCTTCTTACTATGGAGATGGGTCTAATCTTACAGGTGTAACGACATCTATTGAAGGAGATATTTCTGTTAACAATGCTACAGTAGGTGGCAATCTACATGTAGGTGGAACTGTAACTGCTGTAGGTGCGGCAGTATTTGGCAGTACTGTAACTGTAGTAGGCGCAGCACATCTTCAAAGTACAGTATCTGTTGGAGGTGCAGCAACATTTGCATCTACAGTTACTGTTGTTGGTGCTGCTCATCTCCAAAGTACAGCTTCAATAGCAGGTAACACTGTAGTTGGAGGTACATTAAGAGTTGCAGGAGCAACCTCCCTTGAAGGTGCAGTTGACCTTAACAGTACACTTACTGTAGCTGGTGCAACACATCTTCAAAGCACAGTATCGATAGGCGGAGCCGCAGTATTTGGCAGCACTGTTACAGTAGTTGGTGCTGCTCATCTTCAAAGTACAGCTTCAATAGCAGGTAACACTGTGCTTGGAGGTACATTAAGAGTTGCAGGAGCAACATCACTGGAGGGTGCAGTTGATCTTAATAGCACACTTACCGTTGCAGGAGCAGTAAGTCTTGCTTCTACTTTATCAGTAGGTGGAGCAGCAAACTTTCTTAGCACTGTAACTATAACTGGCACAAATGTACAGGCAACCAATGCACGAGTATGTGCCAGTGCTTACTATGGAGATGGCAGTAATCTCACAGGCATAAGCTCCGACATAAGTGGAAATATCTCTGTTAGTAATGTTCTGGCTGGAGGTACGCTCAGAGTTGTGGGGGCAACATCACTGGAGGGTGCAGTTGACCTTAACAGTACACTTACCGTTGCGGGAGCAGTATCGCTTGCTTCTACTTTAAGTGTAGGTGGTGCTGCAAACTTCCTCAGTACAGTAACCATAGCTGGTACAAATGTACAGGCTGTTAATGCAAGAGTATGTGCTTCTGCTTACTACGGAGATGGTAGTAATATTACGGGTATATCTGCTGATGTAGGTGGTAACATTTCTGTTAGTAATGTTTTAGCAGGGGGTACTTTAAGAGTTGTGGGGGCAACATCACTGGAGGGTGCAGTTGATCTTAACAGTACACTTAGTGTGGCAGGTGCAACACATCTTCAAAGCACAGTCTCAGTAAATGGTGCAGCAGTATTTGGAAGTACCGTAACAGTAGTTGGTGCCGTACACCTTCAAAGCACAGTATCAGTAAATGGAGCAGCAAGACTATCTACTATTGAATTGGGTGCTGCATCAGATACTACTCTTAGCAGAGCAAGTGCTGGTGATGTAAATATTGAAGGCAATATTATTTATCGTGCTGGAGGTACAGATGTTCCGGTAGCAGATGGTGGTACAGGAGCTAGTACCCTTACTGCAAATGGTATTCTTTTTGGAAACGGCACATCAGCTATTGGAGCAACGGCTGTTGGTTCAGATGGACAAGTACTAACATCAAATGGTGCTGGTTCTGCTCCTACGTTCCAAGCTGCTAGTGGTGGTGCTACTGATATCGATGGCCTGTCTGATGCCCTAACAAACTCATCTGGTTCAACACTTGGTCTTGGAACAGGTGCATTAGCCGCTGATGATGGAAGTACTAATTACAATACTGCTGTTGGCAACAATGCTCTTAATGATATGACCAGCGGAAATAATAGTGTTGCTTTTGGTTACTATGCCGGAGGTATGGCAACTACTGGAATATGGAATACTTATATAGGTACTCGTTCAGGAAGTGGGTATTCCGACCCTTCAACTGCTAGTTACAATATGGCTTCAGGAGGACAAGCATTAGGTCGGGTAACTACTGGAGGTAATAATACTGCTGTTGGTTACTATAGTAGTCAGCAACTGACCACTGGTACAGAGAATACCACTCTCGGCCATCAGGCTGGTCTAGGTATAATAGCTCAGAATTACTGTGTCGCTATTGGCAAAGATTCTATGAACAACAATGACGGTGATTACAATACTGCTGTTGGTTACGGTGCAGGTTACACTGCCGGTGCTGGTAACAATACTATGTTAGGGAGAGCAGCAGTAGCTAGTTCTTCGTCTGCTACTAATGAAATTACTCTTGGTAACGGTAGTGTAACCCGATTTAGAATCCCCGGCCTTTCGCTAGATCACACGGCGACACAACTCTCCATCGCCGTGCGCACCGGCATCGGCACGTCGGCTCCAAACTCATCGACGAAATTACACGTTATCGGCAGTTCAACGGATGCTGATTCCGCACTTGATCTCCAGAAAGGGAGTGGAGCCACCACCACATCGCAGGTGTTTGTGCGGTTCTTTGTCCCGGCAGGTTCGGGCAGCATCACGGCAAATGGCGCATCGGCGGCTACTTTCACGGCGTATTCAGATCGTCGCTTGAAGGAAAACATCGAACCGCTGCCGCCCCAACTTGAAAATATCATGGCGTTGAAGCCCAGCGAGTTCGATTTTAAAGAAGGTAGCGGTTACAGCGGACATCAAATCGGATTCATCGCACAGGAATTTCAGGAAGTTTATCCTGATGCTGTGATCCCCGGCGACGACGGCATGTTACAGATCGCAGGTTGGAGCAAGCAGGAAGCTCGCTTAGTCTCGGCGTTACAAGGTGCCGTCGAGAAAATTAACCAGCTAGAAGAGCGCATTGCTGCGCTGGAAGGAAAATAAAATGGCAGCAACATGGAAAATCGTGGCCTGTGATCGCACAGTATCGCTGGGCGGAAAGGCGGACGTTATCACAACTGTCCATTGGGACGTGACTGACAAAGAGACGGTGGATGGCGTAGACCACTATGGTCGCCGGTTTGGCTCTGTAGGCATCGACACCGACGATCTATCCAGCTTCACTGCATATGCCGATGTGACAGAGGACAACGCAATTGCATGGGCAAAGGAAGCATTGGGGTCTGACGAGGTTACTCGGCTTGAGGAGGAAGTGGCTGCTCAGATTACGCTGTCTAAAACGCCAACGCATGGGACGGGAGTCCCTTGGTAAATAGATAGTATGTTTTATTATTTATCTGTAATAGGAATGTTATTGTTATCCTCTGATCAAGGTGTCATAGAAAGGTCTATTACAGGTAGTTTTAATAACTTAGAAGCGTGTCAGGCGTATAAAAAACATATTGAAAATATAATCGAACAAGCACCGTCTGCAACAATATTTAAGTCTGAGTGCAGAGAAAAAGATAAAGAAAAAGGAAAGGCAGCATAATGGCAAGTACATATACAACAAATCTCCGTCTGACAAAACAGGGAGATGGAGAGAACCCAAACAGTTGGGGAGCTATTCTTAATGATGGAGTTATCAGTCTTGTTGATGATGCCATTGCAGGGTACACTACTGTATCTCTTGGCAGTGCTGCAACTGTAACTTTAACTAATGTTCAGGGTGCTGGTGATCAGGCCAGATCAGCAATTGTTGAATTTAAGGGAACTGTGGGTGGAGTGTATGATGACATTGTTGTTCTTGTCCCTAATAATTCTAAATCTTACATAGTTAAAAACTCGGTATCCTATAACGATTCTACAGATAGTGTTATTCTCAGAGTTGCTGGTAATGCTGGTGTTACTATTGAACCAGCAAATACCGCTCTTTATGTTACTAATGGTACTACAGTTCTTCCTGTTTCTAATAATACATTTACTAATATTGTAGCAACAAGCATAGCAACCTCAACTCTTCATGCAACAAGCATATCAGCCACACATCTTGTTGCAACCTCAATAAAAACAACTGATTTAACAGTATCAGTATCTGCTATGTTTGTTGATAATGCCAAAGCTAATTTTGGCACAGGCAGCGATCTTCAAGTTTATCATACTGGATCACATAGTTATGTTCAGGAAACTGGTACTGGTAATTTGTATGTGGCTGGTTCTAATGTTGTTATTTCTAATGCAGCCACAACCGAAAACATGATCACTGCTGCTGAAAACGGTGCTGTTGGTATTTATTATGATAACGGAGTAAAACTTGCAACAACAAATACAGGCGTTCAAGTTACAGGTACTCTTCTTGCCACCACAGATACTGATACATCTAACACAGGAAGTGTGACACTTGATTTTGCCGCTAATCAAAATTTTATACTGACACTTACCGGAAATCTGACGCTTGCCAACCCCACAACAGAACAAGTTGGTCAGGCAGGTGTAATTACATTTATTCAAGACGGTACGGGTTCCAGAACACTAACACTTGGATCACAATATAAAACAGCGTCAGGTGCTGGTATTACTTTGAGTACGGCTGCTAATGCCGTCGATGTAGTCCCATACTTTGTACAGAGTGCTGATAACATACTTCTTGGAGCGGCTCAGAAAGCTTTTTCTTAATGACAATGTTTTCTTCATTCTGGTTTCTTCAAGAAGCTACACTAACATATTCAGCAGACGCCACTAATGTTAATCTCCTGTCGGATGCTGTGGCTGTTGGCTTTGATGCTACTGCCGGTGGTGTATTGAATGTTGTTATTAATAGCGGAATAACATTATCTGGAACAACAACTAATGCAATTAGTTCAGGTAATTTTCCTGCTAATTCAATTGTTACGATAACAAATAACGGAACTGTTTCTGGATATACAGGAGCTACTGGTTCTTCGGGAGTGGATGGTGCGGTAGGTGGTGATGCGTTTTATGCTGAATTTACCGCCAGCGGTTCAACATGGTCTATTATAAAT
>Ga0196887_1001456_pt1 | contig 10274 bp, 6 predicted proteins | sample VirMetDEL_Mar_31_FD_169094 | JGI IMG/M metagenome (GOLD analysis project Ga0196887, IMG submission 169094) | Aqueous microbial communities from the Delaware River and Bay under freshwater to marine salinity gradient to study organic matter... | ecosystem: Environmental > Aquatic > Marine >... | reverse complement strand
GTAATAGCCCCATTTGTCTTCGCATTCACGGATATAGGTGTTAGTATTCAAACAGAATCCAAAGGCTTTCTAGGGCTATTCAAGCGCCTAGAATGGTCCACTGTACAGGGTTTTGTAATACTACCAGAGATCCGCCAAACAGCTTTAGCCATCGTAGGGTTCTACTTTGGTTCTTCACAAGTCAAATAACCAATAATATTATGTACGGAAGAAAAACAAAAAATGCTGGCAAAGGATCCTGTGGTGAACGTGGGGGAAAGAAGGGCAAGTAGTGCCTGACAAATCCAAAATGAAGTGCAACGCACCCCGCCGTGAAGTACAGGGCGGTAAGAAGTTCGTCGTGAAAGCCTGCCAAGGTGGAACAGAAAAAATCGTACGATTCGGGGATGCTAATATGAGCATCAAGAAGGATCAGCCAAAGCGTAAGAAAAGCTACTGCGCTCGCAGCGGTGGCATCAAGGGTAAAACTAATAAACTATCAGCTAATTACTGGAGCCGTAAGGCTTGGGATTGCTAACAACCAGAGGAATAACACTTGTCACGCTATAGCACATACGGTAAAATTGATGATCCTATCCAGGAAGATATGGATGTAGGCTTTATTGGGTTCAACAACTATAGCCGACCTGATCAACTTCCATCGGGAATGCTGGCCTCCAGTGAAAATGGACGCATAGGGAAAAACGGCGAGTGGCAGGTACGAAAGGGAATTAATCTAATTAAAGCTCCATTTGCATCTGGGTCAAATGTACTACGCCTGCCAACAGTTGACGAAACTACAGCAATTCCTACTGTCGCTACCCTTCTTCCTACTACTATTCGGTCAGCATCATTGGTTAGCAATGAAGTGCTAATTATTATTGATGACCCAGCTGTAGAGCCAGGTCACGTATTTGTTGCGGGTGATGAAATCTACGTAGAGAACCTAGTAAGCACTACAACTGACCCTAATGGCTTGCATGAAATTACGGACGTAACGGACAATGGTACTACGATCACAATTAAATACGCCCTGGTCGGAGCTAATGAAATCTACAGCACTGCACTTAGCTTGCCATTTAGTTTAAATGATGCTGGAACGCAACCTCTGTTGACCGCTATTACTTCATCATCTGCAATTGGTTACAATATGATATTGGATCAAGCTGACGTATCGGAAGTGTATTCAAGCACTAACTTTAGTGATCCCAATCAAGGCAACAGCCAGTGGATTATATTGTCATCTAATATTAGTTCAGTAGCTATAAAGCTAAGCGATCCAGAAGTATCAGTAACTATGGGTTACCCACTTGGTGAAAATGTACCACCTGAAAGCAGTATGCTTCAGGCGTTTAATAAAATATTTATTTTTCGTGACGGACAAGCTGCACTAGAAAATGAAAAATTCTTTACTCCATTTGGAGTTCAGTCTGCAAGTACTCCAGCTGCCTCTCGTGCAGTTACAATAAATACTGAAGCCGAACACGAACTTAGCATAGGGGATACCATTACAATTTCTGGACTTACTGATTTTGTTGAGGGAGAAGATCCAAATGGAACTTGGGTTATTAATACAGTTCCTAGTGCTACTAGTTTTACGTATGAGCTTCCAGTTACATATTTAGCAGCGGCTACCTATACGGTCAGCGCACTTTCACTTATATCTCCAGGGTTCAAGCTAGTAGCTAGTGGAGCATATAGCCAGCCTAAACAGCTATCACCTAGTAGGGTCGATATTGTTGATGGAAAAGCAACCGCTACCTTTTCATCAGTAGCGGATATGAATGGCACTAAGCTTGGAGATACAATTGAAATTGAGGCCATTGGAAACTCTCCATTGATTGAAGGGGAGGACTACGTTATTGCCGAAAGAATCGAGTCACCAGCTACCCTTTGTTTTTACGTTCAGCACGCAGATACTAGTAATGCTCAGGGTGTAATTTTCCAGCAGCACGTATCGGTAGGTCTTGGGTTTACACATATGCCTGCACCAGAGTACGCAGCATATCACCAGCGTAGGCTGGTAATGCCATTTAAGTACACGGTAGACGATGCAGTAAATACTTTTACGTATCGTAAAATATTGGATGAAGTAATTATTTCTGACATTTTGGATTCAAATACGTATGATCAGATTTACGCTCAGTATAGATTTAACGCAGGTGCATCGGATTACAATGTAGGTTTGCATTCTTTCTCAGATGACAATCTTCTAGTATTCAATCGCAATAGTGTGCACCTTGTTAGTGGAGCAGAACGAGATGCAAAAGTGCAGTTAATTACCAATGAAGTAGGATGCGTAGCAAGAAAAAGTATTATCCAAGTAGGTAACAATGTATTGTTTCTTTCTGACAATGGTGTATATGGAGCTAACTTCCAGGACCTTTATAACTTACGTGGAAATGAAGTACCCCTAAGTTCTTCCATTAATCCAGTTATTCAACGAATAAATAGAACCGTATGGGACAAAAGCGTAGCTGTATATTTTGATAATAGATATTACCTAGCGGTTGCCCTTGATAATAGTTCAGTAAATAATGCTATACTCATTTACAATTTCATTAATAAACAATGGGAAAGTATAGACACTACTGAAGATATTAACTGGAACATCTTAGACTTAATTGTTGCAGGTAAAAAAACGGATCGTGCTGTATACGCTATTAATACACTGGGCGGCCTACATAAAATAGATGCTCGTGCAGATGCATTCGATGTATTAGCCACGGAAATTACAACGGAAGAAAATCCCGCTGGTGTAATTCACAGCATTCCTGCTTCAGTTACAACAAGGCAATTTACGCTAGGTAGTATGGACCGAAAGCGTTGGAATAGTTTTGATCTGCACCTGCAATCATCCTTAGACAATGAATCTAATTTAGACATTAGCGCAGAACTAGAGAACATTGACGCAACTGTAGATCTTGGTACATTGAAGGCATTGAACTCAGGTTCTAACTTAGCCCCAGATGAGGATGTTTCAGTACGTGGTAGAATAGGCAATAGACGAGCATATGGAATGCAAATTACACTTAACAATACAGTTGGCCGTCCTCGATTTAGAGGGCTTAAAGTAGGCGGAGCTGAAGCATTTAGATCAACAAACAAGGCAATATAAAATATGGCTACAATTACAATTACTCCTGGGGAATCATTTGACCCTACCGAAGCGGTAACATCAACTAAGCTTAATGATCTTGGCTCGCCTACTGCGGCCTTGACACCTGCTTCTATTGGCACAGCAGATATTGCAGATGATGCAATCACTCTTGATCAAGTTAATGCCAATGCAGTTGGCACTTCTCAACTGATCAATGATTCTGTTAATTCTGACAAGATCCTAGATGCTTCTGTAATTGAAAGCAAACTTGCTACGGATGCAGTAACAACAGGTAAAATTGAAGACCTTGCGGTAACCACAGATAAAATTAATAATTCTTCGGTAACCACGGCTAAGATTGGCAACGGACAGGTTACACCTGCTGAGTTGTCTACGGGTGCTCCTACTTGGAGTACAGCTGGGACTCTTACTGTACCTGGGGATAGCATTGAAATCAATGCAGGCTTAGTAGCGGACGATGATGCTTACATTGACTTTCACAGTAGCCCCATTGGAAGCACAAACTATGAAGCTCGTATTTACAAACACACAGGCGAGAATAGTAATTTTCAAATTCAAAATGAAGGAACGGGAAATACCGTTATTTACCAAAATAATGAAGTAAAATTTTTAACTTCTGACGGCAATGACGGCTATACTACGATTGCTGGAGGAGGCACGTCCGCAACGGATGGAGCTAAAATTACACTAGCTGGAAGCAATAAAGCTACCAATGCTAATAACATTGATTACATTGCTGACAAGCATATTTTTAAAGATGCAACAGGCTCTTCTACAACGTCCTACGTTCAAATGAATATGACCGATGCGGGTCTTGCAGAGCTAGGTGTATTTAGTAATGACTCCAGCGGAGAAGCGAATGTAAAAATTCAATCCTATACTCCAAGCCTTATCCTAAGTGACAAAAATACAGGAGCTAAAGACTTTCAGATTCAGGCCGATGGCAGCTCCTTAAACATTTTAAGCGGGGACACTAGCGGAGACGCTCCACTGACCAATGAAATTGTAAAGATTAAATCTACCGATGAAGTAGAAATAAAAGGTAATCTATTAATTAACAACGTAGTAGATAAACCTGCGATTTTAATTGAAGATACTAGTTCTGGGACTGAAGACCGTGAAGGAGAAATTGCAGTTCCTATTGGTGAAGTATTTTCCTTGGGTTTCTGGGATGCAGCTGCAGCTGTTGGATCAAGGTTTATATCGAAGCTTAGGTTTAATAGCAGTTTGATTTACCTTCGAAGCAGACTGAAAATTGGGGGAACAACTGATAGCTCAAACGACCCCGAGGTTTACATAGATGGAATCCGATCAGGCACTACAAACGAACTAAGGCTATTAGCAGGCAAGCTAACATTTTATACTGATAGTGCCTATGGAACTAAAGTTATTGATGCAACAAGAACAAAGGTATCAATTGATATACCGCTAGAAGTATCGACTATTTCTGGACCTGAGTACGCTAATGTGCTAACCCTTAGGGCTGATCCTGAATCACCTGATCCAACCAATGGTGGAGCGCAAATTGGTTTACACAGTTCAGATAGTAGTGTACCAAATCAAATCTACACTAGATCTGCATTTACTTTTTTCCAGAATATGGCAGGGTCTACTGTTGCTTCCATTGGGTCAGCTGGTCCAGCGGCTGTTAAAGACTTAACAACCAAGGAATATGTTGATGATTTTTCTACAAAAGCGTTCTGCGTATTTAATGGTACAACTGGAGCACTTTATTCTGGGTCTAAGAATGTTAGCAGTGTAGTTAGAAACAGTGCTGGAAATTGGACTGTAACCCTAACAAATGCTGCACCTAGTTCTGTGTTTTGCGTTTCGGCAAGTGCTACTGCATTTAGCGGCACATCATCTAATTATGCTACTGGAGCATACTCGTCTACCTCTACAACAATTACAGTTGAACGTGAACGATCTACTGGAGAAGGAGCTGATGCTAGTAAAGTCTCGGTTATGGCTATCTGGTAGCACAAATAATTTAATAATTTAATAATATGTCCATTATAAATAAAGGAACAGCGTTCTCCAACGGAGAACAACTTACGGCTACTAAGCTTAACGATATGTTAGACTTAGCTACCTTTGATCAATCAGCTGCTGACAGTGCATCAACTACAGTTAATTCTTCTGGTCAGATTTCAGTAGCTGACTCTGGGATTACGCCAAGCAAACTTAGTGCAGGTGCTCCAGGTTGGGATTCAAATGGTCAACTTAAAGTAAATGGACAAATTAAAGTTGGGTTTAACAGCGGAAGTGGAGATCCAAATTCTTTTGTTCGTGGGTCTCGTGTTGGTACATTTGATATCCTAAGTCTTTACTCTGATGATGAGATAAACTTTGATACCTATAGTGGACAAGTAATTATTGATAGCCTAGGAAGAGTCAAGATGGGTACAACTGGCACTAACATTTGGAATGATAATTCTGAGGCATCTGCTGGTTTTGTTTTTAATGCAAGTGGTAACTACACTCAAGCTGCTCGATGGCAGGCTACACCTCTTTACCTAAATGTAATGGGGGCAGCCGCTGCATCCGCTTATACTTGTCAATACTTTGCGGTTAATGGAGTAGGGGTAGGAACACTCCGAGGTACTGAAGGAGGTGGCCTTGAACTAACTCAGCTATCTGACTACCGACTAAAAGAAAACGTACAAGAAATCGAAGGGGCAACTGATCGTGTTAAAGGATTAAATCCTTGCTTGTATACAATGAAATCAAATGGCAATCAGGTTGAGGGCTTTATTGCTCACGAGCTTGCTGGCATTCCTGGTGCTGTTATCGGAGAAAAGGACGCAGTAGATGCAGAAGGAAACCCAGAGTATCAAAGTATTTCTGAGTCTAAGCTTATCCCTACATTGACAAAAGCATTGCAGGAAGCTATTGCTAGGATTGAAAAACTGGAGGCTCGTGTAGCTGCACTAGAGATTTAATGAACTCCTTACTTCAAGTAGTACAACTAGCGTTGCAAAACGCTACTCAAAATATAGTAGACTAATATTCCTCGATATACTAACTTAAGTACTATGCCATTACCTAAAGCCAGAAAGATAAGGACCTCAGAAGAACAACAACTTGTTATTGATGCTGCTATTGCGGACAATCACAACATGAATTACGCTACTCATGTTATTGAAAAGGGAAATGAAATAGTTGGCGGGTGGTGCTTGGGCGCAATCCCTCTGGTTATGATTTGGCATAATTCCAATAGCATAAATGCTAAAGAGTCCTTGATCTTAAATAACACATTTAGAACTATTATGGATGACCGATCACCAAACGGCTATCTTATCGCCTGTGACAATAACTCTCCTTACATCAGCCATATGAAAAAATTTGGCTATCAACCTATATGGGAAACTAATCTCTTTGACTCTAATGGAATTATTTAAATTTATTTTTGAACCTGTTAATAAATGGCTTTGGTCATTTCTTTGCAAGCGGCACTTAATCCTTTTTTGCTTCGGCGGCGGTGGCACAACAATTAATGCGCCCAAGGAAAGAGATGTAGCCGCAGATATGCTTAACTATCAGGAGGCGATGACAGATCCAGTCCTTAATGACAAACTGCTCAAGTCAGAAGCTAGATATGGCCCTCAGTATACTGCACTAGAGTTAGCTCAAATAAACGACTATGCATTTGGTATTGAAGAAGGTAGGGTCAACCCTGGTTATGAAGAATCTAGGCGGGCTAACTTAGGTTGGCAAGCTATTCAAAGGAAATTGAATGCTATGGACGATCCGTCTTTAGCAAAAGCCTCAGACTTTACGCCTGGTGAGCGTTATTATTTATCTAAAGGAAATTATTTAGATGATTTTGGTGAATTATATCTGGAAGACGATCCCAAAGGCGATGGACGGGTTCTAAGCACTAAAAGAGCAGAGGAGTCCGCAGGAAGTGCTAAACAATCGTTCGCAACCTCAGAAGAGTTTATGGCAGAAACTCCTGGGTTGTACGATACACTTCAAAGGGGAGCAGAGCGATCAGGGGAAACAATTCGCAGTGAACTACAAAAGCAACGTGCAGATGATGTAGCAGCTTTACAAGGGTATGGTAAGGAAATAGTAGAAGGTTATCGAGCTTCAGATGAACGCAGCGCAGGACTAGCAGATGAAGCAACTGCAAGGGCTGCACAAGATCCTGGTCTTGTTATGCGTGGTCAATATTTGATGGACCAAGGATTGCAAGACGCTAGCTTCAATGAAGCAACTCTTGGACTTGCTGGGTATGGAAACATTGGTGCCAATATGGCAAATGCAAGCGGAGCTGAACAAGCATTATTTGGAAGTGGATTAAGGAATGCTTCTACTGAAGTCAGTCCAGCGGGTTACAATGAATCATTGTTGGGTCTTAGTGGGCAGTATAACCTTACTGCAGGCAGAGAAAATGCAAGTGCAGCCGAGCAACAACTAAATAAGATGGGGATGAGTTTATCTGACCTATCAGAGTCAGAGCAAGAGGCACTTATTTCTGGACGTGGGAAAGAGTTCATGCAGAGCACTGGGGAACTTAGTGCCTTAGAGCAGCGCAGGGCGCAGCAATCAGCTCGACAGGCTTCTACTTCTCGTGGCCGTGGAATGGATCAATCTGCTTTGTATGGAGAAATGCAGGCACGAATGTCTGAGGAGCTTGGCAAGAGGGAACGTGAAATTGGTCTAGGGTCACAGCTATTGGGGCAGTCTACTGATATGCGTAATACTCGCTTAGGACTTAGCGCAAGTTTACTTGGGCAATCTGAAGGCATGGATGCCCAGCGCAGGGCAGAGCAGATGCAAAAGCAACAGTTTGGGGCAAGTAACTTATCTCAGGCCGAGGGACTGGCTGCACAACGTAGGGCAGAGCAGTTGCAACTTCAGCAATTTGGAACGTCTACACTGGGTCAGGTAAATGCAATGGGTGCTCAACGAGCAGACCAGCAGTTACAAAGGCAGCAATTTGGATCCCAAATGCTTGGTCAAGCTGAAGCAATGTCTGCTCAACGTCAGCAACAACAGCTTCAACGGCAGCAGTTAGGAGCTAACATCTTTGGTCAAGGACTACAATCCCAGGATCAACGCCTACAAGCTGCTTTTAATATGAACCGCAATATCTCTGGTGACTTAGGTAGTGTTATTCTTGGCCGACCTTCATCATCTATGGCTCAAAGTAATGCAACCTTAGGTCAAGGAGCTAATTTAGCTGCAAACCAAGATCTATTGTTCCAAGATAACAAGGGACTAGAGCTAGGTATGTTTCAGTCTCAACAAGAAACTGCGGTAAATAGCGCAAATGCTCAGGCTGCAGCAGCACAAAGTTCTGGTGCTATGAGTGCCATTGGTAGCCTCGCAGGTGCAGGACTTGGCATGATATGCTGGGTAGCTCGTGAGGTCTACGGCGAACATGATCCGAAATGGAAACAGTTCCGTGCATGGGTCCTTGAAGATGCACCAACTTGGTTCGTTAATCTATACGTTAAATACGGCGAACGCTTTGCTGAATTTATCTCAAACAAACCTATCCTTAAATCAATCATTCGTAAATGGATGAATACAAAGATTAAATAATTATGCCCCAAGTAAATGATTTTGACATGAGTAAATATGCCCACGATTTCAGTGGGTATGTAAGAGCTGCTGAAATGCGAGCACAATCAATGGCTAACCTCGGTCAACAAATCGGTGCTGGTATTACTGCATTTGACACAAAGAGGAAGGAGAAGAAAAAGAAGTCAGAGTTTGAAAACCTAGTAATGCCTGACCTTATTAAGAAATATGATGGTGATGTAGAGACAGCAAAGAAGGCGGCTAGTTCATTGTATAGCAATCCTGAAGCTTACAGCATGGTTCAAGAGATGCAGCAACTTGAGCAAGCAGAAAATAAATATCAGGTAGATCTAGGGATGCTTCAACAAATGGAAAGTGGAAACATGACGCCCAATGACCTACTGAAAAGCGGTGTCGATCTCAAGATGATAAAGGATTATGCAAGTGTTATGGATGCAACTGCAGAGCAACCTGTAACTGCTGGTACATTGAGTGGCATTTCTGATGCAATGACCGATGCTGGTGTACAGCTTGACAAGGAAACTGGTGGGTACTATAAAGAAGACACAGGTGTTCCTTTTTATCCCTTTGATAATAAAAATGTACCTGTTGATTTCAATGTAAAGGGAGCCGATGACTATAGTGAAATATATAGTGATCCTGGCGTAACTGCATTTGATCCAGATAAGTATAAACTTTTATCAACTCAGTAAAATAAAACAATATGGCTGTATCCTCCGTCCTTGCGCCTAATGGAAAAACTTATACCTTTGAGCACCCAGATGGTGCATCTCAAGAGGATCTATTTAAGTTTGTTCACCAATCTTCTCAGGTTAAACCTAAAGCTCAGGCTACAAAGCCTGGAGTTGTAGAGAATGTTGCTAGGAGTATACCTGCGGGTGCAGCTGCCGCTGGCTACGATGTCCTTGGTGCTATTGGCACAATGGCATTGGAGGGCCTAGGCAAGTACGCAAAGGCAGGATCAGATCCTGAGTACGCTGAAAAAATGGATCAAGCCGTTCGTGGTGCTCAGGAGAAAGTTTCTGAGTACACGTTTGACATTGGTGCTACAGCAAATGAATCCTTTGGGGTAGATCAAGGACGCTTCAGCGCAGATGTTGGCGGTGGACTTGGACAGCTTCCCGTAATGATTCTTACGGGTGGTCTTGCATCTGTCCCTATGTCATTTGCAGAAGTTATTAAGGATGCAGAGCAATCCTTAGATGTTAAGTATTATGACATGACCGAAGACCAGAAGTCCAAGGTAGCCGCAACTGGCGGTGCCTATGCGGCTTTCTCTTTAGCTGCGGATCGAATCGGTCTGAAGTATATGGGACTCACTAAACTAAACAAATTCTTTGATGGTTCTGAAACCGTCAAAGGAAGTATAGTTAAAGATGTACTGAAGGGTACACTGGGTGAAGGACTAACTGAAACATCGCAGGCAGTAGTAAAGGATCAACTAGCTAGGGTCTATGACGATGACCGAGAGTACAACATAGATAGTGTAAAGGGATATTTATATGAAGGTGCAGTGGGTGCCACAGTAGGTGGCATTGCTAGCACAGGTACATCTGTAGTAAAAAATATTGGTAGTGAAACTTTGGGGACAAAAAAGTCAGACCTAAAGAAACCAGTAGAA
>Ga0196887_1001454_pt1 | contig 10275 bp, 25 predicted proteins | sample VirMetDEL_Mar_31_FD_169094 | JGI IMG/M metagenome (GOLD analysis project Ga0196887, IMG submission 169094) | Aqueous microbial communities from the Delaware River and Bay under freshwater to marine salinity gradient to study organic matter... | ecosystem: Environmental > Aquatic > Marine >... | reverse complement strand
GATGCTATTAATGGTTATAAGCATTTAGTTATGGGTAATCACGATACTGACTATCATAAAGTTGGACAACTACTAGAAGTTTATGATAAAGTAACTGCTTATGAGGTATATAAGAGTTGTTGGTTAACACATATACCAATGCACCCTGCTGAATTAAGGGGTAGAAAGAATATACATGGTCATGTACATATGAACAGTATACGGGATCATTATAATGAAATAGATCCAAGGTATATTAATGTTTGTGTAGAAATGAATAATGGTATTCCACAGTTGTATGAAGAACTTAATCCAAGTATAATGAATAAAAGAAGTGTTAAATTAAATTAGGAGGTATAATATGATATATGGTATTGGTACAAATGCTAGAGGTAAATATAAATCGAGATTTAATGATAGACCCTCAAAGGAATACACTTGTTGGAGAGATATGATAAGAAGATGTTATGACCCTTTGATCCAAGAAAAATATCCAACATATAAAGGTTGTTCAGTTGCAGAAGTGTGGCATGAATATCAAACTTATGCTGAATGGTATCTAGAGCATCCGTATAATAATGCTGATAATTTACATTTAGATAAAGACCTTCTTATAAAAGGGAATAAAGTTTATGACCCAGAAAATTGTGTATTTTTACCACATGAACTTAACTGTTTACTTATAACTGGAAAACTAAATCGTGGAGAGCTACCTATTGGTGTTAGATTATCTGATAGTAAAAAGAACCCTTATAGAGCTAATTTTAGTAGGTATGTTAATGGAAAACAATCGTGTTTCTCTTTAGGTTATTACTCAAATCCTGAAGATGCTTTCTACGCTTATAAAGAAGCTAAAGAAGATTACATCAAAGTACAAGCTAGACAATGGTATGGAAAGATTGAACCAAAGGCTTATGATGCTTTGATGGGTTATGAAGTACATATTGATGATTAATATGTTACCCTACTATTTTTACTTAGCAGGTAGTGCATGTTTCTTTATTGGAACCTTAATTGTTATAATGAGAGGATGATTGTTATGAGATTCGGTTTAGATTATGACGGAACTATAAGTGAAGATATCCACCTGTGGAAGACATTCTATTACAATGCCCTAGATCATGGTCACGAGGTAATTGTTGTTACTATGAGATACCCTAGTGAAGAGATATTAAACTTTCCCGCACCTGTTGTTTACACGAGTAGACAAGCAAAGAAAGTATATTGTGATCAAAACGGTATTGACATTGATGTTTGGATAGATGATAATCCTCACTGGTTATTCGAAGATAGTATTTAAAGATAGGAGTGAATAAATGACTAATTTTATAAAGTTAATGTGGATCAAGATTAATAAACAACTACGGTGTGAGCACGAGTTCTTACTTAGTTCTTTAGGTAAAAGAAATATTGATGGGGATCTTATTTGGTCTTGCCATAAATGTAATAAAGTGTATACTGTAAACTATGGACTCAAAATCCTAGATCATGGTAAGATTGTAAATGATAGGTGGAACCAAACCAAAGAAATCAAGAAGGAAAAGAAAACCCTTCGAGAATTAATTAATGAAGAACTTTTAAAGGATTAAAAACTAAGAGATACAGGTATTGTGAATACTAAATACTAAATTAATTTAAACCAAGAGGTAACGAATGATGAAAAAACCAACAATTGAGGATTTACAAAAAGAGTTAGCCACCGCGAACAAACGCATGGAAATTTTGGAGAGGCAGTTATTAGAGCAGTTTGCGGTTCGATCTTTGATTATAGCAGCGGATCATGTGAGTGAAGAAAAGTTCTTCCAAGCTGAGGACTTTTTAACAAAAGAATAACCCAGAGGTAACGAATGATGGCCAGTATAGAAACAGAACTACAACCGTTTAGAGTGCCAAACTATGTTTTAGTTTGTCGCGAGACTGGATTAAAGCAAGATAGCTTGAAACTTCAAGCTGGAATACCATTAAAAGATATTCCAAACAAAACCTTAATACAAATGTGTGATGATTTTAAAGCCTCGGTTTTGTCCAAAGCGAGAGCAGACAGAGGTAACGAATGATGAGAAGTGAAAGTGTAGTAATACGTCGAGTTATGTGTGGCCTTCCTATTACAGGAGAAGAGTCTGATCACTTATCAAAAGATATTGAGGTAAGTGCTACAAAAGATAGTTGCTTAATGAACTGGATGATTGTACTATCTCTCTTAGTTATTGTTTTAGCTATCGTAGGTAAAGAGTTTGTATAACCAACAACCTAGAGGTAACAAATGATGAAGCCGCGATACAGGTACAACAACAAGACAAAGAAATGGGATGAGGTTTTTCGGTTTAATACAAATATTCACGTTATTGGATCTTATAGACCCGATGGAACACGCAACAGCTTCATTGTCCCGCATGAATCACCACTGGTTGCATTGTTTGGAAGAGGTAGCGAATGATGTTCTTTGAATGCCCACAATGCGGAACCGAGAGTATGACAGAAACTGGCAGCGCATATAGCTGCATGTATTGCGGGCTTATAGTTGATCATCCATTAACCAGAGGTAGCGAATGAAGAAACTTAAACAAAAACAGTTAGGCCATTGGTGCAGTTATTGTGAACCTAAAACTACTAGAGCTGGGTATGTTAATTCTGGTGTTGTTATTAAGTATAGCTGTGATGAGCATAAAGGACAGCTTTTAACTGAAGAGAAACAAGAGCAGGAAAGAGATCAACGATATACTGAGGCAGATAATCAAACATGGGGCAGACTATAATGGGGATAACAAATGAACGTAACAAAAGTTAAATTAAAGGTCGATCAAGCTTTCGGGGGAAAGTGTCATTTCGTAGGTGAGGTTTTTTATATTACAAAGCCATACCGAAGAAACACCACCCAAGCGTACTCTGACATATTCGATGCTAAAGGTGAGTTAATTGGAATCTTAAAAGATCATTGGTTTGACTATGGAGATAAGAAAGTATTTGAAAGGGTAGGTACAGAAGATGTTTAAATGGTTAAGGAAAAGACATCAAGCAGTATACAATGGACAACGGCAAAGGTTAGCAGAGGAATGGAGTTTAGCCTCTACCGAAGTTCGTAAAATGAGAGAAGCTATGGAACGTATTCCTTGTCCTGTAGGTGGAAGTTCTCATTGTGTAACGTCATGCCCCTATTATGAATCTGGGGGTGTTAAACAGGGTTGGTCTGGTGGAGGAATGTATGCTACTATGACAACTTACTCAGAAGACCCCTCGTGTAGGTTATATGAAAACCCACTTAATGCTTATCCATTAGTAGAAGAGAGAAAGGTAAAAGTGATTAATGAATCACCTGTTAAGACTTATTCACTTAATGAAAAGGTTTGGTAAGTTATGAATGTATTATTTGTTTGTAGTATGGCTAGACTTAGAAGCAAGACAGCGTTCTATTGCTTACCCCTTAAATCTGATTACTGTGGAACAGAAGATGATGCAGATAGACCAGTAACAAAAGCTCAAATGGATTGGGCAGATAAGATCGTTTGTATGGAATTAAGTAATAGATCAAAGTTAAGAAGAAAGTTTAAAGGTTATAGTCATAAGATGTCAGTTTGGAGTATACCAGATGAATATCATTTTATGGATAGATTCTTAATTGAAAGATTAAAAGATAAAGCTGAAAGGCATTTACAACAGGAGATTAAATAATATGTTTAAATTGAGAGTTATACAAGTAATATTAATAGTCTTAAGTGTTATGATATTTACTGGATGTAAGGTAGAAGATAGATACAGTAGAATTAGGTGTTCTCCTGAACAACTTATAAGAGTAGATAAGCAAATGGATATCTGTAAAAGGACAGCTTATTATATGTCACACTGTTATGACCAAGCAAGAGAAGAGCTATGTGATGTATTAAGTCAATCCCCACTGGAGGTTAAAAACAATGATTAAATATCAAGATGAATTTGAAGATTTTTATAGAAAACATTATCCTATAGATGAATCTCATTTAGTGGAGTCTTCTCACTCAGGGAACTACTTCTATACTGATACTCAAATAATGTATAAACTATGGTTAGAGAATAAACTTCTAAAAATCAACTTGGAGTCATATAAGTATTATGAAGAAGATTAAATCAGTTACTGTTTACACTATAACAGAAGACCATAAATTTAAGGTTGATAGTTTAGTTACTAAGATTGATATAGTGAGATTACAGAAGGAGGTTAATATCCATTTGTATGATTTCAGTAATAAGATTATCTCTTCATCCTATTTCAATAGAGAGAATGTAATAAGTTATACAGTAACGTTTTGAATACCGGAGGGGTTTATGAAGGTTTGTAGTAAGTGTAGGGTTGAGAAAAGTTTTGAAAGTTTTAATAAGAATAAAAGCAAAAAAGATGGGTTTAGTCATTATTGTAGGTGTTGTGCGAAAGAATTTAGAAAAAAATACAAGAAGGATAACAAACCTTACAAATCTAATAGTGTTAAAGAAGGGAAAGTATATAACAATCTTCAGAAGGTTATAAAACCTAGGGTTAAGAAGCACAGTAGTTATGGGGTTGGTAATATTCGTAGTTATTATCACCTTTGTGAGTGTATCTTATGTGGTAAAGTTAGGGAAATTAGGGATGTATGCTTATCTAGCAAAAAGCTAAGATGCGAATGTTTAATTCTTAAGAGAAAGAACAGAATACAAGAGGAAGCTGTAGTTAGAAAAGAAAAGAAGAAAGAAAAACAAAAAGAAGAAAGGGAAGAAAGAGAAAAGAAAAGATTAGAAGAGAAGAAATTAAAAGAGCAAGCTAAAAGATTATCTAAGTGTGTCAAAGTATACACACCAAATATCAAGCAGGTATGTTTATTAGAAGGAAGTATTGTTAATGGTGAGGTAGTAATAAGTTATAAGAATGCAAAAGAACTAGGTTTAATATATTGGTTCTCAGGTGTTCCTTGCTCAAACGGTCATTTAGCTAAAAGAGTAATATCAGGTACTGGGTGTACTGTTTGTAGTAAAGAACTTGCTAATAGTAAAGATGCTGCTTTAGTAAAGGCAAAGGCAAGAGAGTGGTATAGAGCTAATAGAGATGATCGTATAGAAAGGGCTAAACAGTACCAGAAAGATAATGTAGCTAAAACTAATGCTAGAAATGCTAAAAGAAGAGGAAGAAGAATTATGGCTACTCCAGAGTGGCTAACTGAAGTTCAATTGAAGGAAATACAAGAGTTTTATACACTCAGTATTAGTAAGCAAGAAGAAACTGGAATAGATCATCACGTAGATCATATAATACCTCTACAAGGTAAGTTAGTTAGTGGTCTTCATGTACCTTGGAATTTACAAGTAATAACTGCTACAGAGAACCTAGAGAAGAGTAACACGTTTATTGTAGATGAATCATAACGAACCATACTGAACCTAACCATTAAGGAATCTTAGGGGTGATTTCCTACTTAACAATTAACATCTATTTAGAAATATATACAGAACTATTTTTACAGTTTTGGTTCTCTCTAGGTAGATGTTCCTTGTATCTTATATAACCCCTTCCATAATTTTGTATGAAATATCATAGTTAATTCACATTTAAGTCTTATACAATTCCCGCCCAAAATTTATACCCATCTTTTAAGGATTGGTTAACCTCTTATGTAGAAAATATCTAGACCTATGCAAGTTCTATTTATTACTCTCTATATTTTACCTGTCGAACATACCCTATATACCCTCCACAGCCCTCACAGGTTTTTAAAATATCCTCATCGACCCTATGCAACCCCTTACACAATCCACCCCCAAGGCCCACAGAATCACATCTAAAGGGCCATCTATACCGACCCTATATAACCACATGCAATACTGATGCAATACAATAGAACGCCTTATACAGGGGCTTATGGGGATGCTGCATAATTTCTATGGGTACATAAAAAAGACTTTTTAAATAACCAAAGAGCATATACAAACAACATCTAATGGCACGTTTATTGCTTATGCAATTATTATGCCAACATTGCACAAGATTGTATAAGTCTGTGGATAACTTGTATAAGGTTGTGGATAACTTTGTGGATAAGTCTGTATATACTTAACACGCCAGATATGGCTTATTAACCCCATATAAGCCCTTAACACGCCATATCTGTCCTGTTAAAGAACTTGGCATGAACATTGCTATTGCAAGAACTATGCCAACTTTATTTGTGATACGGTATAGGCTACGTGAATGTGATTATGGAAGGCATTGATAGAATGAATGGAGGGCTAACATAACAAGCACTGTATAAACATATAGCACTGTATAAATAAGCACTACTGGATGAATCTACAGTACTGTATAAACTTACAGCATGTATAAATAAACACTACTGTATAAACTTACAGCATGTATATAAACCCAGTATCATATTTTCTAGGCAATAAAAAACCCCTTGCAAAAGGGGCTTATCCGTGTTTGTTCGTTATTCGTTTTATTTAACTCTCCAGATCTCTTGTATTCTATGTCTTCTGCCATCCGTCCAATCTAACACTTTCCCACTTCTACAAGCTATGATGTGTCCTTGAACCATCACTAAAAATACTCCCCTTTTGGGTAGTTCTCTTGCAAGTGTAACAACAGTTTTAGCTTTGAATTTGTTATTTTCTGGAATCATAGAACGACCCAGGGAATTAACCGCTTGCTCTATGCTAGAGAAGTTTGAACCTTGTCTGAAATTCCTGCCTGCATCACTAAGAGCTTTATGAGCTATCTCATACTTTACACCGCACGTTATAGCAACGGCTTTAACAGAACAATCTCGACGTTCGCCCATCTTTTCAGAAGCTTTTAAAAGGTTTTTTGGAATAGCCATTTTCTTAATTTCCTTTGTTTCTCTAAGTTTGTGTACCTATTATATCAATTATTTTAACAAAGTAAAGCTTTTATTTAAAATAAGGTGAAATAAAAACCCCTTGCAAAAGGGGCTTATATATGTTCGTTATCCTGCTACACAAAAACCGTCATGTAAAATGTCAAAAGCTTCAGAACCTATAAAGATAATATGAAAACGTCCCTCGGAATTTACACCCACAATCCATCTTTGGTTTTCCATAGTATCACCTAGTTTTTTCTGAGCCGCTTTAATAGCGTTTTCTTGTGTTTTATAAGTGGTGATTGTATTCCCAGTGAATAAACGCATTTTCTTAATTTCCTATGTTGTTTTAAGTTTATAAAGCTATTATAACAACATTTCCAACAAAGTAAAGCTTTTTTATAAATTAATTATTTCCTTGTTTCAGCTAATCTAGAAGACATAAAGAAACAATCTAATAAGACTAGTTTACCGTTATTAACTGCTACATTGCGTGGGGATATTTCAAAACACATGTCATCCCCATAATTTGCTAAACTATCCACAGCGTCTAATAGATGTTTTCTCATTGTCTTATTTTTTACTTTCCCTAAATCCCTTCTGCAATGGCTATAACCTTTTATCCCTCCCCAATTATTTGTAAAGATATCTCGCAAATCCTTATACTTTTCATATTCAGAAGGTTTTAACGCTTTTTTTAAGCTTCTCACTTTTGGGTAATATTTGCACAAATAACCCTTATCTGTGGTTTCTAGTTTTGGGAATAATGGAGTATTTGGAAACCACCCATTACCTATACACTCTTTCACAGGATCATCTGTTTCTAATAATACTTTTTTCTTACATGGTAACAAATAGCATTTTGTAAATGAGCCTTTTCCTATTAATTCCATTTTCTTATTCGCTTTGTTGTTTAAGTTTATAAGTTTATAAAGCTATTATAGCAACTATTCTAACAAAAACAACACATTAATGAAAATAAATAAAAAATAAAGTTATTGCTTTTATTAAAATTTTTATGATATAATGGATTGACGACCCTAAAAAAGTCGTACTATTACAGGTATCGCTTAAGGAATCAAAAGCGATTCCCCTAACAATAAAAAAACCCCTTGCAAAAGGGGCTTATATATCGCTTAAGGAATCAAAAGCGATTCCCTATAAGTGTTAGACGTTTTTTGCTATTTACTGGTATTCGATATCATTTAAGCTCTTTTCGAATTTGTAAAGATCACAACTATCTTCGGTTTGTCCTTCTGGAATTTCGCATACAACATAATATAAGTCTACATTTTCGCCTTTATCAATAACAAAATCAAAAAATAAACTTGTCGCAACTAATCCAATTATAAAACCAAGTATAAAATGGTTTCTACGTGTAGCAGTTATATCGCTAGACCTTAAATTTTTCATAGTGGTAATACCTCAAGTTTAAAATTAAATTCGGTTTGTTGTTCTTCTACTTTCCCACGGCTCTCAAAAATGTTGACTAATTTGTTATCCCGAATTGCTACAGTATCATTGTTATTTGCATTTTGAGACAATTCTAAATTTGCGCTATATTCGTTTTTCATCTTCTTATTTCCTTTGCTTTTCTAAATTTGTATAACCATTATAACAACATTTTTAACAAAGTAAAGCTTTTATTTAAATTATTTTAAAGGTTTTGATGACTCTATATAATCATTAAGATAGTGCTTTGTACAAAACCAATGGCTAATTTTGAAAAAGTCACCAGAAGAATTATACAATTCTAACTTAAAACCAGTCATTTTGTCAACACTAAAAAATAAATATTCTGTACTATTGTATTTAATATAATTTGTTAAAATTTTAACATTAATACAGTTTTCATCTAAAAGATTTAATATACCTTTAATATCCATATCAATTAACCATTGTTGCAGCTATTAAAGATACTTTTTTCTTGGCAGTACCATGGGCCTCAAATCCTATAATAAAATTCCTGTCAGATATGGCACAAAGTTTGCATGATGCACACGTTATATCTTTTGCTTTATCAGCGGGACACTTTACAACTTTATTACCTTTCGCTGTATATGTCACTTTGTCAGTCCCTACAGGTAGAAGTGTTACAACAGGCCCGATATTTTTAGAAGTTATAATGTCAGCCTCTTCTAGGTTATTGCTAGACCAATTAATTGTAAAACCGTTCTCGTTTGAAGCTTTCACAGCTTGTGCATTTTCTTCTATTTCGTGCATATGATGGGTATAAGTGAATCCCATTTTACCCTTATTAGCTCGTACAATTTTGTTTAAATCAGCTTCATTAATAACGCCATTATTGTGTGTTAAATCACCTGCCTGATTATGCCTCCATACTTGGTTATTTTGAAGCTTACGAATTTTAACTAATAAACCTTTAAAATCAAAAGAGTTTTTTACTTCGCCATTTGAGAGTTTTTTCCAGTATGCACCTAAAAATGAATATTTTGCATAACATCCTGACTCTTTTAAAGGACAAGTATCGGGACAAGTCTCTTTTGCACTTGTAGTTGTTGGACAGTTTGTTTTTGAATTACCTTTTAAATTAATTGCATAATGTGACATTTTATAACTCTCTTTTGCTTTGTTGTTTAAGTTTATAAAGCTATTATATCAATTATTCTAACAAAGTAAAGCTTTTATTTAATTTTATTTGTTATTTATTTTGCATTTACTTGGATTATTCCCACAGTATAAAGCTATGCAAAATTCCTCCGCTTCTTTATAATTGTTGAATTTTTTGACTCGCTCTTTTTTATAATTCACGCCAAAACTGTGATCATTCAATAGGTAATCATCTGTTATCGAATAATCTAGATTTATTGTCCCATCCAAATTTTTTACTGGACACTTTGTAGCCATAATTTTAACACCTCATCTTATAAATTGCAAGGGGTTTTTACGCCCCCTTTTAAGTTAAATTTCTTTACTTATTCAAAAGTATATGTTACACCTTGAAATCTTAATTCTGTCACTAAATCAGCGGAAAATGATCTATAACCTTTTTCCTGAAATTGTCCATTTTTACCACGTTGAACCGCATAAACCCCGATTAAATCCTCAACGTGTTTAATAGTGGATTCACCTCCTTTTAAGTGTTTAGTGACTCCCGTTCTACATTCCATTGTAGAATACTTTTCCACTTTTCCGGTTAACTTATCAACCTTTGGTTTTTTTCGTAAGTGTGTTACTTGGAAAGTTTTTCCTTTTGTATTACCTACCAAAGTTTTAATGGTTTCACGTTTTACATTAACTTTTTGCATTTTTGTTGCCTCTTCTTTTTTAAGTTTGTAAACCTATTATATCAATTATTTTAACAAAGTAAAGCTTTTATTTAAATTATTTTATACTTGAGAGTATATTATAATAAATAAAACAGAAAAGATTATCCAGAAATAAAAATTATTTAACTTTTCTTCTGAAGATTTACCGCCACCAAATCGACCGGGCCTTTTCATTCCGCAACTAGGGC
>Ga0196887_1001452_pt1 | contig 10280 bp, 3 predicted proteins | sample VirMetDEL_Mar_31_FD_169094 | JGI IMG/M metagenome (GOLD analysis project Ga0196887, IMG submission 169094) | Aqueous microbial communities from the Delaware River and Bay under freshwater to marine salinity gradient to study organic matter... | ecosystem: Environmental > Aquatic > Marine >... | reverse complement strand
ACAATTATATGGTATAACTAATATGGGAATACCAGTTAATATTGATCAAGAGCTTGAAGGTTTTAAGAAGTCAGGACAACAGATTACAGCACAGGATGAGCATAAGCTTAGAAAGGCTTTTAAAGTTGAGAATGATTTAGTAATTAAGACTGAGGACTATGTAGAGAATATGAAGTCTGGTAAAGATATACTTATTAATGCTACACCAAAGGAACGTGAAAGTCATCTTAATAGAGCTTTCTCTGAGTCTTTAAACTTAACAGTAAGTGGTGTTTCTATTGATGGTATCACAGCTAATTTAATACAAGATGAGACAGCACAACATAAGTTCAGAGAGAATATAATAGCAGGTATACCATTACCAAAAGATGTTATTAAATTGTTTAATGAGCCAGCAGGTCAAGATCCTAAGAAATGGGACTCAGCTAATAACGCTATTATGTCTATGGAAGCCGCTACAATCGGCACTGGTAGATCTATTGAGGCAGTTATTGGTGTTAATCAGGTATCTAAAATTAGAGGTATGTCTAGATTACTTAATGATGAAACTATGGATGAAAGTGTTAAGCAGAATGCTATTAAAGAGCTTAATGAACGCTCTACTACATTCAACTCTAAAGGATACTTACAGGGTACAGCAGACACTAAGGTGGACACTGAGTGGCTTACAGAAGTCTCTACAGATGCACCATGGACTACTGATGACTATGTAAGTTCTTCACAGAATGCTGATGAGATAGCTGGTAATTACCAAGCGTTTAGATTAGCTGGACATAATGCTGACAAAGCTCAAGAACTAGCACTAGACTTATTCAAAGAATCTAATAGAAACTTTGAGATGCCTAATGGTAATGAAATAGCTATACCTATACAACATGCATACCTTAATAATGCAAGTATTGTTGAGTTTTCAAAAGATGCTAACAGATTTCCTTCACTTAGAGAGGAGCGAGATGCACTTGAGGCGACTACTGGACAAGGTTGGATCTCTGAATGGAGAGCTGACAGTGAAGTTAGTATTCAAAAGTCATACAGCTTTGCTAAGACAGGTAAATACGACATGTTATTTAGAGGTAGATTAGTTAAAAACTCATCATTCACATATGAAGAGATGCAAGATTTTATAGGTAATCAGGATCGAAAAACACGATCAAGAATAACAGGTGTTGAAACAGAAAGACCATTTAAAGAGGTTGAAGCTGAAGCACTTGAGAATAGAAAAAAGAAGATTAATAAACAGATAAGTAAGCCTGATCCTATGCAGCACCTATTTGATTTAAAGATCTAATATTAATGGAGGTAAACATGGCTGAAAAAAGTAAAAAAGAGCTACTGAATGATAGAAGAAAAGCTATTTACTTTAGACTTACTGACAAACATGAACTTGATAGTAATACAGCAAAAGCAATACTAGCTAACCTAGAATGGGAGAGTGGTGGTAAATTAAACCCATCTCGTAGACAAGGTAAGCTTGGTGGAAGTAATCAGTCTATGTCTGAAGATGATTGGTGGAAGGAAGTAGACTCAACCAAGATAGGTAGAGGTACTGGACTTGCCCAATGGGACGGTAGTAGACGTTATGATTTAAAGAAGTATGCAGAGGACAATAAGGCTGATTTATATGATGTTAATACTCAGGTAGATTTTGTAGTACATGAGTTAAAAGGTTCTGAAAAGAAAGCTTTTTCTAGTATGAATGCTGTATCCACTGTAGAAGAAAAAATGGAAAAGTTTGCTACTGAATGGGAGAGAGCTGGTACACCTCATATTGATAGGCGTAAAAAACTATTAGATAATTATAAGGATTTTACTAGTGAGCCTAAGAAGATGTACATGCTTCAAGACAGTATACTTAAGGCACCTATGCCAATGTCTTTTGAAAATCAAATGATGAGTGATATATTTAATTACAAAGTCAGTAAGATTCCAGAGGCACCTAATACTATTGCAGAGTCTTCTAAAGTAAGTAGAAGTGTTGCTGGTGAGTTTGATCCTATTGAACCACAGAAGTCATTAGATAAAGTTAACAAGTTTGTTAAGCAGAAGCAATTAGACTTTGGCGGTAAATCAAGTGTCCAAGGTGTGGGTATAGTCGAGGAAGGTTTATCTTATGCAGTAGATAATGCTAAGAGAATACCAGACATTGAGCAAGCTGACATTGATGAAGCAGGTGCTAACTTTGTTGATCATTTAACTGAGGACTCAGCTATTGGTTTAGGTATACAAAGAAGTATGCAAGGGTTACTTACTAGTGATGAAATAGATCCTAACTATAACCCAAAAGAAGATGACTTGTACGAACACTTTACAGAAAGTTTAGACAATGAGGATCTTACAATTTTATTAGAGGATTACTCATACAATCAGAAAGATTTTAGACTGGTTGGTAATATGATGCAATCACGCAATAGACGCTTAGAAGAAATGAAAGCTTATGCTAAGGAAAATCCTGTGATAAGTGGTATTAATTTTATGGGTTCAATGCTAGTTGATGCTGCGGTATTTATGCCAGTATCTAGTGCTATCGCAGCACAAGGTGCAGCTACATTAACTAATGCTGGGTTTAAATCATTATCATCTGCTAAGAAGCTTGGATGGTTAACAGCTGCTGAAGTTGTTGAACAAGGTGGTCAAGAGTTAGTATGGAATGCTTATAAGAAAGATTATGAGTTTAGTCCTGCTATATTTATGGCTGGTGTTGGCATGGGTGTTGGTATGCGTGGTGCTATGGACTCTTTTGCTAATAATAAAGCTATTAAAGAGTTGATAGATAATGAAGATGGTTTCATTAAACTAAATAAACAACAGGCTAAAACATTAGTTAGTGAAGTAGCTAAGGAGACTGATAATGCACAAGCTATTCAATTAGCTAAACATTTATCAGAGGTTAAACTAGCTAGGGCACAATCTATTCGTAAAGGACTTAAACAAGATTATGATATACTACAAGTCGGTATAGACCAAGCAAAGAAAGCATTAAGGTTAGCACCTAGAGGTTCTTCAGAAGCTAAAGCAATCAAAGGTGAGTTACAAAAACTTGCACGTAGAGCTGCTACAGAAGAAAAGAATATGGTGCAACAAATGAGACAACTTGTTACTGGTGATCACCCATCACTAAAGACAGCATTAAATCCTGATTTTAATATTAAGAAAATGTCTAAAGATTTAGGTATTGACTATAATCTAGTTAATACACCAGATAAGATTAGAAGTTTCTTAGGTTTAAAACATGGTGATTTTGCTGAAGGTATAGTGGTTGATGGTGAGAAAGGTTATGAGTTAATTCTCAACAAACAACTTAAAGAGCTAGATACCAATAAAAGGTTGAATGCTAATAATCTACTTAATAATGTATCTGATGTTATGGAGACTTCTCCACTAGATATTAGTACAGGTATTGGTAGATATATGAATGACTTTATTAAAGGGCAAGCTAGTACAGATAGTAATCTTACTAAGTATGTATTTAATAAAGGTAACTTAGTTAACAGTGATAACTCATATGTTAGAGGATTTTATAACTGGCTTGCTCCTGATAACTCGGGTAGACAAGGTGCTTCTAAGATTAGAGCAGGTGAGACTAAGACTATTTATCGTAATAGATATCATGGTGCCCTTATGGACAACTATAAGACACAGGGTTATGAATTACTTAAGCATAGAAATGCTGGTAAAAGTCTTAAAGATAGACTAAGTGTATATGGTGACTTTACTAAGTTTGAGAATGAAGTGGTTCCTGTATTTAGAGATAGGTTAGTTTTAGATCCTAATGATTTTAAAGCTAAGTATCCTGATGTAAGAACACAAGAGATTAGTGATGAGTTTGCTAAGAACTATAATAAACTTAATAAAGAAGTAGCAGATGATGCTGTTCGTAAAGGTGTTATAGGTATTGGTGAGAGTTCGGATAACTTTATTCATAGATCATGGGCTTCAGATAAGTCTAGGTTAATACCTAAAGACGATTTAGAAGAAGCTATTTATGAAGGTATGCGTAAGTCTTTATTAGATGAAGGTTTACCACTTGAAGAAGCTTTCTTAAGAACACAAGCTAAAAACTTTGCATTTGGTTTACAAAGTAAAGATATAACACATAACATTGAGGCGACATCAACGTACATTGAGAATCTAAATAAGTTCTTAAAGTCAGCTGAAGGTCAATCAAGTGATGAGGTTATTAAAGCTACTGAATCAGCTATCACAAAAGCTAATGCCCAAAAGGCAGCTAATGAGTTAGGTGAACTAGGTAAGCGTGCTGATATTGATATATCAGTTGAAATTCCAAATACTGATGGTAAAACATTAGCAGATCTTATGGATGATAATTTTATATCAACACAAGACAGATATAACAGTAGAATGGCAGCAAGGACAGCAGCAGCAGAGCATGGTATTAAAGATATCAAAGTTCTAGATAGCTGGAGAAATGATGCTATACTAGCTGAGAAGAAAAGATTGATAGAGACCAACTCACCACACATTGCACAGAATATAGAATTTCTAGATAAAGTATTGAAGCAGGATATTAAATCATTTCAATATGGTGGTCTAGGAGGACAAGGTGATGTACTAGAGGCTGAAGCTAATGATGTAGTCAGGTTACTAAAGAAACTTAGTGTAACAAACCTAATGCAGAATGTAGGTATTGCATCTATTGCAGAGTTTGGTGGTACAGCTGCTGAAGTTGGGGTATACAATGCCCTTAAAGCAACGATTGATCCTATACAACAAATGATTAGAAAGAATCATATACTAGGTAGTGGAATAACTAATATTAGATCTCTTACAGACGATATGGCGGCTCTTACTGGTATTGGTATGGGTGACATGGCTTTTTCTGGTAGAGGTGTCTCACAGGCTGAGAGGATCTTTAAAAATGGTGCTATGAGTAGTATTGAGAATGGTATTGATGCTATGGGTAGTTTAACTCAAAACTCATTAGGTTGGGTTGAGACTGTTGGACGAAAAGCAACTAGTAATGGTCTAGCTATTCAATGGGGTAGACATTTTAAAGATGGCAATCCTGAAGGCTTTATTAGTAAATTATTTAATAAGAATATTACTAATAGAACTTTTGAGAACGTAGGTCTAGGTGAGTGGATTGAAGAAGGTGGCGAGCAAGTGTTCAAGACTAATAAGATATATGATAGTGTTAAAGAGAATTATCTTAAACATGTAAAGTTTGATGAGAATGGTAGTGTAAAAGCTATGAACTTTGATAAATGGAGTCCTGATGCAAGAGATGCATTTAGAGATACCATTAAATTACAAACATCACATATCTATGCAGATCCTGATAGTACTACTGCTGCATTTTGGCAGACTACTTCTCTTGGACGTATACTTAACCAGTTTAGAACCTTTAGTGTAAATGCTACATCTAAGATCGCTGGGTTTACTTATGGTAACTTAGCTAATGGTATTAAACACCAAGATGCTGATGAAGTATTAAAGTTCAGTAACAAGATGTTCTGGGCAGCTACAATGGGTACACTGGCAGTTGGTGTGAGAGATGATCTTACAAAGCTAGGTACTGGTGAAGATAGTAAACTATTTAGTGCTGATTATTGGGCAGATCCACAATCAATCGCTATTGGTTTTAGTAGAAGTTCACTTATTGGTAACTTAGATGTTGTCAATGGTATTGGTGGATCACTATTTGGTTACGACAATATATTCAATAGATCAAGCTTTACAGGTAGAGATAAAAACTTCTTTAACTTAGCTAATACACCTATTGGACAAATTGGAGTAAATGCTTTTAAAGGTGCATCAGGTGTCCTACAGGGTGATTTTGGGCAAGGCTTAGAATCAGCTGGGAGACTTACACCATTTAAAAGACAGTTGGGTATCCAACAAATGATAAATTTTATGAACAAATAAAAGGAGGTAATAATGGCTAATTTAGCTGATGTATCCTATACAGCAGATGGTGCGGTTACGACATTCGTAGTCACATTTAGTTATATAGAAATTGCAGATGTAACGGTTACACTTGATGGTGTAGCTACAACCGCTTATACGTGGTCTGATGCAAGTACTATTGAAATGAATACAGCACCAGCTAACGGTGTTATCGTTAAGATATCAAGAGACTCAGATGTGACACAAAGAATCGTGGCTTTCTCTGATGGTGCTGCGTTTACAGCAGAAGATTTGAATAACAGCTCTAATCAGAGTATATATCTTCAGCAAGAGACAAGAGATTTAATCTCTACAATTAACTCAGTTAATGCTGGTGTTGATGCTAGGGTAACACAGAATGAAACTGATATTGCATCTAATGATGTTGATATTGCGGCTAGAGTAGTAGGATCTGCTAGTAGTACAGATAATGCAGTACCTAAGTTTGATGGTGTGACTGGTAAAATCATACAGGAATCTGGTATCATCATTGATGATGCAGACAATATAACTGGTGTTGCTAACTTAAGTACTACTGGTCATGTTGATATTGATAATTCAGGTACTGATGATTCAGTTACTGTTAATCGTGGAGGCTCAGGTGACGCTATTGTAATAACTAAATCTGGCACAGGTAGAGACATTGTAGTTAATACAGATGAATTTATTGTAGATGATGGTGATGTTACAGTTAGTGGTGACGTGTCAGTTGGTGGTAATATAGATGTCACTGGCAATATAGCTGTCACTGGTACTGTAGATGGTCGTGATGTTGCTACTGATGGTACAAAACTAGATACTATGGGATCTGGTGCTGATGTTGCTAAAGTTGGAACACCAGTAGACAATCAAATCGGTGTTTGGACAGGTGATGGTACACTTGAGGGTGATGCTGATTTAACTTATGATGCTGCTTTAGGGCATATGAATTTGAATGGTGAACTAAAGTTAGAGCATACAGCAACAGGTGCATCTGAATATGGTGTAGAAATTGTTATAGATGCTGACGGTAATCCTGATGTTAAGTCTGTTGACGTTGTTTATGATACAGGTGTTTTAGTAGCAGGTACAGAAGAATCAGTCATACGTTTAGGTGTTGACAGATCTTCAAGTACTGGCGGTGAAGTTCATGGTATAGAAGTAATAGCTACGGAAGGTTCAGCAGAAGTTGTTGCAGTTGTTGCAGGTATTGGAGTTAATCCAGTTGAGCAATATATTGGAGCTTTTGGTGACATGGATAGTGCTTTAGTTAACGCTACTGATAGACTTGCTGAATTTATTTCAGATGCTAGTGATATTACAATGTTTGTTGCTGATAATGATACAGTGACAATTGGTGATGCTGCTCAGTTTACTCAGATAGAATTTTTACTATCAACATTTTCTAGTAAAGATATTAAAGCTACTTTTGAGTATTCAACAGGTGTTGGTACTTGGACAACTTTTATACCTTCTGATGGTACTAATGGTATGCAGAATAATGGTATAATTAGATGGTCTAGCTCAAACGTAGGTGGTTGGGCAGTAGGTGCTGGTTCTGAATATTTAATAAGAATAACTAGAACTGTAAATGGGTCTATAACATCGCCAGTTGAAAGTAAGGTACAAATTAGTGCTAAGACTGAATACTATTGGGATAAGGATGGTCTTATTAATACAGCAAGCCTTAAGTTAGGTGCTGATGCAACAGTTAATAGTATTCTAGATGACGACACAATGGCGGCAGATAGTGCTACAGCTTTAGCTACTCAGCAATCTATTAAAGCTTATAGTGACTCAGGTGTTCAATCATTAACTAATAAAACATTTGATGATGAAATTACTATGCAAGAAATTGCTACCCCTGCGACACCAAGTGCTGGTTATAAATCAATCTATCCTAAAACTGATGGTAAGTTATACTCACTTGATGATGCTGGTAACGAGATTGAAATTGGATCTGGTGGTGGTTCTGGTGGTATCAATTATATTACTGATAGTTCAGTTGATGCTGAAGTTGATGTAGGAGATTGGGTAACATATAAGGACTCAGCAGGATTAAATCCAGTTGACGGTACAGCAGGTACAGCTTTAGGTGTTGTGTTTGATAGATCTGCTGATACTTCATTAAGAGGTTCAGCTAACTTTCTATATACTAAAGATGCCGTAAATAGACAAGGTGAAGGTGCAAGTGTTGCCTTTACTATTGATGAAGCTGATCAGGCTCAAAAACTTACATGTAGCTTTGACTATGATGCATCAGAAGTAGGATACCTTGACGATGAATTAAGACTATCAGTTTATGACGTAACTAATTCAGTGTTAATTAGAGTTAATGGTGAGGATCTTAAAGCAGGAAAAGGGAAGCACTACTTTCAATTTCAAACTGCATCAGACTCTACATCATATAGATTAATCATACATCAATCAGATGATACTGCTACGGCATATACGGGAATTAGATTTGATAACTTTCAGTTGGGTCCGAGGGAAGTTGCTAAGGGTACGATTATTACTGATTGGGAAGATTTTACCCCATTATTCACAAACGTAACCATATCAGATAATGGCTCAAGATATAGACGAGTAGGCTCTAACATAGAGTTAATGGTTGATGTGTCGGCTACAGCAGATGCCACAAACGAAGTTATCTTCCCACTAATACAGACATTATTTACTATGGATGTTTCTGAGTTAAGTACACGACAAACATTAGGGGTAGGCTGGACTTTAGACGGGTCATCTTATAGCACAGTACACCCTATCATAGACGGTAATATAGTTTTCAAAGTAGAAGGCGAAGTCTCTTTAAGTAACACTGTACCTGCTGCCTCAGGCGGTTTTGATAATACAGATAGATTAGTATTTACTATGTCAGTACCAATCCAAGGCTGGTCTAGTGACGCAGCAATGTCAGAGGATCTTGGTGGGAGAGATATAGTTGTTGAGGCTAGTGGTAATGATGGTGAATCTATTGCAGCAAATTCTGAAGATATTCCGTTTAAAACCTCCACTATAGATACAACAACTTCTTGGAGTAATGCGGGGAATACGGGTAGTAATGAAGCTGACGCTTTTACTTGTCCTGAAACAGGTTACTATGATGTAAGTGGTTTATTGGATTATACTACTCCTACTGTATTCGCAATAGACGTTTATATAGGTGGTGTTAAACCTACCCCACGTGTTAGATTAACAATATCTAATGGTTCTGCTTCTGATTGCACTTTTGCAGGTTCCCTATACATGGAGAAGGGGCAAGTGATGACGTTACGAGCTACTTCAACTATAACATTAGGTAATACAGATGCACATAGGATATTTATAGCTAAAAGATCATCACCTCAAACCATTTTGGAAACTGAAACTGTTGCGGCTAGGTATACTAGTAATACTTCTACAAGTATACCGCACAATACAGCCACTACTATACCTTTTGAGGATATTGACTATAATACTCACGGTTCTTCATATGATACTAGTACAGGTATATATACTGTTCCTGTAAGTGGTAAGTATCAGATAAATAATACAAATAGTATTATAATAGGTACAACAACCGCTAATACAATGTATGATTCTTATATAGATGTAGAAGGTACTGTCGTAGCTAGTGATAGGTTTGAATTAGACACTTCTTCAGCAATAAATGTTACAAGGACAATGAGTAATTCTGTGGCTGTAAATTTAACTAAAGGACAAGAGGTCAAAGTTAGAATTATACAGACCGCTAGCTCCCCAGAGACTTTAGAAGGTACTTCTTCAAGAAACACATTTTCAATAGCGAGGATTAAATAATGATTCAAATCAAAGATTTAAAGGGGAGCAAGCATGTATAAATTAAATGTAGTAAATGAGATTGATGGTAGGGAGTACAATTACGCTCCAAGAACTAAAGAGGATAGAGATAGAACGCTTAATAAGTTAATTGGTAGAGAGTATTGGGGTAAAAACGAACGTAAGATCAATGAGGATGAGATATCTGAAGAATTACGATCTCGTATTATTGGTACTGAGGTTATTGAAGCAACTGAAGATCAACCAGAACAAATTATACATCTAGTAAAAGCTGACTATGTGATTACTGAGGAAGATCTAAGTCTAGACAAAGATTTCCGTAACAAGCAAAAAATTGAAGCTCGTAAGAAAGAATACCGAAGTATCGAAGAGGTAATTCATATTATCCTAGATAAAGGTATTATGTCTGAAGAGTTTCAAGCTTTACAGGATGAAAGAAATGGTATCAAAGCTAAGTATCCAAAAGAGTAAATTAATAGGGGAGGTAGGTAACGCTATCTCTCCTCATTTAAAAGGAGAATTAATGACAGCAAAAACAAAGTATAAATTCTTTAGAGACACCAAAAGAAACAATAGAACAAGTAAAGGTCTAGGTCTAA
>Ga0196887_1001451_pt1 | contig 10284 bp, 14 predicted proteins | sample VirMetDEL_Mar_31_FD_169094 | JGI IMG/M metagenome (GOLD analysis project Ga0196887, IMG submission 169094) | Aqueous microbial communities from the Delaware River and Bay under freshwater to marine salinity gradient to study organic matter... | ecosystem: Environmental > Aquatic > Marine >... | reverse complement strand
GTTTTCTTCGTAACGCAGAACACAGAATTAATTTAGATATACCTATGGATTCTGACAGATTCGTGGACCAAGGTACAATGGCAACGGATGTAGATAACATTAGGGTTCCAGCAGGAACTTTATTTGTAAGAGGTGTAGAGGTATTTAACGCTGCAAATTCTACGGAAAAAGGTACTTGGTTAGAAAGACGTGATCAAACATTTTTAAGTGAATATGTAGGAAGATTAACAGGACCAGAAGGATCAACTACATCAGGAGCAGATGTTACTGGAAAACCTAAATATTATTCTATGTTTGGTGGTGCTACAGGATTAACTGATACTACCTCAGGATCTATCTATTTAGCTCCTACACCAGATGCTAATTACATATTTAGAATATATTATAATAAAATGCCTCCAGGTCTAGAAACTAATACCTCTGGAACCTATGTTAGTGATTACTTTCCTCAGGGGCTTTTATATGCTTGTTTATGTGAGGCATATTCTTTTTTAAAAGGTCCAACAGATATGTTGACATTATATGAACAAAAGTATAAACAAGAACTACAAAAGTTTGCAGCGATGCAACTTGGAAGAAGAAGACGAGACGATTACACGGATGGAACAATAAGAATACCAATCGAGTCAGCGCCTCAGTAATTAGGAGAAAAATATTATGGCAATAACATCGGCAATTTGTAACAGTTTTAAAACAGAAGTTTTAGAAGCTAAACACAATTTTTTAGCATCTGGAGGAAACACTTTTAACTTAGCTTTATACACAAGCTCAGCTACATTAAATAAATCAACAACAGCTTATAGTTCATCAAACGAAATTTCTAACACATCTGGATCTGCTTATTCTGCAAAAGGAAAAGCACTTACAAGTGTCAACCCTGCATTATCAGGTGACACTGCATGTTGTGACTTTGCAGATATTTCTTGGACATCAGCTTCTTTTACAGCTAATGGTTGTTTAATTTTTAACGACTCAGCATCTGGTGATCCAGCAGTTTGTGCAATCGCATTTGGTTCAGACAAAACTGTAACAAGCGGAACTTTTACAATTCAATTTCCAACAGCTGACGCAGATAACGCAATAATTCGTATAGCATAAGGAGACAATCCTTATGTCGGTAACCCGAACATTTACAGTAACAGTCAGCAACCCTGGTTCCGGCAATAAATATTATATTGATGGTGTTTTAACACCTACTTTAGAATTAGTTGAAGGCGCAACTTTTAGATTTGATCAATCAGATTCCTCTAATAACACACACCCATTAAGATTTGCAACAGCTGCAGATGCTGCAGGTGGAACACAATACACGACTAACGTAACTACTAATGGAACTCCAGGATCAGATGGAGCCTATACACAAATTGAAGTAGCTTCTAGCGCACCAACTTTATATTATTATTGTACTAATCACTCAGGAATGGGTGGACAAGCAAATACCCCTAATGTTGATTTTTGGGGAGCTGGAAATTGGAGTGCTAATCTTTGGGGAATAAGTTCACCATTTACAACTGGTTGGGGTGTTGATGCTTGGGGAACAGGTAGCGCATGGGGAGATGCTACTCAAGAAGTAGTTATTTTAACTGGTCAATCAGCTACAACATCATTAGGAACTCTTATATCTGGAGCGTTACAAGGTTGGGGTAGAGGTGATTGGGGTGAAGAACCATGGGGAGAAAGTAATCATCCTGTTGTTACACTTACAGGTCTTGAATCAAATTCTAATGTAGGTTCACCTACAATTACAACAGAAATAAATACCGGTTGGGGACAAGATGGTTGGGGTGTTGAAAACTGGGGTCAATCTGGACAAACAGTTGTAATAGTTTCAGGTGTTCAAGCAACTACAGGTATTGGAGAAGATGTAAGTTGGGGCAAACAAACTTGGGGATCTGCAACAACTGGTTGGGGAGGTGAATATTATTTACAAGTTGCTGACGTAATGGGATTAACAGGTTTAAGCTCTACATCAGCAGTTGGAAGTCCTACAGCAATATCTGATTTAACATTAACTCCAACAGGTCAAAGTGCAACATCATCAGTTGGTTCATTAAGTATAGACTTTAGTATAAATGTAGGTTTAACAGGATTAAGTTCTACATCGTCTGTAGGTGCAATAACGCCAGCAGATGTTATGGGATTAACAGGTTTAGAAACAACATCTAGTCTTGGAACTCTTACGACTTCACAAAACCCTACTATAAATATAACTGGTCTTTCAATGACTTCATCTGTAGGTGCAATAACGCCAGCAGATGTTATAGGATTAACTGGTCAAAGCATGACATCATCAACTGGAACTTTAAATCCAGCAGAAGTTATGGGATTGACAGGAGTATCAGCAACTGCTAGTGTATCTCCTATTGGAGTAGCTCCTTTAGGATATGAAACAATAACGGCCACACAATCCGCAAATTATACGACAATTACTTCAGGAAATTAATTTAATATGTTATTGACATTAAGTATAAAAACAAATAAAAAAAGATACTAATTAGGAGAACAAAATTATGGCATCAACTTATACAGATCTCGGTATAGAACTAATGGCAACTGGCGAAAATGCCGGTACATGGGGAACAAAAACTAATAACAACCTATCTTTATTCGAACAGTTAACTGGTGGATTTAATTCACAAGCTGTAACTGATTCAGGAACACCAACAGCTTTAACAATTGTTGATGGAAATACTACTGGAACAGCTCAACACCAAATGATTGAGTTTACAGGAACTATATCTGGAGCAAGAGTTGTAACAATTCCTTTAGATGTAGAGAAAATGTATTACTTAAGAAATTCAACATCAGGTGCTTACACACTACAATTTAAATATGTATCTGGTTCAGGAGATACTTTTACTTTTGCAGCAGACAACAAAGGTGATGCTATTGTATTTGCTACTGCAAACGATGGAACTAACCCAGACATTTATACACTACCTGCTGGAACAGGTGATGTAACTCTTACTGGAACACAAACTTTAACAAACAAAACTTTAACTAGTCCTAAAATTGGAACAAACATTTTAGATACTAATGGAAACGAATTAATTAATCTTACTGCAACAGGATCAGCTGTTAATGAAATTACATTAGCTAACGCTGCTACTGGTAATGCACCTAGCATTACTGCTTCTGGTGAAACAAACGTAAGTCTTAACCTTGTTCCAAAAGGAACAGGTATTTTACAAGGTAACGGTTCAGCTTTAAAAATTGCTGGTAAAGAAACTATGTGGATTCCAGCTGCAGCAATGTACGGACCAACTACAAATCCTGCAGATGGGGCTTTAGTTGAAACAACAGCTACAAGACCAGATTTAAAAGTATTTGACTTTGACGCAAGTACACAACAATACACTCAATTTACAGTGGCTATGCCAAAATCATGGAACGAAGGAACTTTAACTTACCAAGTTTATTGGTCTCCTAGTTCAACAAACACAGGTAACTGTATATTTGGTTTACAGGCTGTGGCATGTGCTGATGGCGATACAATAGACGTTGCATATGGAACAGCAGTAGACGTTACAGATGCTGGTATTGGAACAGTCGAAGATCAACAAATTTCAGCTGAAAGTGGTGCGATGACAGTTGCGGGTTCTCCTGCAGCAGGTGAACAAACTTACTTTCAACTATTTAGAAAAGCTGCAGACGGTGGAGATACTTTTACCGGTGAATCTAGAGTTCTTGGTATTAAAATATTTTACACTACTGATGCGGCTAACGACGCATAAGGAAAATAAAATATGGCAAATTTTGGTTATCAAGTTTTAGGTTTTGGATCTAATGCAGTTTCAGGTCCTGCCTACGTTGAGGCAACAGGCGGTAATGCTACATTTACAATTAGCGACTATAAAGTTCACGTTTTTACAGGAGATGGAAATCTTTGTGTAACTTCTAGCGGTGCTGCAGCAGGTTCAGAAACAGTTGACTACATGGTTGTAGCCGGCGGCGGAGGCGGAGCACAAGGAACAGGTGGCGGAGGCGGAGCGGGAGGTTTTAGACAATCTCCAGGCGCAGCTTCTGGTTGTTATACCGTTTCACCATTAGGAGCATCTCCAGCAGTTGCTATACCTATAGCTACAGGTTCAGTTCCAATTACAGTTGGTGCTGGCGGAGCTGGTGGAGGAACAACTCCAGTTGGAGGCGGCGTTCAAGGCGGAAGTTCAATTTTTCAATCAATTACATCAGCCGGTGGCGGTGGTGGTAATGAATGTTGCGGTGCTGGTGGACCAGGAGGTTCAGGCGGCGGAGCAGGAAGATTAAATAACACAGCGGGTACAGGTAATGTACCTCCAACAAACCCACCTCAAGGTCAAAATGGTGGAACAGGACCTTTTAATACAGGTGCTGGTGGTGGTGGAGCTGGCGGAGCAGCTAGTCCTGCTAAAACTGGAGGACCTGGAGTAACTACTGCAATTGCACCTAGCACTTATGGTCAATGTGTTTCTTGTTCATCATATTTTTCTGGTGGCGGTGGCGGTGGTTCTGACCAAACATCTGACCCTGGAGGAGACGGTGGAAACGGCGGCGGAGGCCGAGGTGGAAATAGATTAAATTCTCCTGTATCAGGAACAGCAGGAACAGCTAATACCGGTGGCGCTGGCGGAGGTAGAGGACTACCTTCTGGTAGTGGAGTTAACGGTGGTAGTGGAATAGTAGTAGTAAGGTATAAATTTCAAAATTAATTATGGCACACTTTGCAAAAATTTCAGAAGAAAATATTGTTTTAACAGTCAACGTTGTTGATGATGGTAATGCAGCTTCAGAAGAAAAAGGACAAGCTTTTTTAGAAAGAGTTCATGGTTGGCCAGAACATCTTTGGATTCAAACTTCTTACAACACAATAGCTAATACACATAGATTAGGTGGAACACCTTTTAGAGGAAACTACGCAGGTATAGGTTTTACTTGGGATCCTGAGAATCAAATATTTTGGCCTCAACAACCTTTTGCATCTTGGACAAAAGATATAGCTAGTGCTTCATGGGTAGCTCCTATAACAAAACCTGCTTTAACAGAAGAACAACAAACACAAAACGATGTCGATGCCACACACCTTTGGGATTACACGTGGGACGAATCTGCTTACCAAGCAGACAATACAACTGGTTGGGTGTTGACTAATTTAGACGCATAATATATAAGACCTATAAACATATATAGGTATGCAAAAGAAAGTATTAAGTGAACAGGCAATATATTCAGGCGATGTTAAAATGCCTAAAGGTTATGAAATAGATCCTTTCATATTATCTAAATCTATTTTTGAAAGCACATACACTCAGACTAAAGCACCTTTTAATCAAACTTGGGATAAATTAAATAAATACATTATAGAACACTTACGTGTAAAATATAACTTAAGAATATATAATGAAAAAACTTGGGGAACCATGTATTTTCCTGGTGAAAAAAGCAATCCTTTAAGAGAAACAGATCTTAACGATTTAAAAAATTCTCCTGACTTTGTTTGTTTATATGGAATCAATGCAGCAGATGTAATGGTTAGAATCTATTATGATGATAATAGAAGACAAGGAAAAAGTTGGGACATACCTTTAACTCATGGTCAGTTTATAATGTTTCCAGCAAATAATTTCTATCACATAGAAAACAATCAAAAAAAATTATTAAACTTTATACAAACTATAACATATGTATATCTCTAAAAAAAATTATATGTTAGTAAATTTACCTTATATAAAAAAAGACATAGCACATTTTAAAAAATATGCAGACCTAGCTCACAAACGTTTTGAACACAAGTATGGTAAACAATCTACTACAGGTTTGTATAATCAATATAATTCTATGACCCTGTTAGTGGGTTCTGTAAAATACTATAAAATGTTTAAAGATGTTTTTAAAATTATTAGAAAATATGCTAACACTAAAAAGCCGTTATGGTTACAATCATGGTTAAATATTCACGATGAACAACAGTTATTAACGTGGCATAATCATGGTGATTCTTTGTTTCATGGCTATATTTCAATTGATCCTAAAAATACCGAAACAGTTTTTAAAGATTATATTATAAAAAATAAAATAGGTAATGTTTATATAGGACCATCAGCAAGTTATCACAAAGTGGTGTGTAAGAAAAAATTTAAAGACAAAAGAATTACAATAGCTTTTGATGTTGTTGATGAAAAAAGTATTAAAGAAACATACAATAAATATGGAGAGGTAAATATAAACTCAGGTTTTATTCCGATATACTAATGAATCTAGAAAATTATTATTGGGCTTTTAAATCAGCTATACCTCCAAGACTTTGCGATCATATAATTCAACATGGTTTATCAAAAACAGAATCGATGGCAAAAACAGGTGAGTTTAAAGGTAAAAAAGAATTATCTAAAGAAGAAATTACAGATTTAAAACGTAAAAGAAATTCTAATATAACATGGTTAGATGATCCATGGGTATACAAAGAGTTGCATCCTTTTATTGACACAGCTAATAAAAGCGCAGGGTGGAATTTTGATTGGGATTTTTCTGAACAATGTCAATTTACAAAATATAAACTTAATCAATACTACGATTGGCATTGTGACAGTTGGAATAAACCATATGAAGAAGGAAATACTAAAGGTAAAATAAGAAAACTATCTATGACTCTTCAATTAACAGACGGGTCTGAATATGAAGGCGGTGAATTAGAATTTGATTTTAGACAATATGACCCACCAAGAAGAGATGAATCAAAACATTTACAACAAGCTAAAGAAATTTTGCCTAAAGGATCTATTATTGTATTTCCTTCATTTGTGTGGCATAGAGTTAAACCAGTAACGAAAGGAGTAAGATATTCATTGGTAATGTGGAACCTTGGATATCCATTTAAATAATATGGACGTACATGAATTTTTTAAAACACCAATATGGGTTGAAGATAAACCAGAGTTTGTTAAATCTTTAAATAAAGCTTCTGATAAATATATTAAAGAAGCTAAAAAAAGAAATAAAGATTACATAAAAAAGTATGGTGACTTTGGTCAATCGTACCATTCTTCACCTCTTACGTTAGATAATGATTTTTTAGATTTAAGAAACTATGCTGGTCAAAAATCTTGGGACTTTTTAGATTGGCAAGGTTTTGATATGTCACGATACCAAACCATGTTTCATGAAATGTGGGTGCAAGAGTTTTCTAAAAAAGGTGGTGGACATCATTCAGCACACGTACACTGGAATCAACATGTATCAGGATTTTACTTTTTAAAGTGTAGTGACAAAACATCTATGCCAGTATTTCATGAACCAAGAACCGGGGCGCGTGCTACAAAACTATTTACAAAATCAAAAGACTTATGTCATGGTAGTGAATTAGTACATTTTAAAGTAAACCCAGGAACATTAATAATATTTCCAGGGTACTTAGAACATGAGTTTATTGTAGACCATGGCAAAGATCCTTTTAGATTCATACATTGGAATATACAAGCAGTTCCAAAAATGATGGCAAAAGATGCGTAAACATTCTTTTATATATACTCTTGTTGAAGATTACGTTGAAGTAGATGCTGAAACAAAAAAAGTAATTAAAGACATAAAATTAACTAAAGACATATTACGACCTGAAATGAATTTAACTTCTTTTTATCAAAACAGAAAAGATCTACATGATTTACTTATAAATAAATTAGGGGCTGTATTTAAAAAACTTAATTTAGATTTAAAACATTGTTGGGTTCAAAAGTATTTAAAGAATAGCTATCACAGCGTTCATACACACAATCCAAAAGGTAAATCTTTTGTTTGGTTTATTGAAGGCAACAAAGACTCATCACCATTGTGTTTTTATGATGTAGGCTATCCTACAGTAGACGTAAATAAAAACATTGTTTGTGAGTTTGATCCAGGCAAGTTAATTATATTTCCTGGATACATGCCACATGAAGTAAGACCTAACAAAAATAATATTAGATTAATAGTAAGTGGAAATCTAGATGAGCTATAAAGTTATAGACAATTTTTTAAATAATCAATTTTACGAAAAACTTTCGTATGATATAAAAGGAGAAAACTATCCTTGGTACTATACTAAAATAGATGTAGATTTAAAAAAGAGTATGAACAATGGTCTTTTTACTCATGTTTATTACGGTAACCATAAACCTACTTCTGACTTTTTTGACCCACATATAAGACCAATAACAGAAAGTCTAGATGTTGAAGCTCTTATTATGGTAAGAGCAAACTGTGTTTTAAGAGATGTCGATACAATAGAAACTCCATACCACACTGATAATAATTGTAATTACTCTACTACAGCCATATTGTTTTTAACAACGTGCAATGCAAAAACAGTTTTAAAAGTAAAAGGCAAAGAGATACCTGTTGATAGTGTTGAGAATAGATTGTTATTGTTCGATAGTAAAATAAAACACAAAGTATTGTACCACACAGATGTTTGGAAAAGACATGTAATTAATTTTAATTTTGTAAGGAATAAAAATGAAGTCTATCCATAGTTATAAAAAACACGATTTACCAAAAGATAGTTTTATACAGGGGTGGTATATGCCTGAAGAAATTTGCGATGGATTAATAAACTATTTTAATAAAAACAGGGACAAAGCTAAACCTGGATCAAGTCTTTATGAAGGAAAGATAACTCCAGATAAAAAAATTAAAGATTCTTTAGATCTTAGTTTAGGAAATAATAATTATGAAAAAGGGATTTTTGAATATAGACTACACTTACAAGAAATTTTAAATTTGTATGTAAAAGAATATCCTGAAGTAGAACGTCTAGATAAATTTAATGTTGAAGATGTTAATCTTCAATGGTACCCTAGCAAAGGTGGTTTTAAAACATGGCACTATGAAAGAGGAGCGAAAGGTAGAAACATGGAAAGAGTTTTAGTCTTTATGACTTATTTAAATAACGTAGAAAATGGTGGAACTCATTTTAAATATCAAGACATAACCACGCCTGCAATAAAAGGTCTAACTGTAATTTGGCCACCAGATTGGACTCATACACATAAAGGACAAATAAGTGACGATAAAAAAATGATAGCCACAGGATGGTTTACACTTATATGAGTTTTAAAAAAAACAAATACACAATTATTCGCAATGCAATTACAAAAGATTTAGCAACGTTTGTTGGAAATTATTTTTTATTAAAAAAACAAGTTTTTGATACATGTATTAAACACAGGTATATTTCGCCGTATGAAAACATGTTTGGTTTTTATGAAACTAAAGACGAGCAAGTAGAAAACACATACTGTGCTTATTCTGATATAGCTATGGAAACTTTGTTACTTAAATGTCAACCAGAAATGGAAAAGGTAACAGGATTAAAATTATACCCAGCTTATACTTATGCAAGAGCTTATAAAAAAGGTGATGAACTTAAAAGACATACAGATAGATTTAGTTGTGAAATATCAACAACTATGAATTTAGGTGGTGACCCTTGGCCTATATATCTAGAACCATCTGGAAAGAAAGGTAAAAAAGGTGTGCGAGTAGATTTAAAACCAGGAGACATGTTAGTTTATAGAGGTTGTGAGCTAGAACATTGGAGAGAAAAATTTAAAGGTAAAGAATGTGTGCAAGTGTTTTTACATTATAATGATGTAAAAACTAAAAACGCTAAAGACAACATGTTTGATAAACGACCACACTTAGGATTACCTAACTGGTTTAGAAAATGATAAATTTTAATTTTCCTATATTAAAAAATAAATTTAAACAAAACTCTAAAATAAAAAAAGAGTTATTAAAGTTAATAGATGAACAAAAATCTGGTGAATTAAAACAAGATGATTCTTATTATACAGATAGTATCTCAAAAGTAGATTGGGATAAAAGACATGATACAAAAAGAAAATGGGTTAATTTAGTTGGTCCTTATTTAGAAAAACACTTTACAGAAGAAGTAAAAAAAATAGGTTTATCTAAAGTACAAATTTACGAGCTATGGTTTCAACAATATAATAAAGGAGACACACATGGCTGGCATACACACGGACATAATTTTACGGGTGTGTATTATTTAGAGTTTGGAAAAACTGCACCTAGAACTCAAATAGTAGAACCTCTGTCTTTAAAAATTATAGATGTAGATGCAGAACAAGGAGACATTATTATATTCCCTAGTATGTTTATACATAGAGCACCGCCTTCTAAAACTAAAAAAAGAAAAACAATTATATCCTTTAATTTTAATGCTGAGTATGTAGAAGATAATTTTCTGAAAGAAATAAAAAAACGTGAAAACATTAATAATTGATAATTTTTTAAAAAGTCCAGATAAAA
>Ga0196887_1001446_pt1 | contig 10308 bp, 8 predicted proteins | sample VirMetDEL_Mar_31_FD_169094 | JGI IMG/M metagenome (GOLD analysis project Ga0196887, IMG submission 169094) | Aqueous microbial communities from the Delaware River and Bay under freshwater to marine salinity gradient to study organic matter... | ecosystem: Environmental > Aquatic > Marine >... | reverse complement strand
TAGATGCTCCTGCTACGTTTATATCTAAAGCAGGTGTTAAGCGAGCAGGGTACGCAATTACAGAAACAGTGTGGACTGAGTTCATAGCAACAGAACTAACAAACGAAGATGATATACGCCAAGAGTTCATTGCTCCTGACTATGAAACCCTCGACAAACAATTGGAGAAACAACATGAACCAAATACAAGAATTGACACACATAACTGAGTTGTGCGTAGGAGGTGACTTATCGCTTGGATAGTCACGGCAGTAGCCGCATCAGCGGTGTTTAGTATAGGTAGCTCTATGCTACAAGCAAAAGCATCAAAGAAGGCAGCAAAACAAGCAAAAGAAGATGCTCTAGAAGCAGATAAGCAAGCACGTAAAGCAGAAGTATTTGCTGAAACAGAAGGCGAAGGTGTAGGCTCACTCGGTCAAGTATCGTTAGAAGTTGATGACGAAGAGATAAAGAGCGAAGTCGGCTCTACGATAAGGATTTAATATGAACGCAGAAAAACATGCTGAAAAGTATCTGACTGGCGATTACCTTTTAAAAGGCGAGTTCCTAAAGATGTCAGCTATGCGCGAATCTGTTCTTACTAGAGCAGAGCGATACGCTGGATGGACAATGCCGACTATATTTCCAGACAACTCCGTAGGCAGCGATGAAGAGTTTCAGAATGACTTTCAATCAGTGGGTGCACAAGCAGTAAACAACCTATCTAACAAGATTATGATGGCATTGTTTCAACCTTCAAGACCATTCTTTCGACTAACGTTAACAGACGAACAAAAGGAAGAAGTACTATCCGAAAACGTGGGACTAGACACAGCAGATATCCAAGAAGCATTAGCAGCCAGCGAACGTGGTTCAATGCGCGAGCTAGAGAAAATCAACGCACGTGTGACAATGACAGACTGTATATTACAGTTGATAATCACAGGTAACGCTTTGATGTATATGCCTGACGCGGGCGGTATGCAAGCCTACTCTTTACGGGATTATGTAATAGAACGCGACCTACGTGGAAACACAGTCAAAATAATCATCCAAGAAACTAAAGCAGTATCAGCACTAAGTGATGAATTAGCAAATATTGCAGCAGAGCAAAACATTCTTGAAGATGCAGAAGTAACTATATTCACAGGTATCCAACGAGTGGGCAAAGACCATTTCGTAGTTTGGCAAGAGCTAGAAGATTTATGCTCATGTCATTTAAAAGTTGGGCATTATAAAGAAGACGACTTACCGTGGCTACCACTAACGTGGGCATTAGCCAGAAATAAAGATTACGGTACAGGTCTAGTCGAGATGTATGCAGGTGATTTCCACACACTATCTACGCTGGCAGAAGCTATCTTAGATTATACTGTCATTATTACTGACGTTAAGATTCTAGTAGACCCTACTGGTATGACAGACGTTAGGAAGATTACAGAAGCGGCAAGTGGTGAGTACGTACACGGTAGAGAAGAGGACTTATACGTCCACACAGCCAATGTACAAGCAGCATCAGACTTCTTATTGAATCAATTCCAAGCAGTAGAGCGTAGAATCGCAGCAGCTTTCCTACTCAACAACTCTGTTACAAGAGATGCAGAGCGAGTAACCGCTGAAGAGATACGGATGCAAGCCCAAGAGCTAGAAGGCTCATACGGTGGCGTATACTCACGATTAGCTACTGATATGCAGCTACCTTTAGCAAAGCGATTGATTAAGAAATTCGACCCTATCCTTAAAGAAGTAGAGCCTGTTATTGTTACAGGATTAGATTCTTTATCTAGGAACTCCGAGTTAGACCGTACACGTGCATTCTTTAATGACCTAGTATCATTAAGTGATGTACCAGAGGAAGTAGCACTACGTATTGATTATGGAAAACTAATCGCTATGTTAGGTGCAGGTCATGGCATAACCTATGGCGACTTACTCAAGTCTGAAGAAGAAGTTAAGGCAGCTCAAGCACAACAAGCACAACAAGAAGCTCAGGCAGCAGGTCAAATGGCCCAAGCTGAAGCACAAGCACAACCACCGACAGGACCACAATAAATGACAAATGACGTTAATGCAACCCCAGCTAGTGAAGAAGTACCAGTTGTGGAAGCACCCTCACCTAACGAGAATTGGCAAGAAGACAGTAGACTAGATGACAGTGGTAACCCCATTGAGAATCCAGCACCAGTAACCGAAGAAGAGCCAACACCACCAGCAGAAGAAGCTGTAGAGGGTGAAAGTGAAGCTAAAATAGATGAAGCAGAAGCACCAGTAGAAGATGCTAAACCTTTACCTAAGTTTGATTCTTCAGCAGCAGAGCAAGTACGACCGTTCTTAGAAGATGCAGGACTCACACCATCAGAAGTAGCTATGGCAGTTACAGAAGCGAATGGTGAAGTTAGCATTGACATTATGAAGAAGCTCGTAGAAAAGCATGGAGAAGGCGTAGCAGGTTTAATTAAAGATAAGTTAGCCAACCTACACCAATCTAATGTAACAGCAGCTAAAGCAGCAGATAATAAAATCTTTACTCAAGTACAGGATGCCTTTAAAGGAATCACCGAACAAACAGGTGCAGACACTTTCAAAGAACTTGCAACATGGGCAAAGACAAATCTACCAGTAGCAGACCGAGAAGAAATCAATGGTCTATTACGTCAAGGTGGAAAAGCAGCGGAACTAGCAATAGATTCGTTAGTACAGAGTTTTAAGAAGTCAGACTCCTTTATTTCCCAACCAGCCAAATTAGTGGAAGGTGGTAATTCAGTAAATGAGTATGGTAGCAAGCCATTAGACAAATCAGGATATAACCGTGAACTCCGAAAGTTAATGGACAACGGGCATAACTACGAAACTAGTCCAGAAATTGCACAACTCAACAGCCGTCGGTCGAAATCAATCGCCCGTGGTTATTAATCAAAGATTAGGAAATAATATATGTCAATCGTAGGCCAAGCAGTAGCAAACGAACAAGTACGTTCAGGTCACCAAGCAGGTGTTGATTCAGGTAACGTCAACCCACTATACATCGAGCAATATGGTGGCGAAGTTGAGCACCGTATCCTTAAAGAATCTTTCATGCGTCAGTTCTTTAAATTCAAAACCATCCGTGGTACTGATACCTTAACTAACGACCGTATCGGTTCAAGTGCATTGCAGAAAGTTGCACGTGGTATTCGTCCAGTAGATAATGGCGTAACGTTCGATAACATCTCTATCAAAATCGATACAATCGTATTGGCTCGTACCAATGAGTTCGTTCTTGATTCATTCTTGTCTCACATCGATACTCGTAAAGAAATCGGTATGGAGCATGGTAAAGAAATCGGTAAATTCTTCGATGAGTCTTTCTTAGTACAGGGCATCAAAGCTTGCCAAGTAACTAACCTTGACCCAGATGGCGTTTCACTAGGTGGTTGGGAAGGTCTAACTCCTACTAACATCGTTCGTACAGCCCCTAAAGGCTTCCAAGGTGGTACTCCAATCGTACTAGCTGGTGCTGGTGATGAGCTAGACCCAGATTTGCTAGAATTAGCAATTCAGGATATGTGTCAGAAAATTGAAGAAAAAGATGTTGATGTATCTGAAGCAGTATTACTCATGCGTCCAGCACAGTACTACGCTTTACTACGTAACCAGAAACTTATCTCTCGTGACTTCAGTTCAGTCAATGGCGATTACGCTAAAGGCGACGTATTAGAATCTTGTGGTGTTCGTATCCAGAAGACTAACCGTTTCCCTAAAGCTAGTGATGTTGGTGTAACTCACTTCCTTTCTAACGCTGGTAACGGTAACGCTTATGACGTTTCTGCCAACGACCAGAAATGTGTTGTATGCTTGTTAATGCCTAAAGCATTGCTTGCTGGTGAGACCATTCCTTTGACCTCTGATGTTTATTTCGATAAGAAAGAAATGCAGTGGTTTATCGATTCTTACTTGAGCTTCGCAGTAACTCCTAACCGCGCAGAAATGGCGGCAGGTATCTTTAGCTCAACAGTAGCTTAGTACAACTTTAGAAGCCCTTCCATGAGGGGCTTCAATAAGTGGTATTTTTAACACTTAGGTATATGAACAATTAGGTTCATATATCTGTTTTCTTTGCAAAGGAAATAGTATGGATGAATTAGAAGCAGTACAAATGCTTTTACGAGCAATAGGCTCAAGTCCGGTTAACAACTTAGATGTTGCTCACCCAGACATGGCCAATGCACGAGCTTGTATAAACAGGTTACGTAAAAGTGTACAGAAAACAGGTTGGTGGTTCAACACCGACTACAACGTAGTATTCCAAGCCGATGTTCTTGGCGAAGTTAGAATACCAAAAGAAGTTACGAGATTTATAGCGTCAGACGCACAGTTTGTTAAGCGTGGCAGAAAAGTATATAACTCGCAAACACAGACATTTAATATTGGTGCTAGTGTAACAGCATTAAAGACAGTACGTAGCCTAGAGTGGGCAGAGTTGCCAGCTAGTATACAAGAGTACGCAGCTTACTTAGCTTGTTCTCAGTTCATCAGTGATGAGATTGAAGACCCTGCAAAAGAAGAGAAGTATCAGAGACTAGCAGGAATATCTAAAATTGATGTAGACGAGGAAGATTTAGAATCGATAAAGGTAAATGTGTTCCATAACAGTAGAGTAAGTAGAGCACGTTCTGGACAAACACCTTATCACAGTCAAGTTAATCTTCGTCCAAACAGCTATAGCTAGGGGCAGGTCATGAGGATAGAAGGAACATTTAAAACACCTATACATGGGATAAGTACATTATCACCAAGAAATAGGGCAGATGGTCATGCAGAGAAACAGTTAAATCTACGTTCTGACCCAGTACAAAAGTTAACACGTAGACCACCACTAGTATTCAGTGATAGTCTGATGGAAGTAAATTCAACCGACCAACTAATATATCACGAGTATAAGAAAGATGGTAAATTATTTAGTATAGTGGCAAACCAGAGTACTGGACGCGTTTCCGCATTTAAGGATAATGTACTAGTAACAGAAGTAAATCTGACACCCTACGTACAGTATGGTGATATAGCTATGAAAACTATAGAAGATACTACCTACATACTAAACAAGAAAGTTATTACACGTCGTGGAACATCTTTAGATGCAATAGAGAAAATTACACATATAAACATCACGTCAGCACTTAACTACGGTGAGAGTATTATCGTAGGTATTGGTAGCCCAGCGGATTCACCCGCATTAAAGATAACCTACTCCGTACCAGACTTAGGTACAACCGACCCAGACTACGACACAGCAGATAAAGCACGTGCAACTGGTGCAGTAGCGACAGGTCTAGCAGCAGCTTTGATGTTAAGTCCAGCATTTTATACTACAAAGACAGCAATAGCGTTTGGTTCGACAGTGGCAATATATCATAAAACAGATGATGTGTTTGTAGATGTCTACATTGTAACAGGTCAAGGTGACCGTAGTTCTGTAGTATTCGGTGAGACAGTTGAGAATATAGAAGGCTTACCTTTGTTTGGAGTACATGGGACATTGATAACCATCAAACCTAATCCAGTAAGCGATAAAGGAACATACTATCTACAAGCAGAACGTACAGGTAGACTCTCAACAACATTAACGGCATTACCATATCTAGAGGAAGTAGTATGGGCAGAAGCACGTTCACCAGTACAAGCACATGACTTAGACGCATCAACACTACCACACACAGTAGTTTACGATACAGATACAGGTCTATTCACAATAGGTCAAGGTACTTGGAAAGAGAGACGTACAGGTGATGACGAATCATGCCCAACACCAGAGTTCTTAGATAGTAAGATTTTAGATTTAGGTCACTTCCAAAACAGAATAGTATTCCTAAGTGCAGGTATGGTATTCATGTCTGAGACTGATGACTATGAGAATTGGTTCAAAGCGTCTGCGATTAAGTTACTAGTAACCGACCCAGTGGGGATAGGTTCAAGTGCTGTAGATACTCAGAATATAGAACGTATAAGCTCACACAATAGAGATTTACTTTTAATATCACCCAATGGGCAGTTCAAGATTGATGGTAATACAGCAGTAACACCACAATCAGTAAGTATGCCTAAAGTGTCCTCATACGAATGTCAGACAAGCGTAGCACCTGTACCTATGGGTGATAGTGTTATGTTAGCAATACAACAAGGTGAGTCAGGTGGCGTATTAAACTATACAACTAGAAAAGCAACTGAGCAGGAATTTGGGGACAATGTATCTAGACATGTAGTAGGTCTAATGGCAGGTAACGTCAAAAGATTAGTAGGTAGTGTAAACTCGGACATGGTAATAATGATGACCGATACAGACAATACGTTATATGTATATGAACAATACTCGAATGCTGGTCAGGTATCTCAAAACTCATGGAGTACTTGGGAATTTCCAGATGATATTAATATCGTAGATTTAGTATTCTCAGCAAACACGCTGAAGGTAATAACTAAACAAAACTCAGCTTTATGTGTTTATAGTGTAGACTTGTATTCTAGGGTAACAGTAGCAACAGATGAAGTCTTCTTAGACTACATGCTTACACTACCTTCAACAACTGGCGATACAATTACATTACCTACCAACTATACCTATCATCCAGATACAGTAGTAGTGCGTGGACAAGGTTGTGAATTTCAGCTACACAAAGCAGAGTTTACAAAGGTTGGAGATACAATAACATTAACAGAAAACGTATCAGGTGGCACAGCTTGTGAAGTATACATAGGTGTACCTACACAAGTAAGATATATACCAACACGTCCTTTCAGAAGAACTCAGGATGGTCTGGTTATAACATCAGACAGGATACGTATAGCTAACTGGACCCTATCAGTAGTTGATACCCACGAGGTAACAATGAAGATAGATTCTGAATTTGTGGCATTAGATGACCAAACATTCAATGGGCGTATTCTAGGACAAACAAACAACAGAGTAGGCGAGAAGATTGCATACACGGGTGACGTAAAGTTTAGTTACTCTCAAGATGCAAGTTTAGCTAAAGTAGAGTTCTGTACAGAAGGTTACCTTGGACTTACAATAGATGGTATATCTTGGGCAGGGCAATACTACAAAACAAGTGGGAGACTATAGATGTCTATATACGCAGGAGCGATACAGCAAGGCGCTGTATTCGCAAACCTAGCATTGGGAGGCGACACGGCAGAAACAGCCGCAGCTTACAACTCAACCTTTAAAACTGTATCTAGTAAGATGGCAGCTAGTCGTGCACGTAATGCTTCGGAGAGAAACATCTCCGCAGTACTGCAAGATAAAGTAATGTCAAATACAAAAATCAGACAACAACAGGATGAAGCAGAAGCAGCAGCAAGAGTCTCTTCCGCACTGTCAGGAGCTAAAGGTGCATCAGTAGAGGCAACCATAGGCCAGACTAAAACTAATGAAGCACACGCACTCTCAGCTAGTAATAAAGCAGCAGCGCAAGCAATTGAGAATAGTAAAGCTGGTGTATACAACGCAACCATGCAAATGCAATCTAACGTAGCAGTACCTAAGTCATCCGTAGCAGGTAACCTGATGAACGCTCTATCCTCATTCGAGATGAATGATTTAAAGATAGCTGAAGCATTCTCAGCAGACTCTAAGAAAGACGCTGGTACACTATCAATTTAAGAGGACAACACAATGTCACAAACTGGACAGCCAGCTAGAACGGCAACCAGTGACGCAAATGCTAACTTTGTAAATCCACCCACTGTTAAATCAGCGGGTAGGACTGCAACGTCTACTAGTATTCGTGTCGCATCAGATACAGAACAAGCAGCACAAAACTTAGGTAGTTCGTTAGGCAAAGCTTTCCATTCAGTACTAAAGGAAAAGGCTGGTAACATAAACGCCAGACGTGAAATGGCAGGAGCTAACGCCCAAGGTAATGCAGCAGCGATAAGCGACATTAACAAAGACAAACAGCGCGGTGGTTGGGCAGAAGCTATATGGGGACAGAACCCAGAATGGCGAGGCATACAACAACGTGCAGTAACCAACAACATTATGCAGATGCAGTTAGAGCAATCTAATAGAATATCTGAATACGCAGCAGAAGATAGTGAGACTTATGGCAACCGTTTAACTGGCCAGCTAGAGACTCAACTAGAGAAGTATAAGAACGACCCAGAGACGCAACAGCTAATTACTGGTAACTGGGCAAAAGCCTCAGAGATGTTATCTAAGCAACAAGCTAAAGAGCACTACGGGCATTCGTTGCTACAAGCACAAGAAGTATCTTACAATGGTATAACAACCAAATTAGATATGTTCGGTATGCAAGCGCAACAAGTAACTAATGCAGATGGTGCAGCAGAGTTATCAGGTAAAGTACAAACATTCTTTAGTATGAAAGACTTGCCAAAGGGCCAAACCAAACAAGCATACAGAGCAGATATCGGTAGAGCAGTAGAAGCTAGTCTAGAACAAGGTAACATTGGTGCATATAACATGGCCAAAGAGAACGGTTTCTTTGATAACTACAATGAGGCAGAAGGTAAGAAACTTAACGCAGCCATAAAGAGATATGATACACGTGCATCAGCACGAGTAAACCTAACAGTAGCACAAAGCAAGAACGCTATACTGAAAGCAAAGACGACGGAAGAAGTTGATGCAATTATGGCAGAAGCTATGCAAGTACTAAAAGACCATGAAGGTAGAAGTTCTGGTACAGATGCTTTCGCACTATCCGTAGAAAAAGCACGTTATACAATACAGACTATGGAAGCACCAGCAGTAGAAGCTGCAATCAAACGTGAAGTAGAGTTCGATAAGAATGAAGACCTCATGGCAGACATACTAGGCGGGGAATCCGATGATATGTTACGTGGACTCGACATCGAAAAGGGAATTGTGGCAGCAGGTGAGGGTGATGCTTCTAAACTATTAGAGGTAGGTGCATACACGAAACCAGAAGAAACAGCGGCACATACAGAGATAGAACGCAAGATAGTAGCAGCAGCGATTGGGGATGAAGAAGTTACAGCAGGCGATGTACCTAAACACATGTTAGGAAACCCAGATGTAGCAGCACAGGTAGTAAGCCATTGGGCAAATACAGAAGGCTCTTCAAAAGTACTTAGTACTATGGCAACCGCATACATAAATGGGTTCGCAAGTAGTGCTATGGTAAATGAAGACCACCAGCCAACAGAAGTAGCACAAACTACTATGGCAGCACTTGCCCAGTTCGAGAGTGCGGATTTAGGTAAATTCATAAATACTCTAGGCAAAGATGGTTATGAGCAGTATATGGCTATCAAAGATGGGCATCTAACAGGCAAAACGTCTGATATGATACAAGACGAGATGCGTAAACTAGACGAGACCGCTGGCAATATGGACGACTACGCACCACGTTGGACAGATGTAATACCTGCGGGTTCCGGTAAAACACCACGTCAGTATGTGGGAGATATATACTATAAGGTTACAGATGGTCTATCATTAAATGGTGAAAAAATAGGGGAAATGATGGGCATCTACAAACAGGGAGTACGCCTAGGTAAAGGAGACCACGATTTCGCTAAAGACCATTTAACAACAATGATTAAGGATAAATCACGTGTAGTACATGGGAATATAGTATACAACGTAGATAAAGTAGGGTTAAGTGAACTGAAGTTCCCTAACTTTATGAAAGCTATGGAAGCACCTGACAATAATCTAATGGCTGGACAAATAGCCATAGCTATGGGAAACACTGAGAACGAGGCAGGTAAGATAATAACCAGTCTAGATAGCCCAGAGTTGAAAAAGACATTAAAAATAGAAGTAAGTCCTGAAGGTGGTGTATGGGTAAGAAGTAAGAAATTCCTACAACCTATATACATGTCCCCTGAGAAGTTACAAACGTACGAGAGTATCATTTTACAGAACGAAAATGATAAGACGTTAAAGAGAGAAATACAGAAAACTAGTCAGAGAGAACAAAACAAGCTGGATGATACTTTAGGATTTAGTAGAAAACAATAACAACAGTAGAGGGATAGCATGGCTACCATTACAGAAGCAATAGACGGTGATACGTTTAGACGTAAAGATGAGCAAGGGGGCGATTTATCAGACCTTAGAGTAGCTAACGTTAACACACAAGAGAGCGTTCATCGTGACGAGTCTAAGAACACTGACGAAGGCAGAGAAGCGTCAAAGTTAATGAAGACTGTGGCTGCTAGTGGTAACATGCGCCAAACTCATGACTATGGAAGAGACCACTACGACAGAGGTGTAGGTAGTGGTGTTAAGACAATTAATGGGGTAGATATAGACTTAGGTTTCGTAGCAATGGCTGCGGGTTATTCATCTTACAATACTCG
>Ga0196887_1001443_pt1 | contig 10315 bp, 21 predicted proteins | sample VirMetDEL_Mar_31_FD_169094 | JGI IMG/M metagenome (GOLD analysis project Ga0196887, IMG submission 169094) | Aqueous microbial communities from the Delaware River and Bay under freshwater to marine salinity gradient to study organic matter... | ecosystem: Environmental > Aquatic > Marine >... | reverse complement strand
ATGAGGGTAATAACCAGCATTTAATATTTATCAAAATAAATTACAAATAAACTTTCTTATTTAGAATGATTATAAATTAGGTAAAAGTTTTTTTATCTCAATTATTTAAACGACATTTGTAATGTATTAATCACATAACAAAAATAACAATGAAAAATTTTATTAAAAAAACAGATGCAAGACTACTATTAAAAGGGGTTTCAAGAGAGCAATTTACTGAAAACTTTGGAGATTACGAATCTATAAAAGGTTCAAAGTCATACAGACAAATAAGCGAAGTTGTTAAATCTACGGACAAAGCAATCTTTATATCTGCACCTACTCATCCTGAGTGCAAAGAGGGTTTCTGGATGCCTAAAAGTGTCTGTAAATTTAAAATAGAAGAGCATTATAGCGACAATAGTTTGATTAGGATTAGCATCCAATTTCCTTATTCTTTTACTCCTCAAGGAAAAGACGAACTTAAGAATAGTGGAATATCTGTTGCAAATGCTTTAGCTAACTTCATAACCAAAACTGGTGGAGATGTATATTGTAACGCATAATTAAATAAATTAACAAGGGGAGGAAACTCCCCATAAAACAAACACATTATGAAAAATAGAATTGAACAAGGAGAAATTATTGAGTTAACGAATGGATTAGATGAGATTACTTTATTTAAAGGGCATCAGAATAGATTTTGTTTAATGTTAAACTGTAAAGTAATTAAATCTACTATTAGCTTTAAACCTATCCAAGATAAATTAGATACATTTACAGATTTAGAAGAAATTTAAAAAAATTAAAAACCAATAACAAGATGACAAATTTCAAAATTTACAAAAGAACTGCTGGACACTTCAAAGTTGAGGTGTTAATTAACTACGAATTCAGAGGAGAATTTGATACAACAGACTCAACACTTATAGATGATATTTCAGACTGGTTAGATGGAGCAACAGAGTTTTTAAACTTTGACACAAGAGCAGAACTTGAATTTAATGTTCGTGAACTTGCTGGAATTGTAAGTACAACAATCGGAGGAGTTGATTTTAGTGATAGTATTAACCAATTATTTAATTTATAATTATGAGAGATTGCGAAGGGTGTAACGGAACTGGAATTGTAGACGTAATGAATTGCCACAACCAAAGCAATGAATGTTGTGGAGGTTGCTACAAGGATGCAGAATGTGATATGTGCGAGGGTTCTGGAGTTTGCAGTTTCTGGAGTGCTATCGAAGAGGAATTTAGTACAATGGTCAAAGACTGGGATTTAACAAAAGAAGAATTACAATATTTAATAAATAATACTAATTTTAAAAAACAATAACATATGGCAATATTTGAACAAAAACACTTCGGAACTCCAATAAGCAAGGAGTTGAGTAATTACATAATATACAATTTTGAAAAAGGAGATATCAAGGAAGTTGCTGAAAAGCATTATTACAATCCTTTGACATTAACTGCAATAGTTAGAATGAACAGAAATCTAACAGAAGCAAATGCGCCAATGGTAATAGATTTATTCAGAAGGTGCATTGAAAACTACAATAGCAACAAAAGAACAAAAGAAAGTATTAACGATTTAATCCAGAAAGCAATATGATAAACCCATACATTTACGCTGGAACATTCAAGAAGTTTGTTCCTTTAGGAAAGCTAACCAAAGAAGAAATATTAAAAGTAATTTGCAGAGAATTACAGATGGACTTTGACGAAGTGAAGAACAGAAAAACAAGACTAAGAGAGTTTGTTTATGCTCGGCAATTATACTCTTACTTTTGTAAGGAGTACACAAATGAAAGTTTAGCAAAAATAGGTAAATTCATTAACAAAAATCACACAACAATTATCCATTCAATCAATCAAATAAAAGGATATTATGATTATGATAATGTAATTAAGAATGATGTTGACAAGATGAACAATGTTTTTAAACATAAGGTTGTTAACCATACTGCTGACAAAAGAGAAAGGATTGCTGAAGAAATTATTTTGAAATACCAGAATTAATTTATATATTGAAAAATGGAAAAAACAATTTACAATTTAGTACGAAATTCAATAGATTATGATATAGGGGAATACTTCGTTAATAAAATAATTAAACAGATGAACAATGATGAGATATTGAACTTGGCAAGAGCAGAATTGAAACTTATTAAATATCTTGTATTTATTGAATTAGACAACTGGCACTATTGGAAAGACAAAGAACAAAGATTAATAGAACTAATAAAAAACCTAAACAGATGAAAACAACACTTTACGAAATCAAAAATGAATACTTGGAACTTATAAACCAGGTAGAAGAAATGGAGGGAGAAATTACTCCAGAGATTGAAATTAAATTGAATATCAATCAAAACGAATTGCAAAACAAAGCTATTGCTTATCATTCTGTTATTCTTTCAAAAGATGCTTTTAATATGCAAATTGATAATGAAATTAAAAGGCTTCAAGGTTTAAAGAAAAGAAACAATAGTCTTATTGACAATCTAAAAAATAGGCTTATCGGAGCAATTCAAATGTTCGGAGATTTTACAGTTGGAACAAATACTTTTGGACTTCGAAAGTCTGAAAGAGTAGAGGTGGAGGATGTGAACCAGTTGCCAAAGGAATACAAGACAATAAAGGTAACGGAACAAGCTAATAAAACTGAAATCAAAAAGGCTTTGAAACTTGGCAAAGAAATTGAAAATGCCTATATTGTAGAACAATTTAATCTAAAAATCAAATAAGATGAACAAGGAAAAACTAACGGTACTATACAAGAAGTACCAATTAACTGCTGATGATATTTACAAGCACCAACATTATCTAATCATTACAAGAAGTGGAATTGATAAGATACAAGGGATTGAGGGAATAGAAATACATTACGAGGTTATCAACTGCGAGAAAGATTTTTGCGTAGTTAAGGCGAATGCTTTGAAAGATGAAACTTCAATACAAACTTTTGGAAGTGCTTTAAAAGGTGCTGATTTTAAAAGTGGAAATACTAACACTTGGTATGTTATGGAGATGGCAGAGAAAAGAGCAATGAGTAGAGCAGTATTAAAGTTGACTGGATTCTATGAACTTGGAGTATTTGGAGAGGATGAATCAGAAGATTTTAAACGTAAATAAATGCCAAGATGCAAGATTTGTAAGTTGAAATTTGATGCTCGTTTCTTTAATCAAAAAACTTGTTTTGAAGCAAAATGTGTTTTAGAATATTCCAATAAAATTAAAGTTGAAAGTTGGAAGAAAGAAAAGAAAGTTTTAAAAGAGAAACTAAAAACTAAGTCAGATTACGTTAAGGATTTGCAAAAGGAAGTAAATAAGTTTATCAGGAACAGAGATAAAAACAAACCTTGCATAAGTTGTGGAAAGCCATTGATAAAGAAGTTTGATGCTGGGCATTACCGAAGTGCTGGAGGGAATCCAGAATTAAGATTTGAAGAATTGAATATAAATGGTCAATGTGTTTACTGCAATCAGCACTTACACGGAAACCTTATAGACTATCGGATAAGATTGATTGAAAGAATTGGAGTTGATAAGGTGGAATGGTTGGAAAGCAAACACGAACCAAAGCACTACACAATTCCAGAGTTAAAAGAATTAATAAAAGAGTATAAATTAAAAAACAAATAAAAAACAAAACAAGATGGAAGTACAAGGAAAAATTACTAAGATTTTAGATAAGCAAACTGGAACTAAAAAAGATGGTTCTGGAGAATGGGTAAAACAATCATTTACTTTAGAAACAGATGAAAAATATAACAACCTTTATTGCTTTGAAGTGTTCGGAGACGAAAAAGTTGATAACTTAAACAAGTATAACAAAATTGGGGATTCAGTTTTAGTTGAGTTTAATGTTAGCACTAACGAATGGAAAGGAAAATATTTCACAAGCCTTCAAGCGTGGAAAGTTATGAAAGCTGAACAATCTACTCAACCAGTTGGAAGCTCTTTTGATGAAGTTGCAAGTACGAATGATGACTTACCTTTCTAATGGAAGCACATAAGAAACTCGAAATACTATCAAGAAACGGAATCAAAGTTTATCCAGTACATACTTCTATCGGTTGGAAGATTGAAGTTGATGTTAACGGAAAGACTAAGAAGTATGATAAGGTAGTTTACGAGAAACAAATTAATAACCGAAATTGGGAGAAAAACCCAATAGGAAAAACGATTGATTTATTCGTTGAAAAATTAGGTTATAAAATAAAATAAGTTTACATTCGTGAATTGATTTGCAGTCCAAAATATAGGCAAATTAAAAAGAAATTTACACAAACCTTTACAATGAAGATAGCTTGGACTCTATTGGATTTGTGGAGGTTTTTTTATACAAAAATTATGGCAAAGGAATTACCTTACTTTCAATTTGAACCAGCAGAATACTTAGCTGGTAATATATCTTTTTGCTCTTTAGAAGCTCAAGGATTATTTGTAAACTTATGTTCTTACTATTGGCAGAGAAGTTGCCAACTTACAAAAGAACAGTTTTTAAAACGACTAAACTATGCTGATGAGTTTGCAGAGTTAGTAGAGGAGAATATTGTAGAGTTGCAAGAAAATAGAATAAGAATTGAGTTTTTAGATGAACAATACTTAAAAGCTACAAAAAAGAGTATTATCAATAGTATCAATGGTTCAAAGGGTGGAAGACCAAAGAAAGAAAACCCAATCAAAACCCAAAAGAAACCGAAAGGAAACCCAAAAGAAACCGAAACGAAAGGCATAAGAGAAGATAAGATAAAAGAAGATAAAATAAAACCTTTCTTGGTTTGGTTTAACAACCAAAAGAAAAAACATACTGGAACGGTTGGAAAATTTAAAATGCTATCAAAGACAGATAAAAATAATTTTGCTAAATTGCTCAAAGATTACGACTATTCAGATTTTGAAGATGCAATCCCAAAGATGTTCGCAAATGAATGGGCAAAAGAAACTAATAATTTAACTCCTACTCACTTTTTGAGAAACGATAATTTTAATAAATATCTAAATACTGAAATAAAGAAGGAGGTTGTAGGACTTGGATAACTCTTTTAAGGTACTTTTTAGCTTATTTAATAAACTTTAATATCAAAACCAACACAATATAAGGGAGTAGTATTTTTAATCTCTTAAAACGCATAAAATCAAAACACAAATGAAAACAATAAACAATGAAATTCTCGACAAAGTAATTCACTTTTGGAGAAATGGAGCAGAACCCCCACTTAATTTAGGGATGGGATGCTTCAATGAATACTACGGTATTAAAATGGGAACGGTAACAGATATTACTGGCTATCCTTATTCTGGTAAAACTTTACTACTCAAGGAAATTCTTATAAACTCCTACTTAAAACACAATTTAAAGCATTGTTTATACTTACCAGATGATGGAGATACTCTGGAGATAATTGCAAACCTTACTCACAAACTTAGTGGAAAGACTTTTGATAAAAAGTATAAAAATAATCTAACAGAAAATGAAGTTTATCAATATGCTACTCGGATTCTAAATGACTTTGTAATTGTTTCAGATGACAATGCTATAACTCCAGTTGAGTTTTGGGAAAAGAGTATTGAAATGGGTTGTGATACTGCAAGTATTGATTCGTGGAATGTTATGTCGCATCCAGATTCAATGGGAACTTCTTACCTTGCTAAAACTTTAAGCACAAGAAACAGACTTGCTCAGGTAAACAATAAACACTTTTTTACTATCATTCATCCTAAAAACCCAACTTCGGTAAACTATGACAGAAAGACTGGAAAGTTAAAAGAACCGAGTACATTCGATTTAATGGGAGGTTCTGAGTGGAATAATAATGGAAAGAATATAATTGTAGTACACAAGCAAGAACGTGAGGGAATGGAGTATGAAATCCACATAAAGAAAACCAAGCCAAGAATAGTTGGAATGACTGGAATGGTTAAGATGAACTTCGATATTCCAAGTCAAAGGTTTTACGAAGATTCAGGATTTGATAAACAATTCTTTTATGATAACGGATTTATCCAAGAAAAACCTTTAAATTTAGCAGAGGTACAAAATTCTTTTGAAAATAATAACGAAACACCTTTTTAAAATGGATAGACTATTTGAGAAAATACTACTGATAGGGCAAATAAAATCCTTTGAAGTTTACATAAGCGACTTTGTAAAAGATATTGACGAAAGCAAACCGAATGAGAAATGGGAAAGTATCTCACAAAGATTTAAAGATAACTTGATTGTGTTAAATGATGCTACAAGAATGATAAACTACTTGGAGCAAGAAAATAACAACCTTTTTAAACTTGCTAAATTTACCGAGCAGATGGGAGAAACTATTTATAAGCTGGAAAACTTCGACAGATTGAAACGAGAAAACGATAGTCTAAAAAAGAATATAAAATAATTTTACTATATTTGCTAAGATGATTGAGGAAATTTATAATTGTAAAGTCTGCCGAAACTATGCAAAAAGCATAGCTGGAGAAGAACACGAAGAAATTTTTTCTTTAGCCATTGAAAAAATAATTCTCCAAAATCCTAAAAATGTGGAAAATTATAAGTCTTACTTCTATACGGTATTAAAGTCAGTTTACTTAGATTGGATAAAAGATAACCGATTTACTGAATTAGATGAAACAACTCCAGAAGAAAGAGAAGAACCAAATTACTACAAAGAAGCATTAAAGTTATTCCTTGAGAAGAAAACAAATGATGACGAGTATAAATTTTATCAGGATTTGATTTACCTATCTTTTGAAAATAGTAAACTTTCTCTATGTGATAAATTAAAACTAAGAAGAGCAGACTTAGACGTATATCTTGCTCAAGCAAAACAACTCATAAAAAATGAATACATTTATCTTATCAATAATTAGCCTTGCATTAATCTTATTCTTAAAGGATAGTTTAAACCTATTTTTTTACATTAAAATTTATTTAGGCTATCCATCAACAGAAGAAGTAAAGCCATTTGATTGTTACTTTTGTTTAATAATGTGGACTTTTATATTATTATCTTTATTTACTTTAAATATAATATTTATACCAATAGGATATGTAACTGCAAAAATAATAGACAAGCTATGGAATTAAAAAATTTTAAAGAGAAGCTGGAACAGAAACAAAAAGGAATGAACATTGCTTTATCTTCAGCACAAAGAACATTCTTATACGGATGCTATTATGAAATAACTGGAAGAACTGCAAACATTAATTGCTCCTCTTGTGATACTTATACCTACAAGATACTATTGAACTATCTAAAGATTCAAGAACCAACAGATAATACTATACAAGAACAATACTTTGAGAAGTTTGATAAGCCAGTACCGAACAGATATAAGAATGATGTTGAATGGATAAAAAGCAAACTATGAAAAAGAAAGTAAAAATATCAGAGGTTAAGAATAACCCTAACAATCCGAGACTGATTAAGGATGACAAATTTAAAAAACTTGTTGCAAGTATTAATTCTTTTCCTGAGATGCTGGAGAAACGACCAATAGTTGTGGATGAGGATTTAATGGTGCTTGGTGGAAATATGAGATTGAAAGCAAGTGCAGAAGCTGGATTAAAAGAAGTATGGATTGATGTTGCTGAGGGTTGGAGCGAAGAACAGAAAGCTGAATTCATTATAAAAGATAATGTAGGCTTTGGAGTTTGGGATTGGGATATGATTGCAAACGAATGGGATGTTGAGCAAGTAGAGGAATGGGGATTGGATTTACCTTTAGATTTTGATGATGGAGAAGAAATAGAAGCAGAAGAAGATAACTACGAAGTACCTGATGAAATACATACAGATGTTGTGCTTGGAGATTTGATTGAGATAGGAGAACACAGATTGCTTTGTGGAGACAGTACAGACTCAGACCAAGTGGAAAAGCTAATGAATGGAGAGATTGCTAATATATCATTTACTTCTCCTCCATATAATGCTGGTAAAAGTGAATCTTTAAGTGGTAATACTCATTCAGGAGATAATAAATATGATTCTTATAATGATAACCAAGATAAAAATGACTATTTAAATTTACTGATAGGATTTACAAACAATGCTTTATTAAATTCTGAATATTTAATTTGCAACATACAAAGTTTAGCTGGTAATAAAATAGCTTTAATAGAATATCTTAATCATTATAAAAACAATTTTATTGATGTTGCTATATGGGATAAAGGTCACGGAGCTCCTGCTATGGCTGAAAATGTAATGACGAGTAGCTGGGAGTATTTATTGTTTATTTCATCAAAAGAAAAAGCTTCAAGAGCAATACCAAACGGAAATTTTAGAGGAACAATTCCAAATATACACAGAGATAAACCACAAAGAAATAATGATTTTTCAAATGTACACGCAGCTACATTTCCTATTCATTTACCAGAATGGGCATTACAATTTACAAAAGAAAATGATGTTGTATTAGACCAATTTTTAGGAACTGGAACTACAATGGTAGCTTCACATCAATTGAAAAGAAAATGTTACGGTATGGAGTTAGATACAAAATATTGTCAAGTGATAATTGATAGAATGTTAAAATTAGACGATTCTTTAAAGGTTAAAATTAACGGAAAAGAATACGTTAAAACAGAGAAATAACAATGGCAAAAGAAGATAATTTAGTCAAGTTTAAAAAAGGTCAGTCAGGCAATCCAGCTGGTAGACCGAAGAAAGTTGAAACGGTTTTAAAAAATTACTTTTTTGATGAGCATAATTTAAAGTTAAGCAAAACTCAAACACAAGATATTATAAGAGTTATTTTGGGTAAAACAAGAAGTCAGCTTGTGGAGTTAGCTAAGAATGATGATTTGCCATTTTGGGTTTCATTGATTGTAAACAAAGCACAAAGAGATTATAAGAAAGGCTCAATGCACGTTCTGGATGTTTTATTCGATAGAGTTTATGGAAAGCCAAAAGAAGAAATAGAAACGACTAACTCAACAAATATACAATTACTGCAAAACAATCCATTAAATGATTCAGGTTACAACAGCACTGAACAAGATAACCAGTAGTGACAAAAAAATAACGGTGGTTCAAGGTGGGCAAGGTGCTTCCAAGACTTTCTCTATTCTTATGTTATTAATTGACCACGCTTCAAATGTAGAGGGCAGAGAGATTCTTATTCTATCAGCTGAACTTACAAAAATGCGTTTAACGGTTATCAAAGACTTTGTTAAAATTATGCAGATGTTCGGAATCTATCAAGATAGTAGATTTATATCAGGTACTCTTTACAGATTTAGAAACGGTTCTTTTATCAAGTTTATAGGGTTAGATAAATCAGATGTTGGAAAGGGGTTAAGAAGTGATGTGGCTTACTTTAATGAGGTAAACAAAATTGATTCTGAAACATACCGACAAGTGGCAAGTAGGGCAAAGAAAGTGTATGCCGATTTCAACCCAGATGCAGAGTTTTTTATTCATACTGAAGTTATACCGAGAGAAGATTGCGACTTCTTAAAACTTACTTTTCAAGACAATGAGATGCTTGATAAGGGAGAAAGGGAAGAGATATTAAGATACAAGAAACTCGGCTACAATGAGCAAGGGGAGGTTATCAATAAATACTGGGCGAATAAGTGGAGGGTGTACGGACTTGGAGAAGTGGGAGCAATAGATGGAGCAGTCTTTGAACATTGGGAAACTATCGAGATGCCAAATGATGCAAGGCTATTGTATTACGGTTGTGACTTCGGTTATGCTACTTCTAAGTTTGCAGTATTAGGAATATACAACTGGAACGGAAGAAAGGTTTTAAAGCAATTTGTTTACAAGACAAACTTAACCAATCAGCAAGGAGCAGAAGAGTTTAAAAGAATGGGTTATGGTGGTGGAGTAGTTTATTGTGATAGTGCCGAACCAAAGTCAATAAGAGAGTTACAGATTGCTGGAATACAAGCCGTAAAATGTGATAGCAAACAAGATATTAAAACCTTTGCAATCCAGTCATTGAACGAGCAGTCATTTTATGTAGATGAAAACTCAACAGATTTAATTGATGAACTTAGATACTACGTTTATGACGAAAAGACTGGTAAGGCAAAGAAATCAAACAGAGACCACTTAATGGATGCAATGCTTTACGCTATTGGTTCAGGAGATAAATACAACGGAAAATACAGATAGATGGAATTAAAGATAAAAAGCAGATTAAAGGATTTAGATTTAACCTACATAGATTGTTATCATTTTATCAATGAGGTGCAAGAGGATTGGAGTATTGTTAACAAGATTAAACTTGTAAAGCTATACACTAAAAAAGATGTAAGCAAGGTTGTTGTGTCGGATATTAACAAGGCTTTCAATGTTATAATAAACGTGCTGAATAAATACAAG